>ERZ791921.708-NODE-708-length-17837-cov-2.771848_pt1 | contig 17837 bp, 18 predicted proteins | sample MGYA00510135_ERZ791921 | MGnify/ENA primary metagenome ERZ791921 (study PRJEB30046, sample SAMN00792070) | human gut metagenome | study: EMG produced TPA metagenomics assembly of the A metagenome-wide association study of gut microbiota in type 2...
AAACGAATCTTCTCCTGCCGCTGATTTATCCGCTGATTCGGGACGGGCAGTTCAAAAGTTGCTTTCTGCAGAAGCGATTCGAAAAGTGCTCCGCGGAGAAGGGGGACTATGTCCGCGCTTTTATGGCGATGTTCGGTGCTGCACGCCCCTATGTGACGATGCAAAGCTGTAAAAACCAATTTTATTCCGACCTCATCACGCCCTTGCCGGAGGGAATTGATGTTCCCGGTACGGAGATTCATATTTTCTACGCGCTGAAAATGGGAGCGAAGTATCGCGCGCGTTATCAGCAGCATTTTGCGCACCCCGTAATTCATGAGCAGGATTTACAGCATGAGGAGCTGCTGGCCTGTTACCCTTACAAATGGGCGCAGCTTGTCAAAAGCATCATTGAACAGGGGGTATAAAGTACCTGTGTTTTTGTGTATATACCATAAAAGGAGGCGACTTCATTGACAGAAACTTTTTGGGGGATTCTGATCCCCTTTTTGGGTACATCGCTGGGCGCAGCGTGCGTATTTTTTATGCGGCGCGCTCTGGGAGATCTGGTGCAGCGCTCACTTGCAGGCTTTGCCGCCGGTGTGATGGTGGCGGCATCGGTCTGGAGCCTGCTGATCCCGGCAATCGAACAGTCGGAGAAGTTGGGGCGGTTCGCCTTTTTCCCGGCGTTTGCCGGATTTTGGTTCGGCGTGCTGTTTTTGCTTGCCCTGGATCATCTGATACCCCACCTGCATGTCGGCAGTGAGGAGGCTGAGGGGCCAAAAAGCAGGCTGGGCCGCACTACGATGATGGTGCTGGCAGTGACCCTGCACAACATCCCGGAGGGCATGGCAGTCGGAGTGGTGTACGCCGGCTTTCTCGCAGGCAGCGCACAGATCACCGCGGCGAGTGCGCTGGCCCTGTCCCTCGGCATAGCCATCCAGAATTTCCCGGAGGGCGCCATCATCTCGATGCCCCTGCGCGCCGAAGGGGAGAGCAAGGGCAGGGCCTTTGCAGGCGGTGTGCTTTCGGGCGTGGTTGAGCCAATCGGCGCAGTGGTGACGATTTTGGCCGCGCAGCTTGTGATACCGGCATTACCTTACCTTTTGAGCTTTGCTGCGGGCGCGATGCTCTATGTCGTGGTGGAAGAGCTGATTCCCGAAATGTCACAGGGACGGCACTCTAACCTTGGCACAGTATTCTTTGCTGTCGGCTTCAGTGTGATGATGGTGCTGGATGTGGCACTGGGGTAACAGGAGCCTTACAACGCAGAAAATGCAAACAGCTTCACCCGGCCCGACACAAAGTCAGTCAGAAAAGGTCCAGCATGGTATCCAGATACAACTCCTCGCGGACAGCCAGCTGATATTCCGGCTTGGTCAGGTAGTGAAGCAAAAATTCAAGGATCAGCGCACTGCCAAGGCCGCGCCCCTCGATCTTGAATTGGGTGAAGCCCCTCGGCAGATAGGTATCCCGGATGGCCTTGATGCCGATAAAGCCGGGGTTCGCCATCGCCCGGGAGAAGCGATACCCATCCGCTGCGCCGGGGGCGCTGCAGTAATGCTCCGGGCCGGGCAGACCCAGATTTTTGCGGCTGACGGCCTCATAGCAGGCTCTGCGTTCCGTGCATCCGAACCAGCAGCACTCATTGCAGAGAAACTCCACCTTGTCCTTCTGGGACTGGGGCAGCGCTGCAAGTCGGTCAAATGCTCGGTTCAGCCGGAAATCCGGCACGACATAGCGAAACTCGGGCCGTGCCAGCTCCCGCTGCAGATCGTTGAAGTCTGTCAGCACTTTTGTGGTTGAGGATACAAGATACAGCGATGGATAGTTCTTTTTCAGGTACTGCGTCAGCAGCTCAGCATGAACGATGGCGCCGTTTTGCGGGTCATTTTGTTCCTGAAACAGTCGGCAGAGCGCATTGCAGTCCGGGTCTGTGAGATGCTCCGGGCGCAGTAATGAATTGCTGAGTGTCAGCCGCGCCGAGATGCCGTATTCACGCGTCAGCGCCAGCACCTCGCGTGGGGTGCGGTCACTGTACTCGACCCGTCCGCCCGCCCATAAGCAGTCAGACGGTGCGCCGTAGATCGAGCCGATGGCGCACCAGTCGTAAAAATACTCCCGGTGCGCACGATAAAGCGGCAAAAACGCCGCATACAGGTCATAAAATTCAAACAGACCAGGCAGATGAAACAGGGCTGTGCCCTGGTGAGGTGTTTCCATAGCGGGGACCTTTCCTGGCCGCACAGGCGGCCCGATGGGATATATTTATTATACCAGCAATCCTGCCGGAATGCAAAGCGAAGCGCCGCGTGAGCCAAAACAACCGATGCAGCGCTTTTTATCGGTTTATAGGTAATGGCCTTCGGCCTTATGTGCCAAATTCCGAAGGCCGTTGACGCAGCATAAACAGGTGTGGTACTGTATCCTCAATCGGCATTGGCCGAATGGAAGAAAAGAAAGATACTTAATAATCATCTGTCGAACGGCAAAGCAGCTTTACAATCTTCGGTAAAAAAGCGTGATGAACAACGATTTTGCAGGAATTGCCAAAAAGGCCTTGCACTTTTTGTACAGTCTGCTATAATAACAGCATCACAGAACACGAACGGGACAAAGGGGTCGCGTACTTGTAAAAGTACAGCGGCCCCTTTCCGTTACGCACAAAGGCGTGCAGCACATCACCGTGCTGTGCGCCTTTTGTTTTGTATGAATATCAGAAAGAGGGGTCACACAATGAAAAAGCGTAATCGAGTTCTGGCACTTACCGTAGCAGCTGCAATGTCCGCCAGTCTGCTGGCAGGCTGCGGCTCCAGCGCACAGCAGGGCGGGGCCGCATCAAGTGAAACTGCTTCCACCGACACCGCCGCATCTGTGTCGGACGGCGGTGAGGATAACATCATTCGCGTCGGTGTTGTCTGTTCCATGACCGGCGGATCCGCTATCTATGGCGAGGGCGCACAGAACGCCGTCGACATGGCAGTCGAGGAGATCAACGCGGGTGATTCCGGCTACAAAATAGAAATCGTCAACGGCGGCAAGGTCGCAGACGATGCTAAGGACGCCAAGCAGGCCATGAACGCCTACAACAAGGTCATGGCCGACTCGCCGGAGGCCATCGTGGGCAGCTTCTTCTCGTCGGTCACACTGCCCATGGCAGAACAGGCCTCCAAGGACGGCATGCTGCTGCTGGCAACAGGTGCGACAAACGCCGATGTGACTTTAAAAGGCGATTCGATTTTCCGCAACTGCTTCATTGACCCGTACCAGGGCAAGATGGCGGCACTGTTTGCAAAAGACAAGGGCTTTGCCAAGGTGGCCGTCATCTACGCAAAAGACGATGACTACTCCAACGGTCTGAAGGACGCCTTTGTTGAAAACTGCGAGGCTAACGGCATTGAGGTCGCCTACGTCGGCGAGTGCATGACCACCGATACAGACTACTCTTCTCAGGCGGCACAGGCCGTTGCAAGCGGCGCAGATCTGCTGTATTATCCCTGCTTCCTCGACACCGTTCCGCTTCTTGTTGGTGCAGCCCGCAATGCCGGATTTACCGGTGCAATCATGGGCGGTGACGGCTGGGACGGCTCCGATACCACCGGCCTTGCCGAACAGTTCGATGACTGCTACTTCACGAACCACTATTCCAGCGAGGATACCGCCCCGGCTGTCCAGAACTTTGTTGCCAAGTACACAGAAAAGTACGGCACCGAAAGCCTGAACGCCTGCGCAGCCCTGTATTACGACGCTATGTATATGCTGGTGCAGGCCGCCAAGAACGCAGGCGGTACCGACACAGCAAGCCTTGTCAAGGGTATGACCGGCATGAGCTTCACCGGTGTCGGCGGCGACATTACGCTGGACGAGAACGGCGACGCAATCAAGAGTATCGCAATCAATACCTACATTGACGGCGAAGTCAAGTGGACCGAGACACTTGGGTCCGACGGCACGGTCGTTTCCAAGGCAGAGTAAGATACAATCGCATTGGGGCGGGGGAAAAGGCCCCCGCCCTTTGCGTTTAGGAAAGGGGAATGGACCAGATGACTTTCTCACTGTTTTTTCAAAGCCTGATAAACGGCTTAAACCAGGGCGCAATTTATGCGCTGATTGCCTTGGGCTACACAATGGTCTACGGCATTATCCGCATGATCAACTTCGCCCACGGTGACTTTATTATGATCGGCGCATACACTTTGTTCTACACCATCCCGCTGATGGTCAACGCCGGGATGCCCGCATGGCTTTCGGTTATCGTTGCTATTGCGGTATGCGCGTTGGTGGGCGTACTGGTCGAAACCTTTGCCTACCGCCCCGTGCGCAAGGCAGGGCCGATGTCCGCACTGATCACGGCACTGGCTATGAGCATCTTTTTGGAGAACCTGGCCATGGTACTGTTTGGTGCCAAGCCCCACAACGTGCAGGCCATCTTCAGCCTGCCCACCATCACCGTGGGCAGCGTGGCCCTGCCGCTGAACGTGCTGCTGACGATTGCCATTGGCCTGGGCATTATGATTGCCTTGCAGCTTTTCGTCAAAAAGACGAAGCTCGGCAAGGCGATGCGCGCCGTGCCGCAGGATAAGGATGCGTCAACTTTGGTAGGTATCAATGTCAACAAAATTATCACCACGACCTTCGCCATCGGCTCGGGCCTGGCGGCGGTAGCGGCGCTGATGTACTGCGCCACCTATCCCCGCGTCACGAACGATATGGGCAGCATGATGGGCATGAAGGCGTTTATCGCCGCCGTGCTGGGCGGCATCGGAATCATCCCCGGCGCGATGCTGGGAGGTATCCTGATCGGCCTGATTGAAATTTTTGTCAAGCTGTTTGCCCCCGGCTGGTACGAGGCCGTGACCTACGGCACGCTGATCGTGATTCTGCTGGTGAAGCCTTCCGGTATTCTGGGCAAGAATGTCGGTGAAAAAGTGTAAGGGAGCGTGAACAAAATGACGAAACGACGGCTGGCCTCCTACGGCCTGAATCTGGTTGGTGTCGCGTTGCTGTACGCGGCCATCACGCTGGCTTTTACCTTCAACGCCTTCGGCAAAAGCACGACTTACATCCAGGGCATCTGCACGACTGCCTGCTACACGATCATCATGGTCACGTCGCTCAACCTCGTCGTGGGCTTTATGGGTGAGTTCTCGATGGGTCATGCGGGCTTTGTCTCGGTGGGGGCGTATGTGTCCGCCATCGTGTCCGGCGCGCTGGCCGGGCACGGGCTTTCGGATCTGGCGCTGCTGCTCGTTGCGATTCTGGCGGGCGGCCTGGCCGCGGGCCTTATGGGCATTGCAGTCGGCATCCCGGCACTGCGGCTGCGGGGCGACTATCTGGCTATCGTTACGATGGCTTTTGCCGAGATTATCCGCGTCTGCTTCTGCAACTTTTCCATTACGGGCGGCGGCAAGACGATGAGCGGCATTCTCAAGCTTTCCACGTTTGACCGCGCATTCTGGATCATGGTCGTCTGCGTGACGGTTATGTTTCTGTTTGTGCGCAGCCGCTTTGGCCGCACGGTGCAGGCCATCCGTGAGGATTACATTGCGGCGTCGGCCTCGGGCATCAACGTGACCTACTACAAGGTACTGACCTTTGCGGTCTCGGCGTTCTTTGCGGGCGTCGGCGGCAGCGTCTACGCCCACTACATGACCGCGATGATCCCCACAAACTTCAACTTCAACTATTCGGCAGAGCTGCTCTCTGAAGTCATCATCGGCGGCACGGGCTCGCTGACCGGCTCGATCATCGGTGCGGCATTCTTGTCCAGCCTGCCGGAGCTGATGCGTGATTTCTCCACCTACCGTATGCTGGCCTACTCGGTCGTGCTGGTGCTGGTCATGCTGTTCCGCCCGGGCGGTATCTTCGGACGCTGGGAGTTCAGCCTGACCCGCCTGTTGGACGGCATTCGGCACCCCAAGGCAAAAGCCGCGAAAGGAGCGTGAACCCGTTATGGCAGCACCCGTATTGAAAGCACAGCATCTCGGCATCCAGTTCGGCGGCCTGAAGGCTGTGGATGACTTCAACATGGAAATTGGCGAGTCCGAGCTGGTCGGGCTCATCGGTCCCAACGGCGCGGGCAAGACGACGGTTTTCAACCTCATTACCGGCGTCTACAAACCCACCGAGGGTTCGTTCTACCTCTGCGGTGAGCGGATGAACGGCAAAAAAACGCATCAGATCGTCCATGCGGGCATTGCCCGCACGTTCCAGAACATCCGCCTGTTCAAAAAGATGACTGTCATCGAGAACGTCAAGACGGCCATGCAGGGCCACACGACCTACGGCATGGCGGACGCCATCTTCCGTACCAAAAAGTACTGGCAGCAGGAGGCGGAAATCACCGCCCGCGCCAAGGAGCTGCTGTCCGTCGTGCACCTCTCCGGCAAGGAGGATCTGGAGGCCGACAATCTGCCTTACGGCGAGCAGCGCCGCCTGGAGATCGCCCGCGCCCTGGCCACCGATATGAAGCTGCTGCTGCTTGACGAGCCGGCTGCGGGCATGAACCCCACCGAGACCGAGGAGCTGCTGGAAATCATCAACTATATCCGCAAGGAATTTAAAGTGTCCGTCCTGCTCATCGAGCATGATATGAGCCTTGTCATGAAGATCTGCGAGCGCATTCAGGTGCTGGATTTCGGCACCACGATTGCTTCCGGCACGCCGGAGCAGATTGCCAACGACCCGCATGTCATCGAGGCATATCTGGGCAAGGACGAACCGGGGGAGGCCGCCAATGCTTGAGATCAAAGACCTGTACGTCAACTACGGTGCCGTCCACGCGCTGAACGGCGTATCCATGACCGTGAAGGATGGCGAGATCGTCTCGCTGATAGGGGCAAACGGTGCGGGAAAAACAACGACCCTGCGCACGATAACCGGTCTGGAAAAGGCGGCAAGCGGCTCCATCACCTTCGACGGGCACGACCTGCGCAAGATCGAACCCAGCAAAATCATCACGCTGAAACTGGCCCATGTGCCGGAAGGGCGGCACATCTTCCCCCAGATGACGGTGGAAGAGAACCTCGAGATGGGGGCTTTTACCGACCAAACCGACATGGCCAGAACGATGGCCGATGTCTATGAGCGGTTTCCCCGCTTAAAAGAGCGCAAGCGCCAGCTGGCTGGCACGCTCTCCGGCGGCGAGCAGCAGATGCTGGCCGTGGGCCGCGCCCTGATGGGAAAGCCGAAGATGATTTTGATGGATGAGCCGTCCATGGGTCTGTCCCCGCTGTTGGTAAAGGAAATTTTTGACATCATCCGGGAGGTGAACAAGCAGGGCATTACGATTCTGCTGGTGGAGCAGAACGCCAAGATGGCGCTGGCTATCTCTGACCGTGCCTACGTGCTAGAAACCGGCACCATCACGCTTTCCGGCGATGCGCAGGAGCTGCTGAACGACACTCGCGTCAAAAAAGCCTATTTGGGGCAGTAAGGAGGAAGTGCTATGTATCCGAACTATCCCTACTTTGCCGTGGCCATTACCCGCACCTGCGGGTCGGGCGGCGGCAGTTACATCGGCAAAAAGCTGGCGCAGGATTTTGATATTGATCTGTATGACCGCAAACTGCTGCGCCTGGCAGCCGAGGACAGCGGCATCAATGAAAAGATCTTTGCCGCTGCCGATGAAAACACCAAAAAAACGCTGCTATACCGTGTTTCGCGGCATATCTACGACGGCAGCGTCATCCCGCCGGAGAGCGGCAATTTCATCAGTGACCAGAACCTTTTCAACTATCAGGCCAAGGTCCTGCGGGAGCTGCTGAACGAGGAAAGCTACATCTGCGTGGGCCGCGCGGCGGATTTTGTGCTGAAAGACAAACCCAACGTGCTGACCGTCTACATCGACGCGCCCTATGAGGACCGCATTGAGCGGGAGATGAAGCGCCAGGGCATCGGACGCAGCCAGGCCATCCACTACATTGATAAGCTCGACCACTATCGGGAAAGTTACTATAAGTATCATACGGGCCGCCAGTGGAAGCGTGTGGAAAATTACGACCTCTGCCTGGACAGCGCCGCGGTTGGGCTGGATAACTGCGTGGAGGTCATCAAGAAAGTTATTGAACTGAAATTTGGGGCAAAGTGCCCGCGGTAAAAAGCAACAGGGGAGGAAAGACTTATGGAAGCACTGGCCTATTATGACGGAAAAATCGGCACACCGGAGGAACTGACAGTTCCCTTCAATGATCGTGTGCATTTCTTCGGTGACGGTGTATACGACGCCACTGTCGGCGCAAACGGCAAGGTCTACCTGCTGCAGGATCACCTTGACCGCTTTTACACCAGCGCCAGGGCATTGGATATCCACATCCCGATGCCGAAAGACGAGCTTGGCAGACTGCTGACCGACCTGCTGGCCAAAGTAGACGGTACAACGCATTTTGTTTACTGGCAGGTCACCCGCGGCGTCGAGACCCGCAACCACGTCTACGCCGAGGACCTGCCCGGCAAGCTGTGGGTGTCCATCCGCCAGAACCATTTGAACGACCCGGATGTGCCCATCAAGCTCAACACCGAGGAAGACACGCGCTTTTATCACTGCAACATCAAGACGCTGAACTTGCTGCCCAGCGTTGCAGCAGCGCAGCACGCAAAGCGCATCGGCGTGCAGGAGACGGTGTTCCACCGTGGTGACATCGTGACCGAGTGCGCCCACTCCAACGTGTCGATTCTGAAGAATGGCGTATTTTATTCGCATCCCAACGATGAATTTATCCTGCGCGGTATCGCCAAGACCCACATGATCCAAGCGTGCTACCGCCTGGGCATTACAGTCATGGAAAAATGCTTTACGCTGGATGACCTGCGCAACGCCGATGAGATCATCGTGACGTCGTCCTCCAACTTCTGCCTGCACGCCTGCGAGGTGGACGGCAAGCCCGCGGGCGGCAAAGACCCCGCCACGCTGAAAGCGATTCAGAGCGAGGTCCTGCGCGAATACTACGCCTACACCGGCAAAACAACCGTTGTGGACTGAAACGGGGGTGGGAAGGATGACCCGTGACGAACTGGAAAAGCGCAACGTAGGCGAAAATCTCGATGCTTTGATGAATCTTGACCCCCGCGGCTACGGTGTCTGCCGCATTTTGTACGCGGGCAGCCGCGCTTATACCGGTGAACCTCTGACGATGCACGCGGCGCAGGTGCTATGCAATGCGGTAAAAGAGAACGATCTGGTGTACATTATTACCGGATTCGTCCTGCTGCCGCATAAAGTGCCAGAGATGGACGGCACGGTCAGTTCCATGCTGCTGGCCCGCGCGTTGGTGATGGCGTTCGGTGCAAAGCCGGTCATCGTATGCCCCGCCGACAGCGTCCAGGCCATTGAAAAGTGCGCCGCCGTCGTTGGTCTGCATATCTATGAAGACCTCGACATCGTGCAGACGCTGCCTTTAAGCATGGGGGTCGTTGCCTTTACCAAAACCCTGGCCGACGCCCCGGCCCAGGCTGCCGAGCTGGCTGCCCGCAAGCCCGCGGCAGTCGTCTCTGTCGAAGCCTGCGGCGCGAACGCCCTGGGGGTCTGTCACAATGCCGTCGGGCTGGACGTGACCGCCTTGCAGGCCCGCAGCGATGTGCTGTGGGAAAAGCTGCGCGCCGACGGTGTGCCGAATATCGCCATCGGTGACCTGGGCAATGAGATCGGCATGGGCACGATTGCCGACCACATCAAAAAATATGTGCCGTTCACCAACAGGGGCGAGTGCCAATGCGGCTGCGGCGGGGGCATATTAAGCGCCACCAGAACTGACAACATTATCACGGCCACCTGCTCCGACTGGGGCTGCTACGGCTTGATGGCCGCGCTGGCGTATCTCAAAAAAGATATGGAGATCCTGCACCACGAGGACATGGAATCCGAGGTCATGCGGGTGGCGGCACGCAACGGGTTTATTGATATGACGGGCTCACTGCTGCCGGGCATTGACGGATTCAGCACGCGCATGAACGTCGGCATCGTCAGTCTGATGCGCCAGTGCACGGCCTACGCGGTACGGTACTCCCACAAGTCGGATCACTGGTTCGGCCCTGTGTTGGCAAAGCACTTCTTTGACTGACTATTATAGAAGGAAGGGGGCAGCGGTCATGCTGCCGTTTACGGTACACCCGGTTGGGGACTGCGCCCTGCTGGCGGGATTCACCCAGCGCATTGCACCGGAGATCGGCGCGGCGGTGGCGGAACTGAACAGCCGCGTTTTGGCGGCCAAGCTGCCCGGCGTGACCGAGACAGTGCCCGCTTTTGCGTCGCTGCTGGTGGTGTATGATCCGCTTGTGACCGACTATGACACGCTGGCGGCAGCCCTGCAAGGGCTGAACGACGCTGACGGCGCTGACACCGCGGCGGGGGAGGGGAGGCTGGTCACGATCCCCGTATGCTACGGCGGCGATTTCGGCCCCGACCTGCCCTTTGTGGCAAAGCACGCGGGGCTGACCGAAGCAGAAGTCATCGCGCTGCACACCGGGCGGGAATACCGCATTTATATGCTGGGGTTCCTGCCTGGGTTCCCGTACCTGGGCGGGCTGGACGAACGATTGTTTACCCCGCGGCTGAACACACCGCGCACGGCCATCCCGGCCGGGGCGGTGGGCATCGGCGGCGAACAGACCGGCATTTACCCCATTGCCAGCCCGGGCGGCTGGCAGCTCATCGGCCGCACGCCGCGCAAACTGTTTGACCCGGAATCGGGCGCACTGCCCTACACGGCGGGGGACCGCATAAAATTTGAACCCATCACCGCGGCGGAATTTGCAGCCCTGGCGGTAAAGGAGGGCACGGCATGAGCATCACCGTACTGGACCCCGGCCCGCTTACAACTGTGCAGGATGCGGGCCGTGTGGGCTATGCTGCCCAGGGCTACCGCAGCTGCGGCGCAGCGGACGGATACGCCTACCGTCTGGGCAATGTGCTGATCGGCAACGACCCGGGTGCAGCCGTGCTGGAATGCACCCTGCGCGGCGCGGCCCTGCGGTTTGAAACGGACACCGTCTTTGCTCTGACGGGGGCCGAAAGCCCTGCTGCGCTGGACAGTACGCCCGTACCCTATTACGCGCCGCTGCTTGCCAAAGCAGGCAGTGTGCTGCAGATGGGGGCGGCAAAAACAGGACTGCGCAGCTATCTGGCCGTGGGCGGCGGCATTGCCACCCCGCCCGTGCTGGGCAGCCGCGCCACCGATGTAAAATGCGGCATCGGCGGCTTGGAGGGCCGCAAGCTGGCCGCGGGCGATACCCTGCCCATAGGCTCATGTGATACCCCCGCGCTGTGGCAGGCCATCACTGCCAAACGGCTGGACCGTCCCTTGCGGGACAAGGCTGTGTGCGGCGGGCTGCACCCCATGCGCGTGCAGGGGACGCAGATGCTGCCGCTGCTGCGCGCCGTGCCCGGCCCGCAGGACGCCGCCTTTACCGTGCAGGGCCGGCAGGATTTTATCCACGGTATCTATACCCTGACGCCGGACTGTGACCGTATGGCCTGCAAGCTGACGGGCACGCCGCTGCAAATGCGCCGCGGCGCGGATATTCTCTCCGACGGTATTGTGCCCGGGTCGGTGCAGGTCTCCGCCGACGGGCAGCCCATTGTCATGCTGGCCGACCACCAGACCACGGGCGGCTATGCCAAAATTGCCACGGTGATTTCTGCCGACTTGCCCGCGCTGGCGCAGCTCCGCCCCGGGCAGCGGGTATGCTTTACCTTTGTGACGCCGTCCCGGGCCGTGCAGGCTGCCCGGCAGCAGGCGGCCCTGTGGCAGCGGGTAAGAGATCGCTTGTAAAAGAAGGTGCACGTTATGAACTATTCCGCATTTCCCCCGGCTGAGATTCGGGCGTTGATCCGCGCGGGCAAGCTGGATGCCCCGACCACAGGCTGCTGCGACGGCTACGCCCAGGGCAATCTGGTGGTGCTTCCCAAGGCACTGGCGTGGGATTTCCTGCTGTTCTGCCAGCGCAACCCCAAGGCCTGCCCGCTGCTGGAAGTGGCCGATGCCGGGGAGCGCAGCTTCTCCCAATTTGCCCCGGGCAGCGATATTGCGCAGGACATCCCGCGCTACCGCATCTACCGAAACGGCGAATTGACCGAAGAAACCACCGATGTGGTGCGCTATTTTGAGGAACGGTTCGATTTGGTCAGCTTCCTCATCGGGTGTAGCTTCTCCTTTGAGTCGGCGCTGCTGGACGCGGACATCCCGGTGCGCCAGATCGAGGAAGGCGTCAATGTACCGATGTACAACACCAACATTCCCTGCACGCCCGCGGGGGTGTTCAGCGGAAATATGGTCGTCAGTATGCGTCCGATTCCCCACGCGCAGGTGCCTGCGGCGGTGGCCATCACGGCGGGCATGCCCCGCGTGCACGGTGCGCCGGTGCAGATCGGCACGCCGGAAGCCATCGGCATCACCGATCTGGCCCACCCTGATTACGGCGATGCCGTGACGATTCGTCCGGGCGAAACACCGGTTTTCTGGCCCTGCGGGGTCACGCCCCAGGCCGTGGTCATGCACTCGAAGCCGGAATTCTGCATCACGCACGCGCCGGGGTATATGTTTGTGACCGACGTAAAAAACACACTGCTGAAATACTAAGGGGGATGTTGCAATGCCGTCCATTGATTTAAACTGCGACCTGGGCGAGAGTTTCGGCGCGTACACCATCGGCATGGATGCCGAAATTTTGCCCTATGTGACCAGCGCGAACATCGCCTGCGGGTTCCACGCGGGCGACCCGTCCGTGATGCGAAAGAGCGTTCTGCTGTGCAAAAAGTACGGCGTGCAGGTGGGTGCACACCCGGGACTGCCGGATTTGCAGGGCTTTGGCCGCCGCAGAATGGCAATTTCCCCCGCCGAAGCCGAGGCCGACGTGATGTACCAGATCGGTGCGCTGAAGGCATTTTGCGACGCGGCGGGCGTACCGCTGCACCACGTCAAACCCCACGGCGCGCTGTACAACATGGCCGCCAGGGATCCGGTGCTGGCGGCGGCCATCTGCCGCGCTGTGCAGGCTGCAGCTCCCGGTGCTGTGCTGCTGGCGCTCTCCGGCAGCGAGATGGTCAAGGCCGCAAACGCCATCGGACTGCCCGTTGCCAGCGAGGTATTTGCAGATCGCGGCTACCAGGCCGACGGCAGCCTTGTGCCACGCGGCGCTCCCGGCGCAATGATCGAGGACGAGGATACCGCCATTGCGCGGGTCTTGCAGATGGCGGCGCAGGGTACCGTACAGGCCGACGACGGCAGCACCGTAACCCTGCAGGCCGATTCCGTCTGCGTCCACGGCGACGGCCCCAAAGCCCTCGCCTTCGTGCAAAAAATCTCCGCCGCCCTCCTTGCCGCAGGGACAGCAGTTGCAGCATTTTGATTGTAGGCAGAAAGCAAGATGGGGAATGAACCTATCGGAAGAAGGTAAAGCAGCGCTAAGCGGCAGGAACTTTTTGTCAATAAAAATACCGTTGTATCGTGTGATACAACGGTTGAATAATTTGAATGCAGCCTTTATGTGTTTAGGCAGCGGACCCCGCACGGAGGACGAGCCGACACCATAGCACGAAGGCTGTTTTCATTCCGGCAAACGTCCGTACAGTTCCATTTCACTGTGCAGCTTTTTGGCCAGCCGCGTGTTAAAGACACCGGGTTCGGCACGCCAGCACCAGTTGCCGCCCAGAGTGGACGGCGTGTTCATGCGGGATTCATGCCCAAGGCCCAGCAGATCCTGTGCCTGCACGACAGCCAGATCGGCAGCGCTGGACCAGATGCCACGCATCATGCCCCAGTGATAGCCCTCTTTCTTCGTCAGATTCAGGTAACGCACAGCGCACGCCACGTCCTCAGGGGCGGCGGTTTCCATCCAGCCGTTCACAGGCTCGTTGTCGTGGGTGCCTACATAGGCAATGCAGTTCTTGGGGTAACTATGGGGGCGGTAATCGCCACCGTCACGGCTGTCAAAGGCAAACTCCAACACTTTCATGCCGGGATAGCCGCATTGCTTCAGCAGGGCAGTGACATCTTCCGTCAGGAATCCCAAATCCTCGGCGATGATGCGCGGGCTGCCCAGCTTTTTCTTTATGGCAGCAAACAGCGCATAGCCGGGACCTTCGCGCCAGCGGCCGTTCCGGGCGGTTGCTTCCCCGTAGGGGATAGCATAATAGCCCGCAAATCCGCGGAAGTGGTCAATGCGAACCACATCATAGATGCTGCACATGTGTTTGATGCGCCGCACCCACCATGCGTAGCCGGTCTTGGCCATGGAGTCCCAGTCGAACAGCGGGTTGCCCCACAGCTGGCCTGTGGCGGAGAAGCCATCCGGCGGGCAGCCTGCCACCTCGGTGGGCAGCAGGTTCTCGTCGAGCTGGAACTCCTGCGGGCAGCTCCACACATCGACGCTGTCCAGCGCCACATAGATGGGAAGGTCGCCGATGATGCGGATTTCCTGCCGGTTGGCGTAGTGCTTCAGCGCCTGCCACTGACTGTAGAACATAAACTGTACAGCCTGCCAGAACGCCACATCGTCGGTGTACTGCTGCCGGGCTGCTGCCAGGGCAGCGGGCTCACGGCGCCGCAGCGGTTCTTCCCATTCCAGCCAGCAGACTCCGTTGTGGGCGTCCTTCAGCGCCATGAACAGCGCGTAGTCGGGCAGCCAGAAGTCGTTTTCCTTCACAAAGCGGCGGTAGTCGGCACCGGGCTTTGCCAGCAGGCGTTTGGCAGCACAGCGCAGCACTGCGTAGCGCTTTTCGTACATGACGCCGTAGTTGATGCAGTCTGGGGTGCATTCCCAGTCGATGGACGCATATTCCTCCGGCAGCAGCAGTCCCTGCTTTGCCAGATCGTCCAGATCGATAAAATACGGGTTGCCCGCAAAGGTCGAGAACGACTGATAGGGACTGTCGCCGTAGCTGGTGGGGCAGACAGGCAGAATCTGCCAGTATGCCTGCCCGGACTTGACTAAAAAGTCCACAAAGCTGCGCGCGGCTGCACCCATGGTACCAATACCGTAAGGCGAGGGCAGACTTGAAATGGGCATTAGAATGCCGCTTGCTCTCATCAGAGAACCCCTCTTTCTTTTGATAGTAAGCAGCCGGGATGTCTTTCGTTCACAGTTCGCGCACGCTTTCTCCTTCGGTCAGATCGAAGGAGACGATCTCGTGCACGGCATTGCCGGGTTTTTGGATGTTGTGGAGCAGGATCCGCGCCGAACGCTGCGCCAATTGCCCCATATTCTGCCGGATGGTCGTCAGCCGGGGCACACTGTACTGTCCCAGCGCAATGCCGTCAAAACCTGTGACGGAAATATCCTGCGGCACACACAGCCCGTGATCCCGCAGCGCACGAATTGCGCCGAGCGCCATCAGGTCGGACATGGCAAACACTGCCGTAATGTCGGGGCTGTGCTTTAAGAGATACTCCATTGCCTCATACCCGCTGGAAAGCGAGAACCGCGCATACGCATACTGCTTTTCCATGTCAAACGGCAGACCAAGGCGCAGCATAGCACCCTGACAGCCGGCCAGACGGGCGAGACTTGGACGGGAAAGATTGGGCTTGCCGCCGATGATTCCGATGCGGCGGTGCCCCTTTTTGTACAGATATTCGATCATCGTGTCCGATGCAGCCATATCGTCTACGGACACACTGGACAAATTGCGGATGCGCAGGGATGCCGCGCTGTTTGTCAGCAGCAGGCAGGGGATACCCAGTGCCTCCAACTCCGGCGTGAAGTATTCCGGATTTGAGCCGAGAAACAATATACCATGGGGTTTGCGCTCTGTGCAGATGCGCCGGGCCTGCGCAACCTCGTTGGCTTCCTCGTCAATATAGTAGACCGTCGCAACGTAGCCGCTTTCCTCAATGATCTGCTGCAGCGGTTCCAAAATGCCGGCAAACAGCATATTCTGGGTGCCTTTCACAATCAGTGCGATCCCATCGTTGGCCTGCTGCTTCAGATGCTTGGCGTTGGCGTTCGGTTCATAATTGTGGCGGTTTACGATTTCCAATATTTTTTGACGGGTTTCTGCACTGACGCCGGGGGCGTTATTTAAGGCTCGTGAGACGGTCCCGACCGCATAGCCGGACTCCCGCGCAATGTCTTTGATGGTCATTTGCCAATCCTCTTTCTTGAAGAAGTGTCAAATTTACCCCTTGACAGCACCGGCGACCACGCCATCGATAATATATTTCTGGCAGATCAGGTACAGCACGATAACAGGCAACACCGTAATCATGATGCAGGCCATCATGGGTGCCATCTCCACCTTGCCGTAGCTGCCGCGGAAATACTGGATAGCCATAGGAATCGTGCGGTAGGTCTTGATGTCCAGCACCAGCGTGGGCAGCAGATAGTCGTTCCAGACCCACATGGTTTCCAAAATGGCGGTAGAGATCATCGTCGGCTTCAAAATCGGGCAGACGACCTTGAAGAAAATCTGGATGGGATTGCAGCCGTCGATCATAGCGGCTTCTTCAATAGCAATCGGCATGGATTTTACAAAGCCGGTGAACATGAACACCGCAAGTCCCGCGCCGAAGCCCAGATAGATGATGCAGATGTTGTAGGGGTTATTCAGCTTTAAGGTATCAGCAGTTTTTGCCAGTGTGAACATGACCATCTGGAAGGGGACAATCATGCTGAATACGCACAGATAGTACATACCTTTGGACAAGGTGTTCTGCACACGGGTGATATACCATGCGCACATGGAGCAGCACAGCAAAATCAGTGCCACAGACGAAACCGTGATAACAAAACTATACCAGAAAGAGGACAAAAAGTCCATTTCCTGAATGCCATAAATGTAGTTTTTCAGGCCGACGAAGGTCTCGGCGTTCGGCAGCTCAAAGGCGTGGCTCGTCGTGATGGCGCGCTCGGTCTTGAGGGAGTTCATCAAAATCATGAACACCGGGTACAGCCAGGCGATGCACAGGATCGTGAACAGAACGGACAGTACCGCGTTGATGCGGCGGTCTTTCTTAGTAGCACCCATTATGCCTGCACCTCCTTAGAGCGGGTAAAATGCAGCTGGAGCAGCGAAATAACGACCACAAACAGGAAGAAAACGACGGCCTTGGCCTGACCGATGCCCTTCCACTGGGGTCCGGAGCGTGCGTAGAACGTGTCGTAGATGTTGTAGGCCAGCATCATGGACTGCTTTGCAGGCTCACCGGCTGTCAGCGAGAGGTTCTGGTCGAACAGCTTGAAGGAGTTCGTCAGCGTCAGGAAGGTGCAGATCGTCACGCTGGGCATGACCATCGGGATTTTGATTTTGAACAAAATCTGGCTGCTTGTTGCACCGTCAATGCGTGCGGCCTCTACCAGATCCACAGGCACATTCTGCAAACCGGCAATATAGATGATCATCATGTAGCCGATCTGCTGCCAGCACATCAGGATGATCAAACCCCAGAAGCCGTAGGTGGCATTCAGCGCAAGCAGCGACTTACCCCAGGAGGACAGCAGACCGTTGAGCAGGATCTGCCAGATATAGCCCAGCACGATGCCGCCGATCAGGTTCGGCAGGAAGAAGATGGTGCGGAAAGCGTTGGTGCCGTGCATACCGCGGGTGAGAAGCAGCGCGATGGCAAAAGCCAGCACGTTGATCAGCAGGGTGGACACGACGGTGAACGCCGCTGTGAACCAGAACGCATGGGTGAAGGTGTTATCCGACCAAATCATTGCGTAGTTGCTTAAGCCCACAAACTGCACATTTTTGACGGTGGTGAACTTGCAGAACGACAGCCCTGCACCCCAGATAAACGGCCAGACAAAGCCAATAATAAAGGCGATGAGGGTCGGCAGTACGAAAACAGGCCAATAACGTCGAATGGCTTTTTCCATAAGTATGCTCCCTTTGTTGTAATTTTTGTTTTCTGCAAAAGAAGCGG
>ERZ791921.721-NODE-721-length-17570-cov-2.899229_pt1 | contig 17570 bp, 28 predicted proteins | sample MGYA00510135_ERZ791921 | MGnify/ENA primary metagenome ERZ791921 (study PRJEB30046, sample SAMN00792070) | human gut metagenome | study: EMG produced TPA metagenomics assembly of the A metagenome-wide association study of gut microbiota in type 2...
AAATGCACTTCTGTTTATTCTGAGATCTATGAATCTATGGTAAGTAATTATCATTATTCTCCTTATGATGAAAGTAAAGATAAATATGTAGAATTTACATTAGACGAATTTATTGAGATGTCTAAAAAACTTGGCCGTTATTCAGTTGTTAGTTTTATTAGCGAATTTCGTGGAGAGAAACAAAATTTCTATATAAAAAGATGTACAGGTGATTTTGAAAATCAATATGAGTTATACGAAGATGGTGGTAGACAATGTTATGATATATTCTCAACAAGAACCATTAGAACCCAATACGGAAAATTAATTGATGAAATGATTCCTGTGACAATTGAAGAAATATTTAAAGTTATGAAGCCAATGTATGTGCAGGAATACTTAGAAAATGGGAGAGAATATAGAAGGAGGTATAAACTATAATGAGCAAAAATGACGATAGGGTATTGCAGCTGAAGAAAATTATTGATGAAAAGAAAGAAAATTTAAAATCATGTAAGAAGACATTTTTGCCAATTACAAATTGTATTTTAGATTTAGATGGACAGAAATACAATCTCAATGTATTGCAGTTCGATGAACTTCAGTTACTTTTAGTAAAACTTAATATATATTTAACATCAGCAGTTAATTTAAATATTTCTTTGATGATTTCAGGTTATAGTATTAATGATTGGATCGAAGATATCAATAATAAACTTGATGTATTAGAATTTAGAAGAAAGGAAAATGAACTGAAAGTATTGGAAAACAAATTAAATAAAATGCTTTCGGATGAAAAGAAAACAGAGCTAGAGCTTGATGAGATTGCAGCACTGTTAAAGTAATTTTAGAGAATATGATAATGGGACATTAGTTCTTAATGTCCCTCTAAAATCTTAACCCCAGATCTGGGAAAATTTCATGGAATTATATAAAGAAATATTGTTTTCATTGGTAGTTGCAAATACTAATGAAATTTAGATAAAAGCTTAAAATCAAGAAGGGAAATACAGTAATTCTAGGTAACAAGCGTGTACACGCCCTGTAAAATAGGGTATTTTGAATAAAGAAAATAGAAATAATGGTCTATTAAGACACGGACTAAAAGTTTTAAGCCTTTGTGGTGGAATAGAAACGGGTATCCTCGCATTGCAGAATCTTGCTATTCCAATATCAGAATATCATACATATGAAATTTTACCAGAAGCAATAGCAGTTTCATCATATCACTTTCCTTGGATTATACATCATGGCGATCTATATGAAGCAAATTGGAATAATTATAAAGGATTTGATTTAGTGATTGGTGGGATGTGCTGCCAGAGCCTTTCACGGTTGCGAATAGAGAATAAAGAAGTGAATAATGGATTACTTGGTAAATCTGGAATTGTATATGAGTTGCAGAAAGCACTAGAAATTATTAAACCAAAGTGGTTTATGGCAGAAAACGTCATTCCATCCAATGATGATGATTTAAAAGAAATTAATAGAATTATGGGCGTAGATGGAGTTTTGATTAATAGCAATAGATTCACAGCCCAAGACAGAGAACGATATTACTGGACGAATATTCCGCTTTTATCTATTCCTGAGAGTAATTCATTAATATTAAAAGATGTGATGGAATTCAATATAGATGAGAAATATTTTTATAACAAAGATTTTGAAATTTTAGATATGAATAAAAAGGTTTGTGCTAAGTTAAAAGTAAATACAACAGAAATGTGCAGACGAATATATAATCCGAATTTTAAGATGGCGACATTAACATGTGTATCAGGTGGATATCAGGAAAAGAAAGTTCTTGATAATGGTAGAGCACGAAAATTAACTGAAATTGAATATGAGAGATTGCAAGGAGTACCTGATAATTTCACAAATGTAGAAGTGAATGGTAGAAGGATTTCTTATACAAAACGTTGCAGTTTAATGGGAAATGCATGGAACGAACCTACCATTGAACATATTTTTAAAGGATTACAAATTCAATGAAAAATTAGTTTCATTTGAAAGAGCAGGAGATAAAAATATAAGAATACAAGATATTAAAGTTGGAAATTGGTACAGATTGAAGAATACATCAGGAGAATATTGCGATTATTATGGATGGATAAATGTAATTGATATTTATAAGCGTGGCGATTACAGAAGTCCAGATAAGAAAAAATCATTAGTAAAATGTAGACATGTTGTTAATATGAATGACACATGCGGATTTATTAGATATTTTAGTCCTTCAGACATTATAAATACTGATGAATGTAAAAGGATGAATAGAGAATATTTAAATACAAATTAAATCAGAAAGGATAAAAGTTAGGGTAGCTACTAAGGACATGTCACCTTTCTGGTGAAGAAAAATTTTTATAGAAGATTATGAACTATGGCAAGGCGATTGTCTGGAATTAATGAAAGGTAGGTGTTTTAAAAAATAACTTCCAATGAAAATACAATTATTAGCTTATATATTAATGAAAAATATTCATTGAGAATGATTGCTGATAAATTTAATACAGATCATCATAAAATCAAACGAATATTAGAAAAATATAATATTGAAATTACTAATAAAGGTAGAAAAAGAAAGTCTTCAAAAGGATATAAAAGAAAACCATTCACAGAAGAACACAAAAGAAATATTAGTCTTGCTCAAAAAGGGAGAATACCTTGGAGTAAAGGTAAAACCATGCCAAAAGAAACATTATACAAAAATATGGCTGCACATTTACACAGAAATGTTTCTATAGAATGGTTGAAATCGTTTGAAGATATTGAAAAATTAAAATGTAGTAATTCTCTAATGTTTAAAGATAGAGTAAGAGATAATTTTACAGACGAAGAATATGTGAAATTCGTAGAATATTTTTATTACGAGGATGGTTTTAACATTACATATAACAATTGGCTTAATGAAAATAAAGTATCATTTGCAAAACCATCATTAGATCATAAAGTTCCTTTGTCTAAGGGTGGTACATGGGAATTAAGTAATTTACAAATTATTCCTTGGTGTGTTAATAGAGCAAAATTTAATTATATGCCAGATGAATGGGAGTATATCAGAAAAAAATATTTGTCGAAAGAAGGTGGTTTTAATTATTAAGGAAGATTATTTATTGGTCTGTGGAGATTGTTTAGAAGAAATGAAAAGAATAAAAGATAAATCTGTTGATTGTATTATTACAGATCTTCCTTATGGTTAAGGTCAAACCAGCCGTAATAAATGGGATGTAATTATACCATTTAAACCACTTTGGGAACAGTATAAACGAATTACAAAAGATAATGCTGCTATTATTCTATTTGCGAATGGAATGTTTACTGCAGAACTGATGATAAGCAATAAGGAAATGTGGAAATACAATTTAATCTGGGAGAAAACTCAACCAACAGGATTTTTAAATGCTAAAAAAATGCCATTAAGAAACCATGAGGACATCTGCATATTCTATAAAAAACTTCCTACATATAATCCACAGAAAACAACAGGACATACGAGAAAAGTAAGTAAGGCTGAACATAAAGTTGGATGTAAAAGTACAACTGATTATGGAGAACATGGATTAACTACCTATGATAGTACAGAACGGTATCCTAAATCTGTTTGGAAATTTGCGAAGGATGTTCAAAAATCTGCTCTTCATCCTACACAAAAGCCATTAGCCTTATTGGAAGAGTTGATAAAGACATATACCAATGAAGGAGATTTAATATTCGATAGTTGCATGGGATCTGGCACAACTGGAGTAGCTGCGGTGAATTTAGGAAGAAAATTTATTGGAATTGAAAGAGATGAAAAATATTTTGGGATTGCAAAAGAGAGGATAGAGAATAATGACAGAGCAAGAAGCAATTAACAGGCTTAAATATAGAATAGAAACGGCAACTCAAATCGCTGGGGTAGGAAGCGGAGATTCTTTTGAAGATATGGAAATGGCAATAGCAGCACTTGATAAACAGATACCAAAGAAATATGAACGTGGTCTTAGCAGTGATGTGAGATGTCCTATATGCGGAACTTTCACATCAGATGTTTTTGAACATAGATATTGTGCCTATTGTGGTCAAAGGCTGGAATAATACACAATATATAGTATCAAATAAAACAAAAATCACAATATATAGTAAAAATTTGCTGATAAAATCCGCATTTTATTAATAGAGGTATTAAATGTATTACGATGATTATTATGAGCCAAGTGAAGAAGAAATCTTCTTTGATGAGTTAAAAGAGAAATTTAAGGAAACCCTCAAAGCCGATGTTCGTGACAAGATGAAATGTTTAGAAATTGAGAATAAAGATCTAAGGCGACAACTTGATAGCTATAAAAGCAAAGAAAGAGAATTAAGAAGTAAAAAAGATTCTCTTAAACACAGAGAAGAAAATTATAAGCGTGAAGTAGAAAAAGAATTCTATAGAAAAACTATGGAAGAAGTTTTTGAGAACCTATTGGAAGATTCAGATGTTTGGTACGCAGAACATGTATCACATATGAAACCAAAATGTAATTTATGTGACGAAAACAGAGAATTAGTTGCTACATATCCAGATGGTACAATAACCAAAAAGCCATGTGAATGTTCAAAGAATATTTATTCGTATGAACCTGTAATTTCGCAGAACCGAATGATTAAATTCCACAAGGCATATAATCCAAGATATGCTGATGATAAAAATGTATACTTTGTAAAGAATTACAGGCCTAATAAGAATTTTGTAGAGGCTTATGATTATTATAGCGAATTTAAAATTGAAAAAATATTTGATGATTTTACAGATGAAACAAAGGAATATCATAAGCAGAAAAGATATGGCGAAAGAATTGCTTTTAGAAGTCAAGCTGCTTGCCAAAAATATTGTGACTGGTTAAATGAAAAGAAGGAGAATTAACGTATATGAACATTATTTGTAAGCCAAGAAATTGTGGAAAAACGTATGATTTGATTATGGAGTCAGCTAGAACAGGTCATCCAATTGTAACTGCAACTTCAGCTGAAGCTAGGTTTGTCAATGAAGAGGCAAAGCGCATGAGAGTGCATATTAAACAGGCAATTAGTGTTAGAGAATATGAAATTTTTAAAAATAATGGTTCATTATTTAATAGTCTAAGTTGGACAGGTAAAGTGCTAATTGATAATGTTGATTTAGTATTGGGAAATTTATTTGAGGCAGAAGTGGTAACAGCAACATGTACACCAGACAATATGAAGGAGAATAATAACATGGATCGTGCTTTGAATTATATTAAAGAATGTCGTATTGAAAATGGAAACGATGTTATTGATGTAAATATCATCGTTCCAGACAAAGTAGTAGAAGTAACATTTTTAGACGGAACGAAGGAAAAGTCCGTATGTAGAGAACCTGATGTGTTTAGTCTTGAACAGGCAATTGGAATTTGTATTTCCAAAAAGGTTATGGGTGGATCATCCGCTTATAACAATGCTGTTAAGCATGGAATTAAAGTTTATGAAAATAAAATTCGTGAAGAGCAGATGGACGAGGAAGAACAGAAACGCATCGAAAGAAAACATGCTAAAAGGAAAGCCTATAAGGAGCGTAGATCTGCTAAGAGAGCACAGGAAGAAAGAGAAAAACAAATTGAGATTCAGAAGGAAGCTTATATTAGGGCTATGCTTGAAGTTGAAAGTATGAAGAATAAGGGTATGTAATTACACACCCTTATATAAAATGAGGGCGCATAATGATATTAGTCAATGGATATTGGGAGCAGATATACGATTTACAAGATATCTCGAAGATAATTAGAGAAAACTATAACAGAGATTTAGCTGACGAATTAGACAGATTGATCCCACAATATACCGATGATGATTATTTGGAGTTAAAAGACGAATATGAAAAAAGTGAAGATAGGGTATATGATCTGGAAGCTGAAAATTACGATTTGGCAAATCAGGTAAATTTGCTGGAATGTAAAGTCGATGAATTGGAAGATAGAATAAATGATGAACACAGAGATTTTAGATGAATTAATTGTAGAACAGCAGCAGTGTAATGAATTATTTAATATTGCTTCAAAACTCAATCAAAATGAAAATACACGAACTGAATTTTCTCAAAAAGTTACTTCTTACATGTGTGATCTAATACAGACATTAAGCTTTCTAATTGGAGAGATTCAAGGTGAAATGGAGAATGAACAAATATTAGAAATTACTGAAAAATTGGGAGTAGGTTACGATAGTGAAAATTCTAATGTAATAAAGAATTGTAGAACCTGTGCACATAATGTTGAATATCCACCACCACACACATGTGATATTTGTGACAGCTTAGATGAAGAATTATATTGGATGTGGGAGCCTAAGTTATGAAGTTTGAAAAAGTTGGGAATTATTTATGGGTTACATCAAATATTTACTTCGATTATGAAGAATGTTTTTGTGGTAGACCATACATCAGTTTATCAGCATCTAAAGAATTCGTTTCTGCATGGGGAAGAGATAATACGATATTCATAGGAATAGAAGATAATGATGATTTTGATACTGGATTATTATATAAGTGTAATTCAGATAACTTCATTGATGTATTACATGAGTTAATTAATTGGATGAGAGATCACGAACAGGGGATTAGTAACTATAACGATATCTGGAATATACTTGAGTTCTTTCCGGATTGCGGATGCGAAAGGGTGTTTTGGTGATATTATGAAATGTAAGAATCATGTAGGTTATCTGAAAGAAAAATATAATTACGCTTTAAAATGTAAGAATTGTCTAGCTTGTGAAAAAGGTTTCTTTAAATCACTACCTGATAAATATGTATGTATTGGAGTGCCAGAGCCATTTATTATAAATAATGTTGATTCGTATTGTAATAAATACTTGAATGATAACTCTTTTGATTGTTGGTCTTGGAATGAGATTAATAATGATACATGGTCACATGGTACATTCAGTACAAGAGAAGATGCAATAAAAGATGCTTTTGGATGTATGGAATTTTATAAGGAGTTTAATCCAGTAATTCATCTGGGTAAATGTATATACGTTCCACTCAGGACTGATGTGGATGCTGAGAGAGTTTTACAATATTTAGATGAAGCTTATTGTAGTGATACTGGTTGTGAAGATTACATATACGAGGATGTAACGGATGACCAGATAGAATGGTTGGAAAATAAATTTTCAGATGTTATGATTGAGTTCCATGAAAGGATTGGATTAAAACCAACATGGTTTGAGGTAATAGATCAGGAAGAAATTAATCTGAAAGATGTTAAGTGTGTTAGGTAGGAGTATAAAAAATGACACTTGAAAAAATCAAAAATGCTTTAAAATCAGAAGATTATAAGTTTCTACAAGAGAATAAAAAACTTGGTAAAAATATTATCATCTTAACGCTTGGTGGTAGTCATGCTTATGGAACGAACAAAGAAGATTCGGATTTGGATATTAGAGGGGTAACACTAAATTCTAAAGAAAATATATTATTAGGATCTGATTTTGAACAGATAGTAGATTTAGATACAGATACTACAATATATTCTTTTAATAAAATATTACAGTTACTTTCTTCTAATAACCCAAACGTGATTGAGATTCTTGGTTGCAAGCCAGAACATTATATACATGTTTCTAATGTTGGGAGAGAGCTGTTAGATAATCAAAAAATGTTTTTATCAAAATTATGTATTCATAGTTTCGCTGGTTATGCTTCGTCACAGTTGAGACGCATGGAAAACAAGGCCGCAAGATTGGTTGGACAGGCACAAAATGAAGCACATATTTTGAAAAGTATTAATAATGCAAGATTTGAATTTAAAAACAGGTATTATCCTCATGAAGATAGCGATGTAAAACTTTATATAGATAAATCAACTCAAGAAGAATATGATAGTGAAATTTTCATGGATGTGAATTTGACTCATTATCCTTTGCGAGATTGGGCTGGCATGTGGAATGAGATGAAGTCTATAGTTAGTAGTTATAATAAAATTGGTATGCGAAATAAAAAAGCAATTAACCATAATAAGTTGGGAAAGCATATGGCTCATTTACTTAGACTTTATATGATGTGCATAGACATTCTTGAAAAAGAGAAGATTATTACCTACAGATCCGATGAACACGAATTGCTTATGAATATTAGAAATGGAGAATATTTAGATGATAATAAGCAGCCTATTCCGGCGTTTTATGATTTATTAAATGAATATGAAAAGCGATTTGAGTATGCCAAAGCTAATACATCACTTCCTGATTTACCAGATTATAAGCGCATTAATGAATTTAAAATGGACGTAAATGAACGTATAGTGAGAGGGGAAATCTTATGACAATATCCAAAAAGATGAGAGAACGATTTTGCAAAGATTGCAATATTCCAATTAAATTATTCATAGAACCTTACTTTACAGATCGATTAAATTTGTTTGATAAGTATTATGGTTCTGTAGATAAGTGGAATTTATTTTTAAAGGAATTAGAGAAGTATAACAATCAGCAAGACTATTTTGAAGAATATAATAAAGTAAAAGATTCTGCTATTCTTAATATCAAAAATTCTGAAGCATATCAAAAATTCAATTCCGATGACATGAACAAATACCGTGTAAAACATGAAAATCTTCCTGGGAAAGATATTTATAAATCAACAAATGAAGGTAAATTATTTATTAGCATCGATATGAAAAAGGCAAACTTTTCTTCTTTGAAATATTATGAATATAGCATTGGAGAAAGTATATTCGGAGGGGCTTCCACATGGGAAGATTTTATTAAATCATTTACAGATAATAAACACATTATTGATAGTAAGTATATCCGTCAGGTCATTTTAGGAAACTGCAATCCGAGAAGACATATTACTTACGAAAAATATCTAATGGATCAGGTGTTAAGCTGTTTATATGATTTTGTTGATGAAAAAAGAGTAGCATCGTTTTCCAATGATGAAATTGTCTATGATATGACATCAGCGAGTGATTTAAACACATTGAAGCTTGTAAAAGGATTAATAGATGAAAGGTTAAGAGAAAAATTTAATATTCCATTTAGTGTAGAACTGTTTACATTACATAAAATTTATGGAACAGAAGGGTATTATAAAAAGATTTTTAAAGAGAATGGAGAAACTAATATTGAGTTCAAATGCCTGGATAACTACATGCTGCCATTTGTAATTAGAAAATTTTTAGGAGAAGAGATTACAGATAGCGATAGGGTATTTTATCATGAGGGATTATTGGCACAGTTTATTAGTATACCAGAGATTAGAATAAATTAAACAGTTTTATGGAACTTAAGTAAAACAAAAGTTTCATTTGGAGAATGTAAAATAGGACAAGTGAGGTAAAGTAATGACAGTAAAAGAACAAATTGATTATATGATTTTGTCTTTACAAATTGCAAAAGATGAAATTGATTACGCAGAAGAATATATTGAGAAACAAAAGAAGGATAAAGATTTCTACTCATATGGACATATGGGATATAGTAAAAGAATTCCAAATGGGACATTGATTAGAGAATCATTAAAAATGGTAAGTAGAGTTGCTAACTTAGCAGCTAAAAAGGTTACGCTCAGTTCTTACAACACTGAATTGTTTGATGGAGAATAACCACTAAATGTTGATTAACTAAGAAAGAATAGATGTGGTGTAATATTTTCCCTCACTAGGGTCTAATAACTATGATTTTAGTTTGCAATGGTGATCGTAAATCATATACGAAACACAAATGACATTACATATACAGGATATGATATCAGTTATTTCCATATTATGTACACCTCCGTAAGTCAAGATATCTATGTAAAAGGTATGCAAAACTTATGAAGTTATACAGACTCACGCCTAACCGCAAACGGCAGCCGCTAGTTTTAGACCCTAGCTTCCCAAGGATGCCGTAACATCCTTTGACACCTTTTGGATGTCGCCACAACGAAAAATATTATACCACATCTTTCTTATATAGAAAAGAAGAATTTTAATAAACACTATTTTTATGGGTAGCTGCAAATACCTATAAAAAAATAAGCAATATTTAAATTTCAAAGAAAGGAATTGACAAGTAATACCGGTTAATATATGTGCACATATCTTGTTACTAAAGGATTTTATGAATTCAAATAAAAATAGAATTTTATCTAAGGCTCAGAGTTTAGAAGAATTGTTAGCTACATGTCCTGAGAATCAGATCATTGGAGATAATTTAGTAAAAGCATGGACGAAAATTAATAGTCCTATATATAAGAAGATCATTTGTTCAATCTCTGGAGGATCTGATAGTGATGTTATGTTGGATATTTGTTGGAGATGTGATAAAAATAATAAGATTATTTATGTATGGTTCGATACAGGATTGGAATACCAGGCAACAAAAGATCATTTGAAATATTTAGAGAATAAGTACAATATAAGGATTATACGATATAAATCAGTTAAACCAATTCCGATTTGTTGTAATACATATGGACAACCATTCTTATCAAAACAGGTCAGTGAATATATCCAAAGATTACAAAAACATGGATTTAAATGGGAAAATGAATCCTTTGAAGATTTGTTGAAAAAATATCCTAGATGTAAAGTAGCATTGAAATGGTGGTGTAATAGTTGGGGAGAGAAGAGTAGATTTAATATTGAATATAATATGTGGTTAAAAGAATTTATGATTTTAAATCCACCCAAATTTCTTATATCTAATAATTGTTGTCATTATGCAAAAAAATTAGTAGCAAAACATGTTATAAAAGATTTAGATTGTGATTTGAATATCGTTGGTGTAAGAAAGGCTGAAGGTGGAGCAAGATCAACAGCTTACAAAAGCTGTTTCAATAGTAATTATGATAAATCAGATGAATATCGTCCTTTGTTTTGGTATAAAGATTTAGATAAAAATGATTATAAAATAGCATATTGCATTGAAAACAGTAAATGTTATACAAATTATGGATTAAAAAGGACTGGCTGTGCAGGATGTCCATTTGGAAGAGATTTTGAGAAAGAATTAGAAATTATCGAACGGTATGAGCCGAAATTATTTAAAGCAGTAAATAATATTTTTGGTGATAGCTATGAATATACGAGACAATATAAAGAATTTCGTAAGCAGAAAACACAGAAAAGAAGTTGAATCAATGAAGATGAAAATTTTAACACAGAGGTGATTTTACATAATAAAAGTATACACAGATAAATGGAACAGTTTTCAATTTAGAGCACCAACGTATCTCGATGGTCATTTTGATCCATATAAATTTGATTTGGTTAAATGGGTTGAGTGTGATTCACATGAAGTCATAGACTTACATACTGGAGAAAAGAAGATAAGTACACGGTATTGTTTCACAGTTGCTACATTAATTTGGGACAAGCGTGAACAATGGTTTAGATTTGAGAGCTGTGGATTGAGATACTTGGAATATAGAATTGATGGATTGGAGAAATTCATATTGGACTTTTGTAAGATGATGGAGAAAGAATTAAATGATAAATAAAATATCTGTTTTATAAGGAGGCAAAATGAGTAAGAAGTTTTCAATAATTGAAAGTTTAAATGAAGTCAAATTAAGAAATGGGATTATACAACATGTGAATGAAAATGAAGAAGATCCTTATATTTTTATGAATAGGAAAACGATTGACGATTTAGAATACATTGCACCATTAGGCTCGTACGAAAATAAAAGTAAAAATGGTATTGTTGCCATGTATAGAGGATTCAAAATTTACGAGAATGATGATTTAAAATATGGAGAAGTAGAACTTAGATAGGAGGTACAATGAGTAGAAGATTGTTATGGGAAGATGATGTGATTAAAGTAATTGATAATCATACTAATGATGATAACACATTAGATAATGACATTAGCTGTATTTTAGAAGAAGTAGATTCAGGATGGATTAAATGCGTTCCTGGTCAGATGCCAGAAGATGATGAAAGATATAAGGGTAGAAAAGTTATTAATGTATTAGTTACTACTGCAAGTGGAGAAGTAACTAAAGTACAGAGAATGTATGACGGCAGTAAAGTCGGATGGCAGTGGGGTCGGATTAACAGTGAGCCGAAAGCTTGGATGATATTACCTGAATCATATAAGGAGAATTGATTAATGTACATATATCAATCGCATATGGGAGGACTATATACCTCTGATGATGAATTGGACTACGAACAAACATATTGTGAAACCTGCGGAGATAGTGATTGGTTGATTGGCTATGCAGAAACCAGAGAAGAGGCTTGGAATTTACTAAAAGATGATACGAATATAGATGGTTCTGGTGGGTGGGACTATGAGTATATTCAGGACTTTTTGAAAAATTGGGAGAATTAAACAATGAGTAATAATCAGTGCGAACATAAATGGATTCATTTGGATACTAAACATATTTATCGTGATCATTATCCTGGTTTATGTAGGTTCAAGAGAGTTGATAGGTTCTTTTGTGAAAAGTGTTGCGAAACAAAAGAAATTGTAAAGAGCTGTATGGATTATGAGGACAGACATCCAGAGTGGTTTGATTTTAATAATTATATAACGATTAGAGAATAACAAATAAAGGAACATTAATGAAAGAATATAAGATTGGGAAGGAGTAATATCGGATCCTGGTAGACCAGGTTTTATATGAGAGTGTTGTACATATATGAAAAATGCTAGAAAACAGCGTTGACGCAAGTTGGCATGGGAGGCTACTAGCATTTCCACGAACCAGTACGGTAAGTGGTGATATGAAACATATTGCAAGTTGTAGTTTTGGCAAGGATAGTCTTGCTATGGTTTTAAAATTATTAGAAGAGAATTATCCATTAGATGAAGTGGTTTTCTTTGACACTGGAATGGAATTTAATTCTATTTACAACAACAGAAATAAATTAAAAGAAATTCTATTTAATAAACATATCAAATATACAGATCTACATTCTAAAAATTCATTCTTATATGATATGTTGGTTCGTCCTGTAAAGTATAGAAATCAAAGTGGAAAGTCTTATCCATATCATTATGGCTATGAATGGTGTGGTGGATGTGCTAGATGGGGAACCAGCGGAAAATTAACTTCTATTAAAAATCATTATAAAGAATCCTATGGAAATGAAGAAATAATTGAATATGTTGGAATTGCAGCAGATGAACCAAGTAGAGTTCAAAATAACCCAAATAAGAAATATCCTTTAGTCGAATGGAAGATGACGGAAAAGGATTGTTTAGAGTATTGCTATTCAAAAGGGTGGAATTGGGATGAAAACGGCGTAGAGTTGTATTCCATATTAGATAGAGTTTCATGTTGGTGTTGTAGGAATAAAAATATTAAAGAATTGAAGAATATCTATATGTATTTACCTGAATATTGGCAAAAGCTTAGAGGTATTCAGAGTAGAATTGATACTCCATTTAAGGGGGAAGGTAAATCCATATTTGATTTAGAGGAAAGATTTAAGAAGGAGATAGAAAATGCCAGAAATTAGAGAATTACTAACAGAAGAACATATCAGCCAGATTAAGAAAGGTATTTCAAAAGCAATTAAGAACGTTGATTTTGATAAGATTATCAATGATTTTATTGTGCAGGAGTTTGATTATGCTTCTAATGGCTGTGAGGTTGTCAATGCGATTGACGATATGATTGTAGAGGTAATTAGAGAGCATTTAGTGAAGAGCGGATTACTAAAGGACAATGAATAAACATGAGAATTTACAAAGAAAAGCAATATTTAATCTTTGATTATGAAGATGGTCGTACAGTAAAATATGATTTTGCTACAAAGACGGCAATCGGGATTAAAGGTAAACCTGTTAAAGATTTAAGGAGCCAATTGAGATATTACACTTTAGATGAATTATATGAATACTTTGATGATAAGAAATATGCCAATTTCTTAAAATTTATAAGAAGATCAGAATATAATTGCATAAGTAATATTGGAACAATTCTCGATAGAGTACCGCTGTACTCAAAATTTGAACAAATATTTTCCGCAGGGATTGATGATATTATTAATGATGGAAAGTATTTTAAATATACCATTAATGAACTTCCAAAATCATTAATCAAATTATGCAAAGAACATGAAATAAAACTAAGTAATAATATGGTAGGTTATTTTATAGATAATCCTGCTGCATATCTAATTGCCTATGATTTAGATTTCTTGAGTTTGACTGATACTGATATTTTAGCCGTTTGGAAGAAGGAAAAATATATAGATCGACTTAATAATACATATCAGTCCTGTTTCGGAAATCTAATCAATAATTTTGGATATAGAGCCAAGGACTTATGGTTGTATATAGATAGAATTAAAACATTTGAAGCAATAGAAGATATGAATTATTTACTAAATGAATTATATGACTATGCAAATATGATGAAGCAACTTAGCCCAAAGTATGATAAATACCCAAGAAATTTGCTTACCACACATAGAATTGCTTGTAGAAATTATAATAGGATGAAGAAAGAATTTTCAGAAGAGATGTTTAAAAAGAGAATAAATAAACAGTATGAATGTTCTTTTGGAGATTATATATTCATTTATCCAAAGTCTACCCAGGATATCAAAGATGAAGCCGTTTCTCAAAATATTTGTGTAGCTTCATACATCGATAAAGTAATTGATGGTAAATGCCATATTTTATTCCTAAGAAAAAAGAATAAACCAGACGATAGTTTAGTAACGATTGAAGTCAGAGATGACAGAATTGTACAAGCTAGAAGACGTTTTAATGATCCAGTTACAGACGAAGATCAAATAGCAATTGATTCGTTTAATAAAAAATTCGAGAAAAAGGAGAAGAAAGTAGCATGACAAAAGGCGATCTTATTAAGTTGATAAAGCCAATGGGCGTATTTGACAATGTTGGTGAAGTTTGTGAAGTTATTGACATATCAGATAATGAATTGATCAGTTTTAGATTTGGAAGTAACAATTTAGGGTATATGTCTTATGATGAATTTGAAAGGTATTTTGAATTTGTAGAAATCGAAGCTGATTTAGAAGAAGATGATGATACTTTAAATATTGAAGAAGATAATGAAGATTTGGAGAATAAGGAATTGAGAGATTTATTTGAATGGTGCATGAAAAATGACAAACCATTTATTCCAAAACTTTATTATAGCGTGGCCGAAAAGAGGCATGATATTACAAAATCAATCTTAGGTATGTACAATAATAGGTTATGCTTGGCACAGTATAGAAATAAAACGTTTAAGGATTCAGATTTTAGTTTTGTGAAGATTAATATATGCAAATAAGATGAACCAAATGAATGAATGTTTTGAATCTACAATTCGCAGTTTTATCTAAAATAATATACAATATATAGTTTGAGATTGAACTAAAAACACAATATATAGAATAATTTTGTCAATGAAATCAAACTTTCATATGAAAGGAGAATAATAATATGACAAGTCATGAATTTGAAAAGGCTGCCAAGAATGCAGTAATCAAAGTATTGAATGAAAATATTAATATTGATCAGCTGGATCTAGTGTGGTTCGCTCATGAACTTGGTTATAAAAAGTGTACGATTTGGGGAAGTCCAATGGATGCAAGATATGCGGAGGTTACATATAACAGAGATAAGGATGAAATGTATGTTGATATTTATAGAAAGATTAGTAATACAAAAATTCCATCCAGTGAATTTAACTTTGAAGCTTAATGTGCTTATCAAGTGGTGGCGTAAAATTGTAGTTAATATCCGCTAGTGAGTGAATGTGATGCAGGATTCTACCATTTGATTATATAAAGAAAAGAGGCTACTGTCATGTAGCCTCCACATCAAAAATTAAAGGAGAATTAAATATATGGATGAACAGAGATAGAATCAATGATGTAATTCAATTTTAATGTCTTTGGACATCATCTTTGCGAATGCCTTTGCTTTCTCAGTATCAACGTTATTGTCTTTACAAATCTTAACAATGTAGCATTGACCGAGAATTTTAGCAATATAGCAGACTGCATAGATGAGTCCACTTCCCAGAAGTATACTTAAAACTTCTAACATTCTACCCTCCCTTCCTGTAGATTTTAATAGGTTGGGAATTCATTCGACCAGAACGGTCAGATATTTAATTCCAAAATTGGTGTGCCAAATACTACAATAGGCACTTCCACATGGTAAATAACCGAATATATAGTCGTGCAATTGGATTGTAATGTGGTAATACAATCACATATATATTCGGTTATAGTTTACCAGATTTAATTCACTTTGGAAAGAGGAGATAAGGCACTATGAAGATTATTTTATATAAGATATCTCAGCTGATCAATATAGCATTAACAGCATATGTAGGATTATGGTTAATGTTCATTAAACCTATATTTGATTGTTGTACGGCTATTGATATGGGGACTTTAACTGGAGGATTGGTTGCAATAAGTATTGTGAAGTGTTTATTTGCTGGCGTAGTAGGTACTGTGATTTATATGATTGGAGCAATGATAATAATGGTCATTTTCAAGGAATATTAAATATTAGATTAAAAGGTATCGAAAATTCTTAAAATTCTAATTTAGATCTTATTCTAATTTTCAATCCCCATACACAACAGAATAGAGAACATATTTGCAGGGTGTAAAACAGTGTACCCTTGGGTTCGTTCACCCTAAAACAGACTGTTTAAATATAATTCACATAGAGTTACTTTATGTTCCAGTCAAGCATGGCTGTTCAATATAAAAGAGAATATATAAAGAAAGAAAAATATTTATTAGGAGGACATTTTTAATGGCAGAGACAAAGAAAAAAGGAAGATTATTTGATTTACCAGAAACCAAAGGTTCATTTCAGTTAAAGGGAATTGTTTCTGGAATGAATAAGGATTCTGTTTACAAAGAAATTAAAACAAAAAGTAATAAGGATATGAGAATTGTTAATTTTGGTACAAGCTATGCTGATGGAGAAACGTTATATGTAAATATGCAGGGCATGGAACAGGAATATGTTTATTTCTCAAAAAGGGCCGAGAAGAAAGGTGATAAGGCAGAGGTTGTAAAAGTGCCTTGGGCTGAAAGATTTTCATATAATCGTGAAGGATTTCGTTTAATTGGTAAAAACATCGGTGTAAGAAAAAAAGTGGATTCTGAAGGTAAGACCGTTAATGATAAAAAGACACTTACAGATTTTGATGCATGTAAGGAAATCAAGGATAACCTAAAGGATGGTGCAAGCGTATTTATTCGTGGTAATCTTGATTACAGTAGTTTTACTGATGACAAGGGCAATAAAAGAACATCCACAAAACTTGTTCCAAATCAGGTTTCTCTTTGTTCAGAAGTTAAGTTTGACGATGATAAATATGAAAAACAGAATGACTTTAATCAGGTGATCATCTTTATGGGTATTGACCCAGAAAAAGATAACAATGATAAACCAACAGGTAGATACATTGTTCTGGCAAAGATTGTTACATATAACAATATTGAAGATGTACAGTTTATTATCGAAGATGTAGCACTTGCTAAAAAGTTTAATAAGTCTCTTAATCCTTATAATGCTATCAAGGTGAGTGGACATATGGTTGCATCTGTACAGACGGAATCTGAATCTAATGACGATGATGATTGGGGAGAAGAAGATGCTATGGAAAAGG
>ERZ791921.722-NODE-722-length-17519-cov-2.496965_pt1 | contig 17519 bp, 10 predicted proteins | sample MGYA00510135_ERZ791921 | MGnify/ENA primary metagenome ERZ791921 (study PRJEB30046, sample SAMN00792070) | human gut metagenome | study: EMG produced TPA metagenomics assembly of the A metagenome-wide association study of gut microbiota in type 2...
CGACCACACGGCTTTGTTGGACATTTACCATGCCGTAGACGCTTTGCCGGGCATCAAGCGGAGCTATATCGGCAGCGGGGTGCGTTACGACTTGCTTTTGCATGATGCAAAGGACGCACGTATCAACCAAGTGAATGCCGAATACACCCGTGAACTGATTACGCGCCACGTAAGCGGTCGGCTGAAGGTTGCTCCGGAGCACACGTCGGATCGTGTGCTTGAGCTGATGCGTAAACCCTCTTTCCGGCAATTCGGGGAGTTTAAGGACATTTTCGATCGTATTAACCGGGAGTCCGGCCTCCGCCAACAAATCATCCCTTACTTTATCAGCAGCCATCCGGGATGTACGGAAGAAGACATGGCGGAGTTAGCTGTACTGACGAAAAGGATGGATTTCCAACTGGAACAAGTGCAAGACTTTACGCCCACGCCCATGACCGTGAGCACAGAGGCTTGGGCCACAGGTTACCATCCATATACGCTCGAACCGGTGTATAGTGCGAAATCGCCTCGTGAAAAACTGGCACAACGGATGTTCTTCTTCTGGTACAAGCCGGAAGAACAGCAAAAAATAAAAGCGGAACTGCGGCGTATCGGAAGAACGGACTTGGCAGACAAGCTTTTCGACCGTACACGTCCGATGGAATGGAATAAAAAAGGAAATGCACATTATGAATTGGAGGGCAGACGACACCGCCCCGAAGACCGGTCCGGTCACAGTCATCGAACGTTTTCAAAAGGGGAAAATCGCGAGCAAGCGAGCGCAGACCGAGCTTGCTCGAAGTCTGCCGAGCGGGAGCGATTTCTTCAAAATCCCCGAAGAGAAGCAGGAGACGGACGGAACAGGGCTATGCGAAGACGGAATAGTGGAAAGCCGTGACTTTTTTGCGGTTATCGACGGTTCTACTAGTAAAGGGACACTCCGTATGGACGGAAAAAGCTCCGGAAGGATGGCCATGGAAGTGCTTCGTGCATCCATTCCCTGTCTTCCAAAAGATGCCGATGCAGCCACGGCGGCAGCTTGCCTCACTTCTGCCATTCGTCATTATTATGAAGTGCACGGGTTATACGAAGAGGCCGCACGCCACGCGGAGAACCGTATGACGGCCAGTGCGGTGGTTTACTCCGTTCACAGGCATGAAGTTTGGATGATAGGAGATTGTTTGTGCCGTTTCAACGGGATGACTTATACGAATCCTAAACCTACGGACTGCATCCTCGCAGGAATACGCGCCGACGTGCTCCGGTATCTGCTCCGAAAAGGCCATTCCATCGCAGACTTGTGCGCTCGCGATGTAGGGCGTGAGTGGATTTGGACGCACTTGAAAGACCAGTGTGCTTTCCAGAATGCCGATGATGCCGGGCCTTTTGGATACACCGTCCTCGACGGTTTTCCAGTTGACCTGTCCCGGGTTCGCGTCTTGCCTCTCCCGGCAGATACCCAAGAATTGATTTTGGCATCGGACGGCTATCCGGTGTTGGCCGATACGCTGGAGGAAACCGAACGGTTATTGGCATGCTCTTTGGCCGAAGACCCGTTACGCATCGGAGAACACCCGTCCACCAAAGGAGTGGCCGCCGGAAACGAGTCTTTTGACGACCGTACCTATTTACGTATGAAATTATAGCGATTCTTACCCATGGCAAATATGTCTCATATCTCCACGAACTCACCGCATGCATGGATTCTGGCCGCACGTCCCAAGACCTTGACGGGAGCGGCCGTGCCGGTCATGATCGGGATTTCAGCAGCTTGGGCCGACGGATTCTTCCGTCCGGTTCCGGCCTTATTGTGCTTCCTTTTTGCATTCTTCATGCAAATCGACGCCAATTTCATCAATGATTATTACGATTTCCGGAAAGGGTTGGACGACGAGAAGCGTCTCGGTCCGAAACGCGCCTGTGCCGAAGGTTGGATTACATTGCCTGCCATGCGCCGGGGAATCGTTTGTACCACGCTCCTCTCCTGCCTCACCGGCTTGCCGTTGGTGTGGTACGGCGGATGGACGATGGTGCTCGTCGGGGTATGCTGTGTGGTGTTCTGTTTTCTCTATACCACCTGCATGGCTCGTCTCGGGTTGGGCGACCTGCTCGTACTGGTGTTTTTCGGTCTCGTTCCGGTGGGTGCCACGTACTATCTACAGAGTGGTACGGTAGTTCCCGAGGTATGGGCGTTGTCTTTGGCCTGCGGTCTGGTGATAGACTGCCTGCTTGTAGTGAACAACTATCGTGACCGCGACAACGACAAAGCCGGTAGAAAAATCACTTTAGTCGTACGAATAGGCGAAAAAGCCGCAGAAAATCTTTATCTTTGGCTCGGCATTGCGGCTGTGGGGCTTTGCCAGACGATGTGGCTCTCGGGAAAACCTGTGGCCGCCCTCCTTCCGGTGTGTTATCTCATACCGCATACCGTCACTTGGAGACGCATGACGAGGCTCAAACGAGGCCGGGAACTGAACGGCGTATTAGGCGAAACGGCACGCAACATCTTCCTGTTCGGGGCATTGCTTTCCATCGGATTATTCATTTAACTCCATAAAAACAAAAAACAACTTATGGCAACAGTAGACGACAAGAAAATCATTTTCTCCATGGTCGGCGTGAGTAAGACCATCCGCCAGACCAACAAACAAGTGTTGAAGAACATCTACCTGAGTTTCTTCTATGGGGCTAAAATCGGCATCATCGGTTTGAACGGTTCCGGAAAATCCACCTTGATGAAAATTATCGCAGGACTGGACAAGGATTTCCAAGGCGAAGTGGTATTCTCGCCGGGGTACAGCGTGGGATATCTGCCTCAGGAACCGCAGTTGGATCCGTCCAAGACCGTGAAGGAAGTGGTCATGGAGGGTGTGCAGCCTATCGTGGATGCCCTGACGGAATATGAAGAAATCAACCAGAAATTCGGTCTTCCGGAATATTACGAGGATGAAGATAAGATGAATGCCTTGTTTGCCCGTCAGGGGGAATTGCAGGACATCATCGACGCTACGGATGCTTGGAATCTGGACAGCAAATTGGAACGTGCCATGGATGCTTTGCGCTGTCCACCGGCCGACCAGTCGGTGGAAAACCTTTCGGGAGGAGAACGCCGACGCGTGGCACTTTGTCGCCTCTTGTTGCAGAAACCGGACGTGTTGTTGCTCGACGAGCCGACCAACCATTTGGATGCCGAAAGCATCGACTGGCTGGAGCAGCATTTAAACCAATACGAAGGCACGGTAATTGCCGTGACGCACGACCGTTATTTCTTGGACGACGTGGCCGGATGGATTCTGGAACTTGACCGCGGCGAGGGTATTCCATGGAAAGGCAACTATTCTTCTTGGTTGGAACAGAAGACCAAACGCATGGAACAGGAGGAGAAGACAGCCAGCAAGCGGCGGAAGACTTTGGAACGTGAATTGGAATGGGTGCGTATGGCACCGAAGGCACGGCAGGCCAAGGGTAAAGCCCGTCTGAATTCATACGACAAATTGCTTAACGAGGATCAGAAGGAGAAAGAGGAAAAGTTGGAAATCTTCATTCCGAACGGTCCGCGTTTGGGTAACAAGGTTATCGAAGCGCAACACGTGCAGAAGGCTTTTGGCGATAAGATATTGTTCAATGACCTGAATTTCATGCTTCCACCCAACGGTATCGTGGGCGTCATCGGTCCCAACGGTGCGGGTAAGACTACGCTTTTCCGTTTGATTATGGGGTTGGAACATGCAGACGGCGGTACGTTCGAAGTCGGTGAAACCGTCAAATTAGCCTACGTAGACCAGACGCATAAGGACATTTCTCCGGAAAAGAGCGTGTATGAAGTCATGAGCGGCGGTAACGAATTGATGCGTATGGGAAACCGCGACATCAATGTCCGTGCATACCTGAGCCGGTTCAATTTCTCCGGAGCCGACCAAGAAAAGAAATGTGGCGTACTCTCCGGAGGTGAGCGCAACCGTTTGCATTTGGCCATGGCCCTGAAAGAAGAGGGTAACGTGTTGCTGCTCGACGAACCGACGAACGACATCGACGTGAACACGCTCCGGGCTTTGGAAGAAGGTCTGGAGGAATTTGCCGGTTGTGCCGTGGTCATCAGCCACGACCGTTGGTTCCTCGACCGTATCTGTACGCACATTCTTGCTTTCGAAGGCGAGGGTAATGTATTCTTCTTCGAGGGCAGTTACTCGGAATATGAAAGTAACAAGATGAAACGTCTCGGACTGGAAGAACCGAAACGCATCCGTTACCGGAAACTGATGGAGGATTAAGCCATGTCGGCAAAGGACAACGACTGGAAATCGAGATTAGGGATGGTGTATTCCACCAACCCTGATTTCGCATTCGATAGCGGCGAGGAAAAGGAAGCTGACACGCCTCCCAAAAACCGACAGAAACTGAGAGTGGGTATCGAACGCAAGAATCGCGGTGGAAAAGTGGTTACCGTGGTGAAAGGCTTCGTCGGTGCAGAGGCCGCCTTGAAAGAACTGGGGCGGATGCTGAAGACGAAGTGCGGCGTAGGCGGTGCCGTGAAAGACGGTGAAATCATCATTCAGGGGGAATGGAAGCAGCGTATAGTGGAACTGCTTGGTGCCGATGGTTATACGGACGTGAAATGACTTTATAAAAATAGCCGGGGAACTCATTTCCTCCGGCTGTTTTTTTATTGATTATGGCTTTGATTAATATCTATCTCCATATTCCAACTTTGCTTTCTCGGTGTACTTTTGAATGAAATCTGTTTTAGAATTTGTATAATCATCTCTATTAAATTCATATTTCTTCCATAATTTCAATTTCATTCTCTCGTACTCGATAGCAATATTGGCATGCTCAATAAGATAATCTCTAAAATATAACTCATCATTATCCCCAATATATCTTAGGTGTAGGTGAAACACCCTCTCGGCAAACCCTTCTTCTGTATATCCCTTGTTAAAAGAAAGTCTATCAGAAGTTTCAGACATACAAGTATAACCGCTTTTTACAATCACTTCTTTATAGTCAGATAAGCAATAATCTTTTGAAATCTCTACGAGAATATCAATAATTGGTTTTGCATAAATAGAATTAATAGCTGTACTTCCTATATGGCTTATTCTCTCTATTTTAGGAACTCTGTTTTTCAAAAAGCTTTCTTCATCAGTGTACCATTCTTTCCAATAGGGCTGATGCTCTGTCAAATAGATGGGAAATAGCTTCCATAATTCTTCTAAACTCATTTCAGATAATTTCTTCTCCATTTTTTCTTCCCGTTAAATTCCGATTTGTCGCTTATAATACTCTCCGGCAATGAAAATCCAAATACTATTTTTTATCGCTTTATTCTGCCGACATGATTTTAAAGCGGGCAAACCGCAACAGCAGTTGCTTGGTGCCCGTATTTTGAAACTCCACGGTGGCTTTGGTGTTCTCTCCGCTGCCTTCGACAGCTTTCACCACTCCCATACCAAAACGTTCATGCTCAATCCGCATGCCTGCCCGTAGCTCACTGTTACCCTTGGCTGATGCCGATGGCGACGGAACAACGGGATGCTCTGTGTCTCCGTGCTTTGCATCTTGCATGAGAACTTGTCGGTTTACGCTTCCCAAAGGTTTCAAACCGGAAACTTTTGCTACTATCGGAGAACTTGTCCCGACACCTTCTCCGTAAGCGCGGTGATGACGTTCCCGATAAGATGTACCGTAATCATCTTCGTCTTCATATTTGCATAATTTGTTCACGCTCGACAGACTCGATCGGAACTCGGTCTGCACTCGCTCACTCGCAAAATTCCTTCGCCTTGTCTGTCCGAACGAAAAACCATCTTGAGCATCCATTTCCACATATCGTGGGTCTATGTCTTGCAGAAAACGACTTGGGTTACTGAATTCCGTTTTACCGAAACGATAGCGGCTGCGGGCAAAACTTAGAGAACAATAACGTTCGGCACGGGTAATAGCCACATAAAAAAGACGACGTTCTTCTTCCAATGCGCGTTGGCTGTTTCCCACCATCGGACTTGGGAATAGATTTTCTTCCATTCCAACGATGAATACCACCGGAAACTCCAACCCTTCGGCCGAGTGAATCGTCATCAATGTCACTTTGTGTTGTTCGTCACTTTCGTCTTCGTCCAAATCGCTCAATAACGATACTTCTTGTAGGAAATCGCTGAGTCCGGTGCTTTGCCCTTCCTCCAAACGTCTGGAGACGAATTCCTGTACGCCACTCAAAAGTTCCTGCACATTCTCCTGACGACTCATTCCTTCCGGACTCACATCTTGAAAAATCTCTCTCATTATACCGCTTTCACGGATGATTTCCTGTGTGAGAAAGGCGGCATCCATCAGCTCTGTTTTCTCGATGAAACCGGAGATAATATCCGTGAACGCCTTCAATTTACCCATCGTACCCTTGTTTACGGGCAAGGAATGCTCTTCGGGACGAGACACCACTTCCCACAAGCTGACCCCGTCTGTGGAGGCTGCGGATACAATCTTATCCACCGTGGTCTGGCCAATCCCTCGTGCCGGATAATTGACGACCCGTTTGAAAGCCTCTTCGTCGTGGGGATTTACGGTCAAACGGCAATAGGCTATCACATCTTTTATTTCCTTTCGTTGGTAGAACGAAAGTCCTCCGTAAATCCGATAAGGCATACCCCGTTTGCGCAAAGCCTCTTCAAAAGTGCGGCTCTGTGCGTTGGTACGGTAAAGAATGGCAAAATCATCATATTCCATTTTTTCTTTTCTCCGCAATGCTGCGATTTGGTTTACCACGATTTCGGCTTCTTCGATATCGCTATAAGCGGAATACACATGAAGGGGCGAACCTTTCTCCTTGTCGCTGAAAACATCCTTCGGTATCTGTCGGTCGTTATGGCTTATCAAACTGTTGGCAGCCGAAACGATTGTCTTTGTAGAACGGTAGTTCTGTTCCAGTTTAAACAACTTCGCATTGTTATATTTCTGCGTGAAATTAAGGATATTATCAATGTTTGCTCCACGAAAGCTATAAATGCTTTGTGCATCGTCTCCCACTACGCACACCTGTTGTTTCTTGTGGGTCAATTCCCATATGATACAGTGTTGGGCATAATTCGTGTCCTGATACTCATCCACCAAAACGAAATCGAATTTGTCCGCATATCGCTCGCAGACCTCGGGATGTTCTTTGAGCAATATATAAGTATAGAGCAATAAATCGTCGAAGTCCATCACGTCGGCTTGCTGAAGACGGGACATGTAGCGAAGATAGATTTCTCCCGTCATCGGTATCTTGGCCGCCTGATCTGCCATTCGTACAGCATTGTCGGACAGATAGGCTTCCGGCAGTATCAAGCGGTTTTTGGCGTTGGAAATATGGGCTGCTATGCTTGCCGGTTTATAGGTTTTGTCCATTTCACGGATAACGGTCTTTATCAGATTTCGTGAGTCGGCCTGGTCGTAGATGGTAAAATAGGAAGAAAACCCGATTTTATCGGCTTCCTTCCGCAAGATACGGGAAAAGACGGAGTGAAACGTTCCCATCCATAATCCGGCTGCAAGTTCATGGCCTACCAACCGGGCGATACGCTCTTTCATTTCCCGCGCAGCCTTATTGGTGAAAGTCAGTGCCAGAATGTTCCATGGTTTCCATCCTCGCTCCAGTAAGTAGGCTATTTTATAGGTTAATACCCGTGTCTTGCCCGACCCTGCTCCGGCTATCACCAACGAAGGGCCTTTGTCGTAACAGACGGCCCGACGCTGTTCTTCATTAAGTTCTTCCTCTATCCTTTTCAAAAAATCTTTTATCATGTTTTTTCTAATACTTACATCAAAATAGATATTTTCGCCTGAATGCCTAAGGATGACGCTCCTTTAAGCCTTGAAAACTTTCCGCCCATCCTCTTTAGGCTCCGTTCCATACATAGCATAAGGCATTGTAGAGTTGCACGGCCAACATGGAGATGAGAATCCATACATCATAACGTTGGATTCCCCAATACAGTACAGACAAGCATTCCTGCCAGCCTCGTAAATGAAAGCTCAGGACAGCGTATAATAACGAGGTCAGGACAAAACCCAAAGACATAGTTTGCAAGATGCCGGACACGAAAGGAGATGGATAAAGATGTCCTGTCACACTGAGCAATATGGCATATGGTCCGAATAACAAAAGTAGCATTCCCGCTAGGTACAATAACAGGAATGTACCAGCCATAAGGCAAGCCTTACGTTGTCGATAAGTCAGAGATAGCACACCTTTACTGACAGAATCCTCTATAATTTCAGACAAGCCGGAACGCTCTATCGCTCCAAGTACCAAAACGACGGGAAAGACTACGGTCATGAACGGAGAACGGTAACAATCTTGAATATGAAGATAATACCATCGTATTCCCTCGCTGGAAAACAGATTACCCAAAGGAAATCCCGCCGCACTTCCCAACCATGCCAATAAAGGCAAAAGCAGATGTGCAATCAACAAAACGAACAACAGTGCGGAAGCCACACTATGCCCTTTCCGGTATATCATGAATCTATTCCTCATCCGGTTCCAAATGTTCTAAGTCTATAATATGTAATTGTAATGCTTTCACAACCAAGCGGGTGGCATTGATTCCGCCCTTTTCGTTGGTGTCGAATAAGCGTGAAATCAAGTCATTTTGTCTTTTCTCCAAACTCTTTACGCCGAAAGGCATTCCGCGCAAGTTGGTTATCATTTCTTTCGTATAACCCAATGCCAGATGGCGAAGGAAACGTTCGTCATATTCATCGATTTCATAATGGATGAGTGCATCTTTATGTAAACGTTCCGATTCCACAGATTTCATAAAGCGGCTTACGATCTTTTCCAGAATAGGCTCGTTGAAAACAAAATTACGGCCATCCATCACTTGGCGCACATCGTTACGCGTAAGCAGTTCACCTGTTTTCAGGATAATGCCGTTTGCTCCGGCTTTCAATACATCGGCCCACAAGCGTTCGTTCAGTATTTCTCCCGTAAAAATCAGGATACGTAATTCCGGATAGGTCAACCGGACTTGTCTGCAAATGTCCACTCCGATGGTCGTGGAGCCGCCCAGTCCCAAGTCTAATAACAGCAAATCCGGAACTTCTTTCTTAATCAGACACCAAAACTCGCCTTCATTCATTGCTGTTCCGATGATTTCGGCTTCCGGGAGTTCCGTGCGGATGATTTCTTCAGTTCCTTTTAACTCCAGTTTAACGTCTTCGACAATAATGATTTTAAAAGAATCCATTCCCATTTCATCTATATTTAGGTACAGTAAACCATATACTGCATCCGGAAGAATGCACATCAGTCTCGATATTGATACGGCAACCGCAAAAATTATTTAGTTTATCATGTTCTCGAACAATTTCCTTGCACAACAGATAGGGATAATGCTTGACGTCCGGTTGGAATAATATTACAGCTTCTTCCGGTTCATAAATCCGAACGGAGGCCTGCAACGTAAAACGGATAAAACCACCGTCTTCCGATGCACGAAGCGTCAAGCAACCATCTTTTTCACGTTCTGCTAACCGAGCTGCCCATTCTTTCGTCAAGGTCTCCAACATGAAGCGCACCAATGTAGCATCTACATTCATAAAACTATTTTGTTGCAACTCGTCGACAAAAGACAGGCGAAGGGCATAAGCCTTTTTCTTTCTCCAAACTTCTATGGTTTTCATCCACTCTTCTCCGATGATGTGCGGAGAGAGTTTCTCGCATTTAAAGTATCCGGTGTCAATCTGCCGGTCTGCCTGCGCGCACAGCAGAGTGTATATTTCCTTGTAGTATTCGGCAAGCTCCCTTAATGAGTGGATGGATGTTTTCAAATCATGATGTTCCTCTTGTTCTTCCAGTTTCCGTATGATTTGTTTCATACGACTGGGATAATACATCGATTCGTGTTTGATGGTAGAAAGGCAGTTATCCAAAATCTGATTCTGTACTTTGATACGTGTTCTTTCGTACAAAGAACGTTGTTTCTCGTTCTCCGCACTTTCCACATTTTCCAGGTCTTGCCCCCGCTGTATGACAGCTTCATACAATAAAATGGCCAGATAGTTTACGATATAGTTCTCAAAAATGAAATCTTCTTTTTGCATCCGGTAAGTCCCATAGTTGACAGCTACAGAACCGATACAGAGACGTTCGTTCTCGTTCAGGCGAAGAAGCAAAGGATAAATCTGAGTGTTGGACATTTCATCAAAAACAGCATTTTCCGTTTCATAAGCCTGACTGAGTAGAGAATCTGCCAATACTCCATAGTCTTCCTTTCCTTGTAAAAACGTTCCTATTTTCTCTCCTTTTCCCCGATATAGCAACAGCCGGACGCTATTTATTTCATGCAATTCCTTAAGCCTGGACAACACGACTGATAAGAGTTGAGACATCAATTCGTCCGTACGTCCGGGACGTGCATACATTTCGATGACATTCAGCATGGCATGATTGGTTTCAAGGACCTGCATCACGCTGAAACGAAACAGAATTCGCCGACGAAAATAAACAATGTATATCAGGACGGAAAGCATAAAGACCAATAAGGCCAGACTGACCGATAAGTTTATTTGTGTGTTTCGTTGTCGGGCGTAGAATTCCTCCAAAGAATCGTCTTTGGTCAATAGCTTATATAAATGTGTGAACTGTCTGTTATTGAACTCATACTTCTCCCAATCATGTAACGCCAATGCCGCAATGGCCATTTCATTTCGACATCCCATGATCAGGAAGTAGTCTGCCTTCACTCCTAAAGATAACCATTCCAGTTCCTCCATGCCGTTTCCCGTAGCAGTCAGTTGGCGGCTTACGCATTCTTCCGGTAAGAAATCTTCATAATAACGGTTGATATATTTAAAGGTGGAATCGGCATATTGCATACTGCGGTCATAATCACCGTGAACATTGGCAAAATAGACCGAATCGGCATAAAACACGGCCCATTTAAGTTCTCCGTAATTCATGTCTGCCTCTTCATGAGTTGGAGCATTACCGATATTGGGCCGGATAGCATACGTATACTGACCGCAAGTGAGTAAATAGAAAATAAACGTCAGTACCATCATGCCCTTTCGTCTTATTCCCTTAGGTAAGCGAAAAGAAAAACAGCTTCCTTTATTTTCTTCACTTTCGATATGGAAACAGCATACTTTGAAGAACTCTCCCGACTTCTTGTACTTTTCGATAATACCTTTGCAATTCAACAAGCCAAAGCCGCTTCCTTTTTCATGGCGTACGGTCGAAGAATTGACACCTATCTGTTGAGCATCATAGATTTTTGAAGATAAAATCAATGCTATCTCAGACTCCGTAAGTCCACATCCCGTATCTGAGACCTTAATTTCCACAGCATCCGCCAATTCTGTTGCACATACCGTGACTTGCCCTTCCGAAGGCGTGAATTTACGTGCATTGTCTGTCAGAGTGTTGAGCATGAAAAAGGTTAGGGCACGGTCTGCTTTTACCCATGCGTCCGTCGGTTCCACTAAAAAGTCAATACCTTTGCGTTTGAAATTATACTGGCCCTTATCCAGTAACTTGAATAAGTCTTGTAGCGGAAAACTTTCTATTGTCAGTTCCAACTCGCCTCGGTTCATACGAATCCATTCGGCGAGTACATCATTGTAGCAATTGATTTCGTCTGCAAGTTCACCTATGTAGGTCAAAGTACCTCGGTCATATTCATTTTTGCTTTCCATCCGGCGTACCACATACAAAATACGGTCGATAAAAGGCATGATGGAATGTACTAAAGAAACTTTCGCCCGTTTGGATATGTTTTTCTTCTTGTCGCGGGCTATTTGCCTTTCGCTTTGCAGATATTCTTCACGAAGCTGCATCCTTTCCTCATCCATTTGGTCGGACAGGATGCGGTTCTTTTCCGTCCATTTGATATAAGGGCGGAGGATTTCATGAAGGATTCGTTTTTCCTTTTTTATCCAAGGATAGGCATTGAGCACTTCTTCCAGTCCTTCTTCCGATTTGGTGAAAGCTACCTCCATAAACCATTCGGACATATCTTTCAATAAAGAATATTGTTTGGCATCCCGCAGTTTCCATTTGCGTGCATATAAAAAGAGGAAAAAGCCACAAACAAGAGTCAGTAAAATAATAGCTCCCAGAAGTGTGTTTAATATCTTGTTGTCTTGTGCCACCATGTCTACACGGCTTTCGAGAGATTTGTCTTGACGGGTAAAATCCATCAAATCCAGATACAGATTTCGGTTATAATCTGATTTCTGTTTGTCATTCAACGCGCTGTACGTTGCACTTAAACGCTCCCGAATGTAAGTCAAATAGCCCGGAACGGTTTGGAATTCACTGTCTTTCGACCATAACATGTCTACTGCCGAGTCTTTCCGGCTTTCAAAAGACGTCAGCAATCGCTCTTTGTCTTCCGGATAATAAATTTGATGATGAAGATTCAAATAAGACAAAGCCGTCTCGAAACAATTCAAAGCCCTATAATATTCCCCCTTGGCAAACATGGCATTTCCCAACACTCGGAATCCGTTAATCTTTAGTAACAGATTTCCGCATTGTTCGGCATTGGACAATGCCTTTTGAGCCAATGCAGTAGAAAGGCGCAGGGATACAGGAAATCCGGCCTCATTAAGTTTCTCCGTAACTAATGAGTTGTACAAATAATCCAATTCAACTTTACGGTAGGTCTTGATGATATCATAGTTTTTCGGTTGGGCAAACATCTCCGAAAAGACTTGTTCCAACATGGAGGAGAAGTTAATGTTACCGAGGCGTTCGGCGTAAGAGTAGGCCAGATAGAAATAATCGAACGCATCTACTACACGCTCTTTTCCCAGATCCAAGCGATTTTGGCAAATCAAACCGTTTAGGTAATAAAAGTAAATAAGTAAAGCCTTATTCCGACGTATATAGCCATCCGTATCAATTGCCGAAAGTTCCTTCTCTGCCTTTTGCTCTTGCATCAGATTGATGTAGTTGGTAGCCGTGGTCAAACTGAATTCTGTCATGGCGTAGTCCAACCGTTCTTTATTACGGCCTTTCACTTCATCATACTCTTCCCTGATGCGTTGGATTCTTTCAAGCGCACGGTTATAATAATCGAAGAACAAACGGTTTTGTGCAGCCCGTTGGCATATTATCATCATATTCACTTCGCTCACCAACAATTCTATCTGGTTACTGGTGGACTGCTGAATCCGATTGTATAGCTCCATACACCCACCAAAGTCCATTCGCAAAAAGCAAATGAACATTTGATGGTTTAAGGCCTCACTTCGTCCGTCTGCGTAATTCCGTGCCATACGGGCTGCCTTCCGGGCAAACAGTAACGCACTGTCCGGATGGACGTAGCGCACCAAACAAGCTTTAGTATTCAGGGAATCTACTTTCCCTACTCTTGTCATGTCCGGACGGGAAGAGGCATACCAATGACATCCGGCTCCTATACATAATCCTAATATGACAGACACGCATATAGCCGAAAGATTCTTTCTTCCTGTTATACCAAACGTAGGCTTTCTCATATACCCTATAAACCAGGCCCGTGGTGTTCACCTAAATATGTCAAGAAAGCCCTTCTATTCTTCCGTCGATTAAATCAATGCGTTCCGCCTGGGGAGATTTCGGCAATCCGGGCATTCTCAATATATCTCCGGCTATCAGCACAATCATTTCAGCTCCGCAATTGACTACAATATCCCGTATTTGCACTTTAAATCCGTGCGGCACTCCGTATGCATGGGCATCTGCGGAAAATGAATATTGCGTCTTGGCTATGCAAACTGGATAATTTTCTATACCTAACTGACGTACTCTTTCCAACATTTTACGGGCTGCGGCCGAGAAAACGACCCCGTCGGCTCCATACACTTGACGAACTACATTTTCCGCTTTAGTCTCGATATTATCACAGTCGGCATAGGAGAACACGACCGGACGGGATGGGTGACAGGCAATAGTTTCAACCACAAGCTCGGCCAACTCCACAGCTCCCTTTCCACCTTCTGAGAAAGCATTATTCACGGCAAAGCCTACTCCCATATCCTCACAATGCTTGCGGCATAAGTCTATTTCCGAATCCACATCCGTCGCATAACGGTTGAAACAAACCACTACGGTCTGCCCGAAGGCCTGCATGTTCCTGATATGCTTGTCCAGATTCTCAAATCCTTTCTTCAACCCTTCCGAATGAGGCTTTTTAATATCTTCCAACGCTACCCTGCCGTGCATTTTCAGACCTTGGGTTGTAGCGACTATTATGGTGAGCTTGGGATTTAGCCCAGATTTCCGGCATTTGATGTTGAAAAACTTTTCCGCTCCCAAATCAGCCCCGAAACCGGCCTCCGTCACCACATAATCTGCGTACGTCATAGCCAGTTTGGTGGCCAATATGGAGTTGCATCCGTGTGCGATGTTGGCAAAAGGGCCTCCGTGCACGATAGCCGGTGTGTTTTCCGTGGTTTGCACCAAATTGGGATGTAAGGCGTCTTTTAAAAGCACGCATATTGCTCCGGCCACTCCCATGTCTTTTACACGGAACGGTTTTCCCTCGATTGTAGTACCCAATAATATGTTCTCGATTCTGCGGCGCAGGTCATGTTCGTCTTTCGACAAGCAAAGAATCGCCATGATTTCGGATGCCGGAGTAATATCGAAACCGCTTTCCATCGTGACCCCGTTCGTCTTGGCTCCCAGTCCGGTTACGACATAACGCAAGTTCCGGTCGTTAATGTCCAACACGCGTTTCCATAAAATTTCTTTCATGGCAAAGCCTTCATCCCGATGCTGATAGATATAGTTGTCCAACAAAGCGGCAATCATATTATGGGCCGAAGTAACGGCATGGAAATCCCCGGTGAAATGCAAGTTGATTTTGTCCATCGGCAATATTTGGGCGTAACCACCTCCTGCCGCACCGCCTTTCAAACCGAAACACGGGCCGAGAGAAGGTTCCCTCAAAGCCACGATGTTCTTTTTCCCAATGTAGCTAAGTCCTAAAGCCAAACCGACCGAAACGGTAGTCTTGCCTATACCGGCCTTCGTGGGAGTAATGGCCGTAACCAAAATCAAATTACTGTTTTCTACTTTTTTCTCGTCAATCAGCGATTCCGGTACTTTGGCAACGTATTTCCCATAATGTTCCAATTCATCCACAGGAACCTGTACTTGGCGGGCAATGTCTTCAATCGGCTTCAATCGGCACTCGCGGGCAATTTCTATATCGCTTTTCATCTGTATTTGTAGCGTTTTCTATTTAACAATTTAAGAATGAAAAGACAAAGTTAGCAAAATTAATGCAAAACCGGCATTTGTGCAGGATATTCTTCCATCAAAAAATCATTTATAGCGGTCTTTCCATAAATGCAGCATCCGTTCCTGCAATTTGGTTTCCGCCGCATTCCCTTGGGCATGCCAAATCCTTTTGTCACGAATGTCGTCGGGTAAAAATTGCTGTTCCACGAAATGCCCCTGATAGTCATGCGCATACTTATAGTCTTTACCATATCCCAACTCTTCCATAAGCCGGGTAGGCGCATTGCGCAAGTGCAACGGCACCGGCAAATTCCCGGTTTGCCGTACGAGCTGCAAGGCATCATTGATACCCTTATAAGCCGAATTGCTTTTCGGACTGGTTGCCAGATAGACCGTAGCCTCGGCCAAAGGGATACGCCCTTCCGGCCATCCTATCTTCATGACTGCTTCAAAAGCGGCATTGGCTAAAAGCAGTGCATTCGGATTGGCCAAACCTATGTCTTCACTAGCGGAAATGACCAGTCGCCGCGCGATAAACGAGGGGTCTTCCCCACCTTCTATCATTCGTGCCAACCAATACAGAGCGGCATCAGGGTCGCTTCCCCGAATACTTTTGATGAAAGCCGATATGATGTCATAGTGCAATTCTCCACCCTTGTCGTATGCCAATGGGTTTTGCTGAAGCCTTTCGGCTACGACAGCATCCGTGATAACCACTTGGTCCGTTCCGTCAGCCTCTACCACCAGTTCAAGGATATTCAGCAGTTTGCGGGCGTCTCCTCCGCTATACCGGAGCATGGCATCCGTTTCGCGAAATTCGATATGTTTCGTTTTCAGTATGATATCTCTTTCCACCGCCTTGTGCAGCAACTCCATCAGGTCATCTTTCGTAAGGCTTTTCAAGACATATAACTGGCAACGGGACAAAAGCGGGCGTATGACCTCGAAAGACGGATTTTCCGTCGTGGCCCCAATCAACGTGACTGTCCCCTGCTCCACGGCTCCCAGAAGGGAATCCTGTTGGGATTTACTGAAACGATGGATTTCATCAATGAAAAGAATCGGACTAGCCTGGGTGAAAAAACGATTGTTCCGTGCCTTTTCTATCACTTCCCGGACATCCTTCACACCGCTTGTTACCGCGCTCAGCGTGTAAAACGGCGTTTCGAGCTTATGGGCAATGATTTGCGCCAAGGTCGTTTTGCCCACACCCGGAGGTCCCCACAAAATAAATGAGGAAATCCGTCCGGAATCTATCATCTTACGTAAAACGGCATCCGGACCGACCAGATGTTTTTGCCCGATGTAATCGTCCAACGTTTGCGGACGTAATCTTTCTGCCAAAGGTGCTGCCATGTCAAATCCTCCTTAAAAGTCAAACTGCAATACAAATCTCACGCCGTTCTTCTTGGCATTGGGTGCGTTCAGATAATTCAACCGGCGCACGTAGTCTACACGAAGTATCTTGAAGATATTGTGAATGCCCACATTCAGTTCCATGTAGGGAGTATCCCCCATTACGAAACTGGTCGGTTGTCCGTTTCGTGACGGGAACTCGAACAAATCGCTTTGGTTCCCTTGTTTAAACGGATTGTTCTTGTCCGTCAACGTGCCGTAAAGCGTCTTGAAACCTATCACCTCACGCCATTTCAGATGCTTGAGCAAGGGAATCCGGTTGAACAGCTTGCCGCTCAAATCCCATTGCACGTCCAACGAAACGAAACGGTCGTTCATGAACTCCATGTTGTTGATCATATTGAACATGCCACGCTGTATGATATACGAATTATTCGCCGCAGGCGTAATCAACAACGGGAACGGCACCCTGTTCCATTGCGCTCCCGCACGGCCGTAAATATCAATGCGCCCGCATGAGTTCAGCCAAAAACGCTTTGTCACCGACAGTTCCGTGTAGTTGGAAGCATAGTCCCCTCCCAAAACATCTTTGAACCCGGTCGTATGCATCAACGTGTAAATAGGATAATTATGGTTGACCGGATGACGCCTCTGTTTCGTGACCACCACCTTTTCGCCCGGCGCGTAACGCAAACTCAGCGTCGCCTCGCTTTGCGTCAGTTCCGGCACCGTTTGCCCGCTTACCGTACGATAGAACAGCGTGCCTGTCGGGTTTTGAGTGATATGGCGCAACTGTGCCGTAATCCCGAAATGATTGTCGAACTCATACACGTAACGTATGTTGTATTGGCGGAAATAAGACATTTGGTCAATAGTCTGCGTCTTGAGCGACGTGAACACGTTATCTTTGTCCGTAGGTAACATGGCATCGGAGGGAGCCATTACGTCATAACGGGTAGAGACAGCT
>ERZ791921.730-NODE-730-length-17317-cov-9.290117_pt1 | contig 17317 bp, 15 predicted proteins | sample MGYA00510135_ERZ791921 | MGnify/ENA primary metagenome ERZ791921 (study PRJEB30046, sample SAMN00792070) | human gut metagenome | study: EMG produced TPA metagenomics assembly of the A metagenome-wide association study of gut microbiota in type 2...
AGCTGAGCTAATCCCCCATAAAATCCAAGAAGCGAACCTCTTGGATGGAGTTTTTTGTTGGGAATTTGATTGTCGCAGGACTATCTGACTGGGGGTGTGTTTTGATACCAACCGGGCTCCCAGCTGAGCTAATCCCCCATAGCTGGCGTATCATTCCTGACGACGTGTATCATTATACCAGCCCAAAGGAGAGTTGTCAATAACTTTTTTATTTTTTGTGAGCGACGCTGCGGCGGGTGCTGCGCTTGTAGTAGAACAGGTACTGCTGTACGATGCCAGCCTGCTGACCATAGGAAGGAAAAGGGTCGCGGCCGCCGAATTCCTCATCAATGAGTCGCTGTATCCAAACATCAATGGGAGCCATCGCGGTACGGCCATAGCCAAAGAGGCAGACGCAGTTTGCTACCTTTTTGCCGACGCCGTCCAGCTCGAGGAGGCGGGAAAAGAGAGCGTCGTCGGGCAACGCCGCCAGAGCACTGAGGTCGAGTGTGCCGCTGGAAGCCTGTGCGGCAGCGTTCTGGATGTAACGGGTGCGGTAGCCCAGACCACAGCCCATCAGCTGCGCCCCAGAGAGGCCGCAGAGCTGCTGCGGGGTGGGAAAGAGGAAGACTTCATCGCCTTCGGCACTGAGCGGTTCGCCGCAGCACCGGGCAAGGCGTTCTACGGCGGTGCGGATGGCCGGAATGCTCTTGCGCTGGGAGATAAGAAAGGTGATGAGCATTTCCCATGGGTCCTGATGCAGGATTCGGATGCCCTGCCCAAATTCGAGCGATTTGTCCAGATAGCTGCTCTGTCCCGCCAAGCTGCACCGCAGCGCGGCATAGTTCCGGCCCAAATCAAAGTAGTTGGCCCAGTACTCCCGATTTGAGCCATGCCACGCGGCGTCGTATTGCCCATCGCCTAGCGGGGTCAGATAAAGGAGTGCACCGCCGGAAAGAAAACGGTATCGCCCGTCGGCCAGTTTCTGTGGCCGGAAGCACTGGCCGCTCTCGATGATCTTGTCGAGGTCAAAGTCGTCCTGGAGGGTGACGAGCTGATGGGTAAGGGGAACGGTATGCATGGAAAACTCCTTTTTGGAAAAATTGTGGCGATGCCCGATTCGAGGTGAAAACTGGTTTCTATCCGTACCCTCTGCGGGGAGGGCAACCTTGATGCTGAAAAGACCGGCGTGGTTGTGACGATTTCTATCTACGCCCTCGGTGAAGAGGACGACTTGGTTACGCCTTTGAGAACCGCGATATGATTATTATGTTATTCTATCCACACCCCTCAAATAGAGCGACTTCAAGTCGAAGAATGCACCGGGGAACACAAACTGATTTCAACCAACGTCTTTAAGAGACGGAATTGTAGGTCAAAATACTCGGTTCCTTAGAGAGCGCATGGCAACAACTTATAGCAATTCAACTTTTTAATGCAATAGCAACAGCGTTGAATTGCATATCGCAAATATGCTGTTTTCATGTTGCACTAATTTCTTGCCTTGCGATAATAAGAGTTTACCATATTTTTGTGTCGATTTCTACCTGCGCCCTCCGCGAGGAGGGCGACACTGAGCATCACCCAGCAGCCGGCAAGCATCAATATTTCTATCCACGCCCTCCGCGAGGAGGGCGACCGATAGTGCTTGCGTCAGGTGACTTGCTGGCGATATTTCTATCCACGCCCTCCGCGAGGAGGGCGACCCATCAGGTCGATCATGTCCGGCATATAGGTGTGATTTCTATCCACGCCCTCCGCGAGGAGGGCGACTGGGTGTTGGCAAGCGCCATGTTGGCCGCATCAATATTTCTATCCACGCCCTCCGCGAGGAGGGCGACCCTCCATAATCCAGCCACCAATGTCGGTCGGCTCCAATTTCTATCCACGCCCTCCGCGAGGAGGGCGACCCAGACCCGCTCCTACGAAGACAAGAACGGTCAATTTCTATCCACGCCCTCCGCGAGGAGGGCGACCAGGCGGATCGGCCGGAGATCACCACCCACTGCGCAATTTCTATCCACGCCCTCCGCGAGGAGGGCGACACTCGCCCACTCGCCTCTCTGTCATGAGGTACATAATTTCTATCCACGCCCTCCGCGAGGAGGGCGACCGGTCGAATAGATTATGAGACCCATCGTCGAAATATATTTCTATCCACGCCCTCCGCGAGGAGGGCGACACAACAGCCTGAACGGATGGGCGACCGACATCAAATTTCTATCCACGCCCTCCGCGAGGAGGGCGACCAAAAGGGTCACACAGAAAGGAGGAGACAGGCGATTTCTATCCACGCCCTCCGCGAGGAGGGCGACATCCCGGAGAGCTATACGGAGCTTGATGGGAGCGTATTTCTATCCACGCCCTCCGCGAGGAGGGCGACAGAGCTGCCCGCATAGCCGCCTACAAAGGTTGGGTATTTCTATCCACGCCCTCCGCGAGGAGGGCGACCACTTGCCACGCAGCTGGCATCTTGCTGCTGCGAATTTCTATCCACGCCCTCCGCGAGGAGGGCGACTCCAGAATGGCGGGGAATGCTGCGGTCGGGTTGTAATTTCTATCCACGCCCTCCGCGAGGAGGGCGACGTCTGTGCCATTTACGATATCAGCGAACTGATATCATTTCTATCCACGCCCTCCGCGAGGAGGGCGACCTGTTGCGGCCCTCGCGGAGGTGATTCTGGATGCTATTTCTATCCACGCCCTCCGCGAGGAGGGCGACTGAACACTTATGAGCAGCGTTTAGCTGCCACCGGATTTCTATCCACGCCCTCCGCGAGGAGGGCGACAGCCACCGCAACGTCCCTCGGCTACTCGGTCGAAATTTCTATCCACGCCCTCCGCGAGGAGGGCGACATGCAATTTTTCCGAGCAAGCCTTCTGTTACCCCTATTTCTATCCACGCCCTCCGCGAGGAGGGCGACCATCGTGTAGCCTTCTTGATGACCTTCACAAGTTGTATTTCTATCCACGCCCTCCGCGAGGAGGGCGACCAGCCACCGCGCTGCTCTCCAGCTCAGCAAAAGCGATTTCTATCCACGCCCTCCGCGAGGAGGGCGACCCAGCTGTGGGGCCAGAGGTGGTGCTGTCTGGGTATTTCTATCCACGCCCTCCGCGAGGAGGGCGACATACAGAAAAAGTACGAAAAAAGTCAAGAAAAAATTTCTATCCACGCCCTCCGCGAGGAGGGCGACCAAGGACGGCACCATGACCATCATGGCCAGCAAATTTCTATCCACGCCCTCCGCGAGGAGGGCGACAGCAAAAACAGAGACAAAATCTCTATTTTCAAACAAATTATACAACATTCTGCACGAATTTAGAAGAGCCTTGATTTACAACGGGTCAAAGAACTATCCAAATCATGCAAAATAACACAAAAATCCGGTGCGAAGGTGCCGGAAAAATGCTGAGAACTCGCCCTTCGCACCGGGGCGGGAAACTCAGAACAACAGCAGGCCGTCCTGCTCGAAGGGCGGATGAACGCCGACATGCTCCACCTTGCTCTTATAGTTGTTGCCCAGCTGGTAGAAGCGCAGACTGTCCAGCGCAGGGTCGATTAGAGACGTCAGCTCCGCCTTGAGAACGGCATACTGCGCGGCATCCAGCAGACACTCGAACACGGAGTTCTGCACCCGCTGGCCGTGGTCTACACAGCGCTTGGCGACTTTGCGCAGACGTTTGCGCCCGGCAGGAGCTTCGGTATTGACGTCGTAGGTGATAAGGACCAGCATACACATCCCTCACTTCCAGAAAAATGGCGGGTAAAGCTCCATATCGCCCCGCAGGGTGCGGGCCAGAAGCAGAGCCTGCACATAAGGCACGAGGCCCCACGGAAGCTTTTCGTTCAGGAACGGGTGGGTGATAGTCTCCTGCTTGCGGGTCTGCCACCCGCCCAGAAAGGCGCGGCGGCCCTCATCGGTGAGAAGGACGGCCCCGTTCTCCTGCTTCTGGAAATGCTTCGGCGTCATGATTTTCTGGTTGATGCAGGAGAGCACGAAGCGGTCGGCATAAACTGCACGCAGCTCTTCCATGAGGTCGAGGGCGAGGCTTCTGCGCCCGGGCCGGGCGCGGTGGAGAAAGCCGACGTAGGGGTCGAGGCCCACACTCTGAAGAGCCGCCGTGCAGTCGGAGGCCAGAAGCGAATAAGCGAAAGAGAGCAGGGCATTGGTGCTGTCCAGCGGCGGGCGGCGGCTCCGGCCTGCGAAAGAAAAATCATCGTGCTGCTGCAGGATGAGTGAATCAAAGCAGTCGAAATACCGCTGCGCCGCCTCGCCCTCCAGACCGCGAAGCTGGTCGAGGTCGTCACACTGCTCGATGAGGGGCAGCGCCGCCGCCAGCTGGGCGCTGGTGCGCTTGAGCTGTTCCACCGGCACCCGCTGGGGGTGGTCGCGGGTGGCCCGTTCCAGCACCCAGCGGGCGTTATAGACTTTGCCCAGGATGAAATTGCGCGCATAGAGACAGCTCTCTGCCTCGCTGTCTGCGATGCGGTACTGGGTCTGCCGCAGCAGGACGTTGCCCCGCTCTTCGCCTACGGCCCGGGCCAGAAAGCGGCCCTGTGGGCTGAAAAAGCTCAAATCGACCCCGAGGCTGGTGCATTTACCCATCAGGGCAGGGCTTGCGCCGGGATAGCTGAAGCAGACGATGCCTTCCAGCGTGTGGAGCGGGACCCGGCCAATTTCAGCCTTGTTGCAGAGCAGGACGATGTTCTCCCCCTCGAGGGAAAGGTAGGCGTCCTTGTTGAGGACGTAGAGCGTGTTCAAAAACTTTCTCATGGCGCGGCCTCCTGCATCTCGTCCAGATGGGCGCGGAGATAGGCTTTCGGGTCGGCACGCTGATACAGCACGGGGAGGCAGAGCTCTTTGAGGGAGCAGGCGCTGCAGTGGGTGCCGGGCTTCGACTTGGGGGTATAGCCCCGGGCAAAATAGGCGTGCATCTCGTCGGCCATCTTCTGGGTGGTCTGGCGCAGTTCTTTGGTCAGCGGCACGACCTCCCGCCGCCGCATTTCCTCGTAGAAGAGCGCACCCTCCGGGATGCTGCACACCAGCATCTCTTCCAGCGCCATGGCCTGTGCGCAGAGCTGCAGCCGGTCAGCGTCGCTGGCCTTGGCGCGGCCATGCTTGTACTCGACAGGCATGGGCTTCCAGAGCCCTTCCGTGCTTTGCAGGGAGATGCCCTCCGGGTCGGCCCGGAACTCGACGACATCGCAGTTTCCGCTCAGGCCCAGCCGACGGCTGACCACCTGCATCCCTCGGGTGATGAGCAGGCCGCCGCGCCGTTCGGTCTGGTTTGCGTCATGGCAGCGGGCGTGGTCGAGCTGGCCTTCGACGGTGCGGCGGTTCTCCGCCCACTGCTGTTCCAGATGGATGAGCGCCCACTGGCGGCGGCAGAAGCAGAAGTGCTGGATGCCCGACAGGGGCAGCCAGTCGTCTGCGCCGCCCATCAGGACAGCCTCTCGCAGGTGACTCCTTCCGGCAGAGTGTCTGCCACCGTGACGGTGTAGTCGCGGTAGCTGCGGGCGGCGTCCACATCGGGCTTGCGCTGGACGGCGACGGAGTCGAAGAGCTTATAGGCCGGGGCATTGCCCAGCTCAGAATCGTGCTTGAACACGATGAGCTCCCGCACGGCCATCTTGCCCCGGGCAGCGCTGTGGTCGTTCTCGAACATATTCAGAATGGCAGTCCACAGAAGTTTCAGATCATCCTCGGAGAAGCCGGTGGTCTTCCGGGCGAGGTTGGCTGAGACATAGCCCTCGGCGCGGTAGAGGGCGTAAGGCACGATGTGCTTGCGGCCCATCTCAGTACCCTTCTTCTCGGCGTCGGCCTCAGTGGTGATGGCCACGCGGGTGATGGTGACTTCCTGCGGGACGATGGGATCCACCGAGCGGGCAAAGCTCAGCTGGACGGGGCCGCGTACCTGACCGCAGTTCAGCGCACCCTTGACGAAGGTGGTCATGACGGCACCGAAGGTGCGGATGTCGAAGTAGTTCTCGCACATATAGTCCCGCAGCTTGGCATCGATGTCGGGGTCGGCCTTTTTGGCGGCTTTCAGGTCGGGGTCGATGCCCAGCGTGCTGATGGCCTCGGCATCGCTGCGGTTGAGGGGAACGCCGTCCTTGATGTAGATGCGGTAGCCTTTTTCGTCCTCTTTCAGGGTCTCGACATAGTTGCGGATCTTCCGCTTGAGGCAGACGTCGGTCACCAGACCGTAGCCCGTCTCGGGGTCGATGCGGGGCATATTGCCTGCATCGGGGTCGCCGTTGGGGTTGCCGTTCTCGACGTCGAACAGGATGACGAAATCATAGCGGTTCTTGATGGGCTCAGACATGGTTTATTCCTCCTCATTCTTTTTGGCGTAGCGTTTCTGGGTCTGGTGGTAGTAGCCTATCTCAAAGGCACCCTGCTCCGGCAGGCTGAGCCGCGCCGGGAAGCCTGTCTCGGGCAGCTGGGCCATCAGCTCGGTGAGCTGTTTGCTGAAATGCACCTCGTTGGGGGTGCTCATCTTCTGCAGATGCTTCTGAGCCAGCTTGACCAGCGTAGGAAAGGCCGTTGCCGGGGTGGCACAGGCCGAGTTGAAGTACCGGTCTTTGATGGTGGCGTTGATGCCGGGATTGGCGACGCTCTGGATCGTCTCCAGCACAGAGAAGAGACGCCCCAGAACATAGGGGACATTGCTGCTTTCGTTCAGGCTCACGGTAAATACCTCCTTGTTGAGCTCGGTGGGGTAGTTGCGGAGATAGTAGGCTTTCAGGATAGCGGCGCGGCCTCGGGTGACTTCCCGTTCGGCCCGGATGCGGAGGGTCACGCCGTTGAGCAGAGTGGCGGGGTACGGCCCGCCGGTGAGGATGGCCCGGAGCAGATCGCCCACCAGCTGGGGCGATGGATTTTTGTCCCGGGATCTCTGGTTGACCGTCTCCTGTGCCAGCGCCCAGACCGACAGGCTTTCCCGCTTGTCGAAGGCGGGGCGGGTGATGCTGAGCCGATCGGCGTGGTCCTGCAGATTTTTAGCAAACTGTCCGAAGCTGTTGCGCAGGAAGAACCGGACGGAGAGCCGGGCCGCGTTGGGTGAGATGCCCAGCACATAGAAGTTCTGGTTCGGGTCCAGCTTGTCATCGAGGAAGGAGACGGGGCGTCCCTGAGAAAGGGCTTTCAGTGCGGCGGCAAGGTCACTTTCCGAGACGCCGCGCGCCTCGGCACCGCCGCAGAAAAACATCAGCATGGCGTTTGAGTAGACGGGAGCGGCATTTTCGGCCCAGCAGACGATGGTGGTGTCGCCGATGCGCTGACAGCAGTTCCGGTCTGCCAGCAGCAGATTGAGGGCCGTGGTGTAGGCAAAGGCCGCGTACTCGCTGACAGGGGCGTTGGCACCCTGCTCATGGCCATAGGAGCAGAAAGCGGGCGCGTTGAAGGAGACCAGTGCCGCACCGGCGGCCTGTGCGCCCATCACACCTTTGATGGCGGGGTGGATGCGGGCGATGCCGACTTCTTTGCCGGTGATGAGGCAGCGGGCCGTCTCGGCGTCGGCATCGGAGGTGTCAAAGGCGGACTGCCATGCGGTCCGGATGTCCTTATCGGTGGTGACCAGCCAGTGGTCGCCGTCGGGGGATTCGTAGCCGAATATAAGGTTCGCGTTGTTGTTCAGGTCGGCCCACTGCTCTGCCAGCAGCGGGTGGGTGGGGGCTGTATCCGGCTCCCAGCTGTCAAAAAAGGCGAGGATGGCTTTGGCGGCAGGGGAGTCCACGCCGTCGAGCACCTTGTGGTGGAGGGCGGCACAGGCTTCGAAGCATTGGCGGGAGCGCTCGGGCTTGCCCTTTTCGTCTGCGCCCAGCAGATAGGACGTATTGTCGCACAAAAAGTTCGCGGCGACGCCGGAGGCGCGTTTGACCCGGTGGGGGACAGGGAGTTCACGGGGGGAGATGACGGTCTTCTTGCCCTTGGGGACTTCCTGCCGCAGGTCGTTGAGGGCGAGGAGCTGGCCGTCGGGGCCGAGGCGCAGTTCATAGCTGACTTTGAAGCGACTGTCCCAGCCGGGGGCCTCCACTCTGCCCTGGGCCAGAAGCTGCTCATAATAGGCGGTGAGTGCTTGGAGTATCATGTAAACACCTCCACGTCCCGGCATTCCATCACGCCGTCCACCAGTTTTGCGCGGAAGAACTGGCTGCGGATGTTGGCCGAATCAGAGTAATCGAGGCTGTGGAGCATGAAGCCGAGGTCCTGCGTGACCTTCAGCGCCGGAATGCTGCCGCCCGGCCATTCCCGGAAGTTGGCCGGGAACTCCCGGCACCCGAAACAGGGCTGGTGATAGCACTGACCTTTGCGCAGGCGTCGGCGCAGGATGTCCTGGAACTTGCCGGGATTGTCGCTGGGGGCGGCCTTGTCCGTCAAATCAAAGTGACACTCGATGACGTAGTGGACGTCCTGCAGGACCATCGCGGCCCGCTGCTGGATGTCCTCCGAGGTGTAGAGCACCGGCGGCGTGCCGCCTTTGGCCGCACTGAGGGCGGCGGAGGACAGCAGGGTGGACTTGACCTCGTTGCGCCGGATGTTGGTGAACCGGATGGGCCGCTGGGTGTACTCCTCGGTGGACGCTTCATCCACGGGGTCAAGGCCGAAGGGCTTGAGCAGATAGATGCGGTCAACCGTATAACGCAGCCCGGGGTGCCAGTAGATGGCTTCCACAAGGCCCCGCGCAGCGGATGGAGTGATCATGTCGTAGCTCACACGCTCGGTCTTCATCTCGGGGCGGGTAAAGCACCCGTAGCTGCCCCATACTTCAATGAGCATGGACATCAGCATCGCCTCCTTTCCGGGTGAAGTTGAATTTTCAGACTAAGATGAATATCAGTCATTGAAACCACCTCTTTCTTTTAGAAGTAAAGGCCGATGCCCGTCTCTACATCCATGGCAAGGCCGGTCTTTTCACTGTAGCAGCTGGTGTCGGTGAGGATGGCGGAACCATCGGGCAGAGGAGCAAGGACTCCGGCGGCCCGGAGCCGTTCAAACTGCTGGGGATAACAGGAGACACTGTAAACGCCCAGCTTCCGCAGCAGCGTCCGGGTAACATGACCGCTGCACAGTTGCTCACAGAGGGCTGCGCCCTCGCCGACGGGCAGATAGACCGTGCGGGCAGCGTTTTCGATGAGGCGGAATTCCTCCGCCACCTGCGCGAAGGGGAGCTGGCAGCCCCGGATGCCCCGGAGAAAGGCATCCAGAATGCCGTGCTTGTCCACGGCGGCGGGGCCGCGCAGTTCGGACAGCTCGTTGAAGTAGAGCTGAATGGCCCGGGGCGTGTCCAGTGTGTCCTGATGCCGGGCGGTGTAGTCCAGCGCACTGACATTCTGCCTGAGCATCTGGGGCGTGGAACACTCGTCCAGCCGGAACCGGTAGACGATGCTTTCCTCTGTGCCCCGCCGCCCCTCGCGGTTGCAGCGCCCGGCAGTCTGTAAGAGCGAGTCAAGACCGCACTGCTCGCGGTAAGCGACTGGAAAATCCACGTCCACGCCCGCCTCGATGAGAGAGGTGGACACCACCCGGCAGGGCAGACCCTCTTTCAGTCGCTGGCGGATGTCGTCCAGCTGACGGCGGCGGTCGGCGGCGCAGAGCAGGGTGGTCAGGCAGTAGCTGCCCTCGGCGGGCAGAGCAGCGTAGAGCTGCTGGGCCGTCTTGCGGCGGTTGACCACGCAGAGCACCTGTGGGTGCCGGGCCAGCCGGGCGGCGAACTCCTCCTGCGGCAGGGTGCCGAGGTCTTGCAGTGTGGTGCGCCGGAGCACTTCGTAGAGGCGGGCCGCGTCGGGCGTGATCTCCTGCGGGTGGAGCTCCGGCGCAAAGCGCCGGAACAGCGGCTCAAGGGCAGGCTGAGTGGCCGTGCAGAGGACGGCCGTGGAGTGGTAATGCTGGATGAGCTGGGCGATGGCACTGACGCAGGGGGCAAGATAGTCGCCCGGGAGGGTCTGCGCCTCGTCGAAGATGATGACGCTGTCGGCGATGTTGTGGAGCTTGCGGCAGCGGCTGCTGCGGTTGGCGTAGAGCGACTCGAAGAACTGCACCGCCGTCGTCACCACGACGGGGGCGTCCCAGTTTTCGCTGGCCAGCATCTGACGGTACTGGGCGGGGGTCAGGTCGTCCTGCTCAACAGTTTTGTACTCGGCGTTGGAGAAGTCGGCCAGAACATTTTCTGCGCCCAGCAGGCCCGAGAAGACGGCGGCGGTCTGATCGATGATGGACATATAAGGGATGACGTAGATGACCCGCTTCATCTTCTGGGCGGCGGCGTGCTCCAGCGCAAAGGCGAGGGAGGCGAAGGTCTTGCCGCCGCCGGTGGGTACGGTGAGGGTGTAGAGCCCCTGCGGGCCGTGAGCGCCTTTCTCGAGACAGGCGCGGAGGACGGTGTTGCGCTGGACGCTGACGGGCGAGGGCGACTCGGCCCTGAGATAACACTGCGCCTGTGCCGAGACGATGTCCCGCAGCGCGGTGATGTCCGTGCCGCTGCCCCGGGGTGCGGCCTTGCCGTCCATGAAGGTCTCGGTGTCGATGAAGTCGGCGTCCACAAGGCAGGAGTAGAGCATCCGGGTGAAGAACGCGAGGCTCAGCGGGTCGGCGCAGGTCCACGCGGGCGGCGTCGAGGCGGGGAGCGTTACTTCCTGCCAGCCGTCGTAGGGGTCTACCGGCTTCTTGCTCCGGCCATATAAGGTGGCGTCGCCCGGGTCATCGGCGGGGCTCCCACCGTCGGGCAGGCCGCTGTGGTGTCCGGCCACGGCAAAGGCGGTGTGGAGATGCTGGCGAACCCAGGCCTCCTGCGCTCCGGTGGTGGAGTGGTCCACCTTGGGGCCGCCTTTGAGCCGCAGCTGGAAGGCGTCGCTGTATTTGCCGACGTCGTGGAGCCACGCGGCAAATTCGGCCTCACTCTGCGCCTCGAAGGGGACTGCGAAAGAACCGGCCAGTCTGGCAGTGCCGGCGAGATGGTCGTAGACGGTCTGGGTGCGGGTGCCGTCCTCGCTGATGTGGGCAAGATGTGTGGAGTGCTCCATAAAATGACCTCCTGACTCTGGTTTGCAATAAGGATACGCTTTTCAAAAAGCGGCTGTCAACAAAACGCGCTTTTCGACGAAAAATTCTGGGACTTTGCACAAAAAGCAGACGGAAAAATCTGCAAAGTGACAAAGATGAAAGAAACGGGTTTTTTCTTGTTTTTATGATAATGCAAATACTGTCCAATAAACAGGACTCTTGCTGATTTTTTGAGCAAAAATGAAAAGAGATCTGCGTTTTCTGTACTACGGGAGGAAGAACGTCTGTCGGCGAAGAAAAAATGAAGACGTTGTGTACAACAACACTGCATTAAGATGGAATTAAGGCAGAGTTAAGAGAACTGCAAGAAAAGTGCTTAATTATTCCATCTTGGAATGGACTTTCGGGAAAATCAAGGCGAATATCCCCCTTTTCATTTGCTGTAATCTGTTGTATTATGAATAACAGATATGGAATCTGAGCAAAATGCGCCTGGATGAAGCGCAAACAGGAATGATAAGAAAAATAAAGGGCAATAGAGGGAGAGCTACGATGGACGAAAAAGATTACGAGCTGCTGCACGCGCTGGACGAGACGCGCAACATCACCCACGCAGCGGACAAACTGTACATGACCCAGTCGGCACTGTCCAAGCGCATCAAGGCGCTGGAACAGGAGCTGGGGGTGGAGATCGTCCTGCGCTCGCGGCAGGGCATCCGCTTCACGCCGGCCGGTGAACAGGTGCTGCTCCACAGCGCTGCCGCCGCCCGCGAGATGGAAAAGATGCGCCGCCAGCTGGCCTCCATCCAGGGCGAAGCCTGCGGCACCCTGCGGGCCGGCATCTCGGTGAACTTCTCCTACTACCGCCTGCCCGAGGTGCTGACCGAGTACCACAAAGCCTACCCGAAGGTACGCCTCGACATCGCTACCGGCCACAGCCGGAACATCTACCAGCAGATGCTGGATTCTTCGCTGGACGTGGCAGTGCTGCGCGGCGAGTATCCGTGGGACGGCACCCAGTTCCTGCTCTCGCAGGAGAATATCTGCCTGATCTGCAGCGAGGAGAACAAGGACAGGCCCATCTCCGATTACCTTTATATCGACCACAGCAGCGACGCCACCATCAGCGCCCAGATGGCCCGCTGGCGCTACGAGAACGGCGTGACCAACGATGTGGGCAATTTTGTGGTGGATAACATCATGGTCTGCCGTGAGATGGTGGAGCGGGGCCTCGGCTGGGCGCTGATGCCGGAAGTGGCGCTGGATAACTTCAAGGGATATGTCAAGCCCTGCACCTTCGAGAACGGCGAGCCCTTCGTCCGGCGCACCTATATTTTCTGCCAGAGAGACGCCGCTGCGCTGCCGCAGGTGCAGCTCTTTATGGACATGCTCAAAAAACACCGCTGAGAGGAGAAAAACATGGAAACGACTGTTTCGCTGGTCCAGATGCTGGATGCACGGGAGCGCCGGGTGCAGTATCAGCAGGAGCTGCTGGCTCAGTACCACAAGCCGCTCATCTGCTTTACCATGAATATCTGCGGCCCGATAAAGGATTCGCCCCTCATCCGGCGGGGCTTTGCGCGGGGGCGTCAGCTGCTGCGCCAGCAGTTTTTGCGGGCAAAGCTGGCGCCGCTGTATCAGGACACCGTCCGGGAAGTGACCGGCTGCGAGGCGTTCTATGTGCTGGACGCCGACCCGCTGACCATCAAGAAATTCACCACCGACATCGAGGACGCCACCCCGCTGGGGCGGCTGTTCGACATGGACGTCATCCGCCCGGACGGCCTCAAAGTGGACAGAGAAGAGCTAAACCTCGAAGGCCGCCGCTGTCTTATCTGCGGCGGGCCTGCTAAGGTGTGCAGCAGCCGCCGTATCCATACCGTGGCCGAACTGCAGGAAAAGACGACGGAGATCTTGACCGGGGCCCGGGACGCGCAGGACATCGCCGACGCGGCCCGTCTGGCCGTCCGCGCTCTGCTCTACGAAGTGACCACCACCCCAAAGCCCGGCCTTGTGGATCGGCGTAACAGCGGAAGCCACAGGGACATGGATGTGTTCACTTTCATGGACAGCGCCGCGGCGCTCTACCCCTATTTTGAAGCCTGCGCCCGGACGGGCCGCGAGACGGCGGAACAGCCCGCGCCCGAGACCTTCGCGGCCCTGCGGCCCCTGGGTTGTGAGGCCGAGGGCGAGATGCTGGACGCCACCGGCGGCGTCAACACCCACAAGGGCGCGGTCTTTTCGGTGGGCATCGTCTGCGCGGCGCTGGGACGCCTCGACCGCTCCCTTTGGGTGGATGCAGCCCGCGTTCTGTCAGAAGTATCCGCAATGACGGTGGGCCTGAGCGAGAAGGATTTTGCAGGCGTCACTGCCGAGAACGCCGCCACCGTGGGCCAGAAGCTTTATATCCGGTACGGCATCACCGGTGTGCGCGGGCAGGTGGAAGCTGGACTTCCCGCAGTGCTGAATGTCGGCCTGCCGGTGCTGGAAGAGGGCCTTGCCAAGGGTTACGACTTCGACCGCGCCAGCGGCGGCGCACTGCTGGCCATCCTGGCCAACAGCACTGATACCAACATCATTGCCCGCTCGAGCCGGGAGCGTCAGCTGGCCCTCACCGAAGAGCTGGAAGCCCTTCTCGCCCAGACACCTTACCCGGATAAAGATGCGCTCGCAGCGCTGGATGACCGGTTCATTGCGGAAAATCTCTCGCCCGGCGGCAGTGCCGACCTGCTGGCGCTGACCTGGTTGCTCCATTTTGTTACTACTGAGGGGAATATCAATGAGTGAATATACCATTTCGCAGGTCTATCCGACCGATAAAACCGTTCTGGCCCAAATCGACACACTGCTGGGTCAGGAGGGCATCCGCCGCGACGGCAATCTGGACTACATCTGCGCCATGTTCGACGAGGAATACAACGTCATCGGCACCGGCAGCTGCTTCGGCAACACCCTGCGGTGCTTCGCCGTCAGCAGCGCCCATCAGGGCGAGGGTCTGCTGAACCAGATCATCACCCATCTCATCGAGGTGCAGTGTACGCGGGGGAATATGCACCTGTTTCTCTACACCAAGGTAAAAAGCTCCAAGTTTTTCGGCGCCCTCGGCTTCTACGAGATCGCCCGGGTGGAGGATACCCTTGTCTTCATGGAGAACCGCCGCAACGGCTTCGGGGCTTATCTGCGCGATCTGGAAAAGACCAGGACCGAGGGCAAAAGTGCGGCCCTCGTCATGAACGCGAACCCTTTTACCCTCGGTCATCAGTATCTTGTGGAAAAAGCCGCTGCCGCCTGCGACACGCTTCACCTGTTCGTGGTCAGTGAGGACGCCAGCCTCGTGCCTTTTGCCGTGCGCAGGAAGCTGGTGGAGGCGGGCGTGGCCCATCTGCCGAATGTGGTGCTCCACGACAGCGGCCCCTATATCATCTCGAATGCCACCTTCCCCAGTTACTTCCTGAAGGATGAGGCAGCTGTCATCAACGGCCACGCCCGGCTGGACCTCGCCGTCTTTACGAAAATCGCGGCGGCGCTGAACATCACGGCCCGCTATGTGGGCGAGGAGCCTACCAGTCAGGTGACAGGGCTTTACAACCAGATCATGTGCGAGCAGCTGCCCAAAGCGGGTATCGAGTGTGTCGTTGTACCCCGCAAAGAAGCAAACGGCAAGGCCATCAGTGCTTCCACCGTCCGCCAGTGCCTGCAGAGCGGCGACTGGGATACCCTCGAGACGCTGCTGCCCAAGACCAGCCTCGACTATTTCCGCAGCCCGGAGGCAGAGCCGGTGCTGGCACGCATCCGCAATGCGGGCAATGTCGTGCATTACTGAGAAAAACTTCCTCTCTCTTTGTGGTCATGACAACAGAAATAGGACGAAGCATCTGTTATAATAGGCCCATCAAGAAAAGGAGAGTGTGGATATGATACGTAAAATCATTCATATAGACGAAGAAAAATGCAATGGCTGTGGTGCCTGTGTCACTGCCTGCCATGAGGGTGCCATCGGCCTCGTGAACGGAAAGGCCAAGCTCATGCGCGACGACTACTGCGACGGCTTCGGCGACTGCCTGCCCGGCTGCCCCACCGGTGCCATCACCTTCGAGGAGCGGGAGGCCGCTGCCTACGATGAGCAGGCTGTGCTGGAAAACAAACAGAAAAAGGCTGCTGCCGCTGCCGAAAAGCCCGTCTTCCACGGCTGCCCGGGCAGCGCCATGCGCCAGTTTGACCGCCAGCAGGCCGCACCGGCTGCAGCTCCTGCCGCCGCCCAGCCCTCGCAGCTGGCCCAGTGGCCCTGCCAGATCAAGCTCGTGCCGGTGAATGCACCCTATTTTGACGGTGCCAAGCTGCTTATTGCCGCCGACTGCACCGCCTACGCCTACGCGAACATCCATCAGGAGTTCATGCGCGGCCATGTTACCCTCATCGGCTGCCCCAAGCTGGATGCCGTGGACTACAGCGAGAAGCTGACCGAGATCATCCGCAATAACGACATCAAGAGCGTTACCGTCCTGCGGATGGAGGTGCCTTGCTGCGGAGGTCTCGAACACGCCGCCGTCACTGCCCTCAAGAACAGCGGCAAGTTCATCCCCTGGAATGTCGTCACCTTCTCGGTGGATGGCCGTATCCTCGACCGGTAAATAATCGCAAACCAAAAAAGCAGACGCTGCACAAAGCGTCTGCTTTTTTTGTATCATTCAGTTTGTGGTCTGGGTGGCGGACTGTATCATCTTCCAGACAGACTCGACGCTCTGGCGTATCTGAGCCAGCGTGGCGATGTCCTCGTCGCTCATCCGGGAAGCCGGGGGAGAGAGCACCGTCTTGGCAGAGGTCACCGTGCCGGTGAGCTGGATGTGGACGTTGTGGTCCGGGATGGTCAGCAGCACATGGATGGGCGTGGTCTTCGAGAAGAGAGCGTCCGTCGAAAAGCCGAGCACGAGGGTTGTGCCGTCGGCTGCGGCGGGGAACTGATAGTAGCGGTAGCCGTCCCGTGCGGCAGAAGGAGAGACTTTTTTCAGCCCCTTGAGCGAGAGGGTAAAGCCGGAAAGCTCCTGAAGCTCGACCTTGTTCGTCTCGACGCCCAGCACGGCGGAAGCCTGCGTCTGGGAGATGTAGTCTCCGAGGCTCCATTCGGGCAGAAGAACGCTTGCGATGGAGAGCTTATCGGTGACAGCCTGACGCAGAACGGTGTAGAGCTGCCCGATGTCGAAGAGCGTCTCTTCCGAGTCGATATAGACCCGGGTGAAGGGAGACGTCTTGACGGAGTCGTCTTCGTTGAGCTGGTAGAAAGAGAGTTGCAGCTTTCCGGGCGCATACTGGCCGCTGACGCTGCCGCTGGAAGCGTTCACCCGCTCGAGGATGTTCAGCAGCGGCGGCTTATCCGGGCTGTTGGGCGCTATCTCATACCGGAAGGTGAAGGATGCACCGGTTTGCAGAGCCGAGATTTTGCTGTGCAGCTGGAAAAAGACCACGCCCACAGCGACCACTACGGCCACCAGCACGACCGCTAAAGCAACAAAAAGCGGATTGACACGTTTTTTTGGAGATGCCATCTGCAAGACCTCCTGTCATAGACTCTATGATTATAGCATACGAGCAGGTGGACGAAATGTCAAGCCGGAACTTGACGTTATCAGACGGTCAGCGTATACTGTCTGATACATCTTATATAAGGTAAAAGGAGGCAGAGATGAAAATAGCGATACTTGGTACCAGCGGCAGCGGGAAATCCACGCTGGCAAAGCGCCTGGGGGAGAGATACGGCCTGCCGGTGCTCCATATGGATACCGTGCATTTCCTGCCCGGCTGGGTGGAGCGGCCCTTCGCCGAGGAAGAAGCCATTGTCCGGCAGTTTCTCGACGAGAACGCAGGCGGCTGGGTCATCGACGGCAATTATAGCAAGACCTGCTATGCCCGTCGGCTGAAAGAAGCGGATAAAATCATCGTGCTCTGGTTTTCACCGCTGGTCTGCCTTTGGCGGGCGATACGGCGCTGGCAGCAGAACAAAGGCCGTGTGAGGGAGTCGTCTGCGCCCGGGTGTGAAGAGAAGATAGATGCCGAATTTGTCCGCTGGATCCTCCACGATGGGCGTACAAAGCAAAAGTGGGCGAAGATGGAGAAGATCGGGGAAAAGTACCCGGAGAAATATGTATTGATTCGGAACCAGCGGGAGCTGGATGGGGTCTTAAAGGAACTTTGAACAGGTTCTCGCGCCGGTGGCGCGGGGGTAGAGCGCTTTTTCGCGGGGCTAAGTTCTCTTTTGCGTGCCAAAAGAGAACCAGAAAATCACCAGCGATTTCGACGCGCTGGATCCACGAGAAAGGGGCTGCTCGCCCCTTTCA
>ERZ791921.744-NODE-744-length-17114-cov-83.547746_pt1 | contig 17114 bp, 12 predicted proteins | sample MGYA00510135_ERZ791921 | MGnify/ENA primary metagenome ERZ791921 (study PRJEB30046, sample SAMN00792070) | human gut metagenome | study: EMG produced TPA metagenomics assembly of the A metagenome-wide association study of gut microbiota in type 2...
TTAAACAATAAGGGAGCAGTCGTAGGTACAACAGATATAGAGGGTAACTTACCTCAAGACTTGAATGACGAGGTTGTTACTATCCAACATATTGCCTATAACCCTGAGAATGTCAAATCATCTCTATTTAAGAAAGATACTCCTATTTATCTGACACCAATCGAGTATCAGCTGGATGCCGTGACAGTTACGGCGAAGAATAGGGAGTACATTCATCTAAGGACTTACTTCAGAAGCTATCAATTGAATGATTCCTGTATGAAATATTTCAGGGATGGATACCTGGATTTCTTTATTGATACAAAACATAAAGATGCGGAAAAACTTGTTATAAAGATTCGTAACTTCCAGAACGATTCATTGATTGGTAAGGACAAGGAAAGAGCAAATACTCTTGTGGATAAATACATTTATACTCCTAATCTGGACGGACTCACTTTGATGGAAACACTGAAAAAAGAAGGCTGGAAATATAATTCTGATAGTATAGACAGCCGACTTCTGTTAAATGAAACAGTTGGAGGTGCAATAAGGATGGATACTATACAGAAAGTATTACGAGTGGAATATGATGTTCTTGCAACAAAAGGAAAAAAGCCTAAAACACTTTTTGGTTATACTACACACCTCGAAAGCTTTTATCAGACGGAGAATTACATCTATAATTCAGAATATCAGTCCTATATGGATTTAATAAACAGAAAGAGCTATAGAAAGTTGTTCTTTAGCCACAAGAAAGATCCCAAAGAACAGATGATTGAAATCTTTGATGAACTGTATGTTCTGGAACACAAGTATATTACAAAAGACGAAATGAAACAGTATAAAAAAGCATTGAAGTCAAAATCAAACAAACCTCTGGTTGAGTGGAATATTGATAATACAATAATAACACCATTAGCACCACAATTGGAGCGAATATTAAATGAAGATCTCTCTCAAGTTAAATAATCGAAGGAGGATATCAAGAGCCTTCAATTCTCTCTTAAAAGTTTAACTCTATAATCCCTGATGTTCTGTATGGTTTATTCTGGATATCAGGGATATATAAAATTTTGGCATGTTCTATCAATATACCTAAAAATATAAATCATACAATGGATAAGACTAAAACATGGAAAATAATTGCATCAATTTCTTTATTGATGGTTATTGGAATCCTATTAAAGAATATCAATATATCTAATATAAGTTATATTGTTTTCGTTCCTGTTATTTTATTACTAGGAAGGATTTTTGAAAAACGAAATATTTACAGGGGATGGTTGATTTCAACAATTTTTGCTGTTTTATATTCCTTCCTATGGTATTTCTTTAACCCGGAAAAAGCGTTAGCTGCTATCGCTTGGATTTCAGCAGGTTCATTTATCTCATTGATAGTGATTTTTTTACTTAAACATATTAGAAAGGTTCGATAGAGCATTTGTTGTTAAAATTAGAGTAAGTCTGATGAATTCAGAATAAGGTAAGCCGTGTGTCAATCGTTCTCGTTACATTGACACACGGCTTATCTGGAAAGCAGCAATTACACTTAAATATTTTTGTGTTTTACTGATTATGTCTGTTATTTGGAGTTTCAAGCGGCAGATAGATGGTAAATTCCGTGAACTCTCCTTCTGTGCTGTTGACGAATATTCTTCCCTCATGCGCCTTTATCACCTGGTCAACAAAGTTCAGGCCCAGTCCGAAGCCTGAAGCTCCATTTCGGCGGCTGCGCTTTGCTGCCGCAGCGCGTTCATACTTCTGGAAAATGACTTTCTGGTCAGCTTCGGATATGCCCAGCCCATTGTCGCGTACTTTCAGGATGGTGTAGCGTTCGCTTTCTTCCGTCGTGATGTGTATTTCCACACTCTCCTTGGAGTATTTGATGGCATTGTCAATCAGATTGCTTAATACTTCACTCACGTAATCGTTGTCGGCATAAGCAGTTTTGGCCTGCAAGCTGATGATAAAGTTTACAGGCTTCTGTGCTTTAGCCTTGAATTTTTCGGTCAGTTTTTCTATTATAGGAGTAAGCTCAACTTCTGTCTTGTTCATCTCCAGTTTATGGTTCTCCAGTTTGGAAATTGTAAGTAACTTGTTGGTGAGAGCAAACAGATGTTCTGTTTCGCTTTCCGCTATGTTCATGTATTTGTTCCTTATCTCGGGTTTCCCTTCCAGTCTTCCGCTTTTCAACATATCCTGTACCATCATAATTGTGCTTAGAGGTGTTTTCATGTCATGCACCATAGCGTATGAAAAGTCTTCACGGATTTGTAAAATAACTTGCAGTCTTGATATTATTTTTATTTGTAAAATAATACACGCTATTATAAAGCTTAGTACAATAATTGTTATTATAATAAGTAAATTTATTTTCCCAAAAAGAAACTTGTATGGGTTTAGGATTACAAGTTGAACACCTTGTGATGAGTCTGCTGTAATATTTATAATCTCAGATTTTATTTCCCTCCATGGTAAAACACTAGGATTGGGATTGCTTGAAGATAATACTTTATTATCGGAAATTCTTATTTTATTTACGGAAATCAAACATGGTAAATCAATGTCATTTAACATATTATATGCTATAGAATCTACTTTTGACAAAGACATCTCTAAACCTATATTAGACAAGCCTTCGTTGAGACTGACTATTTCAGGTGCCAAATCATTTTTTTTAGCATCAGCTGGAATACTTACACCCACAATCTCAGTACCCTTAGGTGCTTTTTTAAATCTAATTGATATTTCTCTTCTTATCGCTTTTATCAGTATGGAATTACTCTCTTTATATAAATTATTTTCCAGAGCTACGTATGTATTATACAGCCATAATATTTGAAGTATTATTATCGCAAATGCTCCGATAAAAACGAAGATACTTATATTCTTGTATTTCATATATATTGTTTTTCTTATTGCAAATATATCGACATTTGAAAATTAACATATAATTATTGGACAGAATAGTTTTCACGGAGCTATAGTATTTAACCTAAAGATAACGTAGCGATAACATAAACTCTTGTTCTTTGCGCATACCTTTGCAGCATAAGAATAACGAAATAACATAAAACATTTCAATAATGAAAAGAATGATGAAACTGGCTTTTGTAGCCATCGCAGGTTTTGCCTGCATGCCGGTTGCTGTAAGGGCACAGCAGATGCCTCCGGTACCGGTGGACAAGGAAGTGAGAATAGGTAAACTGGATAACGGACTTACATACTATATCCGTCATAATGAATATCCGAAGAACCAGGTGGATTTCTATATTGCCCAGAAAGTGGGTAGTATCCTTGAAGAGGACAACCAGCGCGGATTGGCGCATTTCCTTGAACACATGTGTTTCAACGGGACCAAGAACTTTCCGGGAAACTCTATGGTCAAGTGGCTGGAGTCTGTAGGTGTGAAGTTCGGTTATAACCTGAATGCCTATACCAGCATTGATGAAACTGTATATCGTATCTCCAGCGTACCTACAGAACGTATCGGGGTACAGGATTCATGTCTGATGATTCTGTCCGACTGGGCTGACGGCCTTTTGCTCGAAGGCAAGGAGATAGACGAGGAACGTTCCGTTATACATGAGGAATGGAGAAGCCAGCTGCCCCCGAATATGAGAATAATGGAGAAACTGCTTCCGGAGATATATCCAGACAGCAGATACGGGCACCGACTTCCTATAGGAACTATGGAAGTGGTGGATAATTTCCCTCATCAGGCTCTTCGAGACTATTATGAAACATGGTACCGTCCTGACCTGCAGGGTATAGTTGTAGTGGGGGACATTGATGTGGACCGCATAGAAGGCAAGATCAAGGAAATGTTCTCAAAGATTGAGAAGCCTGTAAATCCGGCAGAGAGGGTTTATTTCCCGGTGGCCGACAATGAAAAGCCTATTGTCGCTTTCGGCTCGGATAAGGAGCAGGATAAATATGTGGCTCAGATTATGTTCAAGTATGATGCCCTGCCCGATTCATTGAAGGGCACAATGGCGGATGTCACAACCGCTTATCTGCTCGATATGGCCCAGATGATGCTTCAGGTAAGACTGAACGAACAGGGACAGAAGGCGGATGCTCCGTTTGCGGCGGCTTCTGCATTTTACGGTGAGTTTATTATGGCAAAGACGAAACAGGCTTTCCAATTTGCTATGCTTCCAAAAGGTAACAGTTTCGATGAAGGACTGAAAGCGGTCTATCGTGAGGCTCTCCGTGCCAAAAGGGGAGGATTTACTGCCACTGAATATGCACGTTGCCGCACAGAATATCTTTCTCAGCTTGAAAAGGCATACAACAACCGTAACCAGCAGGAGAACAAGACGCTGGCAGAATCGTATGTGCGTAATTTCATCGACAAGAAGCCGATACCGGGTATCGAGACGGAATATCAGATGATGAGCATGATTGTGAACCAGATTCCTGTGGAAGCTGTCAATCAGGTGTTCTCGCAGATTGTTTCGGACAAGAATCTGGTGGTTCTCGGTATGATGCCTGCACGCGAAGGTGAGTCCTGTCCCAAGGATGAAGATATCCTTGCATTGCTTTCTCAGGTGGAAGCCGAAAACATTGCTCCTTACGTGGACAATGTGAAGGATGAACCTCTGGTAAGCGAGTTGCCGGCAGCCGGAAAGGTGGTGAAGGAAAACGTGCTTTCTGATTTCGGAGCCAAGGAATGGATTCTTTCAAACGGAGCCAAGGTGATATTGAAGAAGACTGACTTCAAGGCTGACGAAATCAATATGATGGCTGTGGCTAAAGGCGGTATCTCGGTTTATGGAAATGACAAGGCTGCAGACCTGATGTTTATGCCTGCTGTACTGGAACAGCACGGTCTGGGCAGTTTCACCAATTCGGAGCTGACCAAGCTGATGGCCGGCAAGCAGGTTTCGCTCAAAGTAAGTCTGGATGATTATGTACGCAGATTGTCGGGAAATACGACTCCTAAGGACCTGAAGACTTACATGGAGATGATTTACATGACTTTCACCGGACTGACAGTAACACCGGATGAATTTACCGCCATGCAGAATCTCTATAAAGGACTGATTCAGAATCAGGCACAGAACCCTAACTTCGTTTTCCAGAAGAAGGTGCAGGAATACCTTTATTCTTCGCCCAACAAGCAGGTGTTTGGTGTGAGTGACATTGAGAAGGCAAACCGTGAGGATATCCTTTCCATCATCCATGAGCAGCTTGCCAACGCAGCCGAGTTTACCTTCGTATTCAGTGGAAACTTTGATGAAGCGGAATTAAAGGCACTGGTTGAGCAGTACATCGCCACCTTGCCGTCGGTGAAGGGAAAGAAACAGGAATTGAAGCATAGCCCTGCGGTTGAAATCAAGTCGGGCAACGAGGAAAAGGAATTTTCCCTGAAGATGGAAGTGCCTCAGGGTAGTGCGGCGGTTATCATTAGCGGAAAGATGCCTTACTCGTTCAAGAACAGGCTGATGGCTTCCATGTCGGCACAGATTATCTCTGCCCGTCTTTTGAGTGAAGTCCGTGAGAAAGAGGGAGCTGTTTACAGTATATATACGCAGGGCTCTCAGGACCGGTTGTCTGAAGTGTCTGTTGTCTATCAGACCATATTCCAGGTGAAGCCTGAAAAGAAAGACCGTGCGCTTGAAATCATCCGCAGCGAGTTTGAGAATTTGGCAAAGGAAACGCCCGTGGAAGAACTTGACAAGGTGAAGGAGTTTATGGTGAAGCAAATTACTGGAGACGAACAAACCAACAGCTACTGGTGCTCCATGATGGCCGGCAACGAGCTTCTGCCTTCTGAAGTCTGTGTGAAGGCGGAACAGGTCATCCAGTCCATCACCCCGAAAGAAATCTCCGGCTATGTGAATGAAGTAATGAAGCAGAATAACTATAGAGTTCTGGTAATGATGCCTGAGAGTAAGTAGGATATTTTTCAAAGGAAGCACATATTCTATTTTTATTCTGCCTAAAATAAAACCGTCTGCATGTCTTGAAGAAAATCTTCACGATGCATGCAGACGGTTTTGTTATGTGTCGGCTAGGGAGAATCAGTCTCTATAATCTCCGTTTGCCTTAATCAGTTCAATCAGTTTTTCCACGGCCTGTTCTTCCGGAATGTTCTTTTCAATACATTCCTTCTTTTTGTACAGACTGATTTTGCCTCTTCCGGCACCTACATAGCCATAGTCGGCATCGGCCATTTCACCCGGGCCGTTGACGATACAGCCCATGATACCGATTTTCAGTCCCTTGAGGTGAGCCGTAGCAGCCTTGATGCGGGCAATGGTTGATTCTAAGTCGTACAATGTACGTCCGCAGCCCGGGCAAGAGATGTATTCGGTTTTGGAAGTGCGGATACGTCCTGCCTGCAGGATACCGAAGGCGGTTTCGTCCACTTTCAGGTTGCTGATTTGGTTGCCGTGGTTGTAGAGCAGGATACCGTCGCACAGACCGTCGATAATCAGGGCACCCATGTCGGCAGCCGACTTGATTTGCAAGTCCTCTGTTTCGGTTTCCTGATAAAGCTGGAAGAATACCAACGGGTTTTTCAGTCCCTGGTTCATCAGCTGGTGTGCCAATGCACGGAACTCACCTAAGCGGTTGTAGTGGTTGCTTTGAGCCACGATGACCACTTCCGGATGCAGACGCAGGCAAGCCATTACCTCTTCATTCAGTCCTAAATAAGAAGTAAAGAGGAATTTCATTTTTGCCGGATGGTGATGAAGTTCAATCAACTGCTGGTAGTTGAAAGCCGGATAGGTGTGCTCGCTGCCGTCCCATGCGCAGGCATCGACGATGTAACCGATGTCCGTTCTGCGGTTTTCGGGCAAGCGTTGGCCGCAGTACAGGTAGTCGGGCTTGAACTGTTCGCTTACTTCCAGGTCGTTGTTCAGACGGGCTGAGATGACTACCGGAAGCTGGTCGCCTCCGATGTTACCTACGGCTACGGTTTCTCTTCGGCTGGGGTGCGTGTAGTTGAATTCCGGAGCTTCGGTAGCTGGAATATAGGGATGCCCTTCGCGTTTCAATACATAATCTACCAGTTTGCGGGCTACGGGAATTTCTGCTTCGGGTGCTTCACTCAGTGATACGCGGATGGTGTCACCCAGTCCGTCGCACAGCAGGGCACCGATACCCAAGGCTGATTTGATACGGCCGTCTTCTCCGTCGCCGGCTTCTGTCACTCCTAAGTGGAGCGGGAAGGCCATATTTTCTTTTTCCATCTGTTCTACCAGCAGGCGGACGGTGCGTACCATGATGACCGTATTGGAAGCCTTGATAGAGATGACCACGTTCATGAAATTCTGTTCCACACAGATGCGCAGGAACTCCATGCACGATTCTACCATGCCTTCCGGAGTATCTCCGTAGCGCGACATGATGCGGTCGGACAGCGAACCGTGGTTCACTCCGATGCGGATGGCTGTGTGATTTTCCTTACAGATGTTCAGGAAGGGGATGAAACGGTCGCGTATCTTCTGGATTTCTTTTGCATACTCTTCATCCGTATACTCCAGTTGCTTGAAGGTGCGGGCAGCATCTACATAGTTGCCTGGGTTGATACGTACCTTCTCAGCGTACAAGGCCGCTACCTCGGCTACTTTCGGATTGAAATGTACATCGGCCACTAAAGGAGTCTGGTATCCCTGGGCACGCAGAGATGCATTGATATGTTGCAGGTTCTCTGCTTCACGTACTCCTTGTGTGGTGAGACGTACGTATTCTCCTCCCGCCTCAATGATACGCTTGGCCTGTTCCACACAAGCTTCTGTATCCATGGTGACGGTATTCGTCATACTCTGTATACGGATAGGATAAGCGCCACCCATAGGAGTGGCGCCTACATATACCTCGTTCGCCTGTCGGCGAGAATAGTTGAAGTAATTCATTCAGTTAGTTTGTCTTATAAGCGTATTTGACTTCTTTCAACTCTTCGTTGGCTTTTACGATTTTGTTTTTCAAACCTTCCTTGTAAGCTGCAAACTTTTGAGCCAGTTCTGCATCGCTCAGGGCCAGCATCTGTACGGCCAGGATCGCAGCATTCATGGCACCGTTGATGGCTACTGTAGCCACAGGTATTCCGGGAGGCATCTGGATGATAGAGTAGAGTGCGTCTACACCGTCGAGTACAGAACCTTTTACAGGCACTCCAATAACCGGAAGGGTGGTGTTGGCTGCAATTACTCCCGGCAGTGCAGCAGCCATTCCGGCAGCCGCGATGATTACCTTGATGCCACGTCCGGCAGCTTCTTTCGCAAACTTCTCTACTTCAGCAGGAGTGCGGTGAGCCGACAGGGCATTCATTTCAAACGGGACTTGCATTTCATCGAGCAGCTTGGCGGCCTTTTCCATTACCGGAAGGTCAGAAGTACTGCCCATAATGATACTTACAATTGGCTTCATTCGTTGTTTTTATTTTAGTTATTCGTTAATAATCTCTTTGTAGCCTGCAGCGTCCAGCAGATCGTCCAGTTCGCTGGCATCCGTAGGTCTCAGTTTGATAATCCAGCCTTCGCCGTAAGGATCCTGGTTTACCAGTTCCGGATGTTCTTCCAGTTGCGGGTTGACTTCCAGAATCTCGCCTCCGATGGGGAGGAACAGGTCTGAAACTGTTTTCACTACCTCGATGGTACCGAATACTTCGCCTTTATCCAGTGTTTCACCTTCTGTGGTTACGTCGATAAAAACGATGTCACCCAGCTGTTGCTGTGCATAGTCTGTGATACCTACATAGGCAGTGTCGCCTTCCAAACGAATCCATTCGTGTTCGTTGGTGTACTTAATGTTAGTTGGGAATTCCATATTGAATAAATTTAAAGTTTAAGATAATCAGTTTTCAAATAAACAAAATTCCCGTGATACCACAAAATAAACCGACGAAAAACCCGCCTGTCACTTCATTTAAAGTATGTTGCTTGACGATGATACGGGCTGAACCTAACATGCCGGCAAGCAGGATGAAGAAGCAGAGCCATTCCACCGGATTGAACTGGAAGATGAAGCTGTAGGACAGCAGTCCGCCCACCATCATGCCGCTGCTGGCCATGTGGGTGCTGATTTTCCAGCGTGTATTGATGGCTGTGCAGATGACCATGCAAATCAGGGTCGCTACGATGATGCCGCTCATATAGCGTGGCAGGTGTATGCGATACATCGTCAGCAGGCAAGCCATGTAGCTCAGTATGGTCATTCCGTAAGGGATAAAGCGCTTTTCGCGGTGTCCCAGTTCGTGGAGTGTCCAGCCGTTGATTTTCTGAAACAGATAGATGCCCAGCATCGGTAGCAGGATGGTGAAGCAATACACCAGCCCTAAGACTGTCAGTTTGTACTGCAGGGGCATGATGTTCAGATAAGTAAAGAAAAAAAGCAGGCAGAATGCCACAAACGGTACCATGAACGGCGTAAAGATGAGAGATACGATGCGGGCAGTCATAAACAGGGCATCGCGAGGTTCCCCAGCATGGCGGGGAGCCGGTTCATGATAAGTCAGTTCATCGGGGATACTGGTTTCTTCCATATCAATATGTTATCTTCTTAATCTTGCTACGGGGATATTCAGTTGCTGGCGGTACTTGGCCACAGTGCGGCGGGCAATGGGGTATCCTTTTTCCTTCAGCATATCGGCTAGCTCATCGTCAGTGTAAGGCTTTTCCTTTTTTTCACTGGCCACGCATTCTTTCAGGATGCGCTTGATTTCACGGACGGACAGTTCTTCACCGTTTTCGGTGGTGTAGCCGTCGCTGAAGAAGAATTTCAACGGATAAATGCCGTAGTTGGTCTGTACATATTTGCTGTTGCTCACACGAGAGATAGTGGAAATGTCCAACTTGGTACGTTCAGCCACGTCTTTCAGAATCATCGGACGGAGCAGCGACTCATCTCCTTCTTCGAAGAACGGGCGTTGTAAGTCGATGATGGCCTGCATGGTGCTGAGTAACGTCTGCTGGCGTTGTTTCACGGCATTGATGAATCCTTGTGCCGCATCTACCTTCTGCTTGAGGAACATCAGGGCATCTTTTGATTCTTTGCTCTGGTTTTGCTTGTTGCGGGTGTGTTCGTCCAGCAGTTCGGTAAATTCCCGGCTCAGTCGCAGTTCCGGTACGTTCCGGTTGTTGAGGCTGAGGTTAATCGTGCCGTCGTCTTCCGTCTCTACCAGGAAGTCAGGGATAATCTGTTGCAGGTTTTTCCCGATGGCTTCTCCCATGGAACTTCCCGGTCGCGGATTCAGCTTAGTCAGTTCGGCGGCAGCCGCATTATATTGTTCTTCTGTAATATTCAGTTTCTGAATAATCTTGTCTTTATTCTTGCGGGTGAAGTCCTCACAGCACTTTCCGATGATGTCCAGCTCAATCTGCTTGAGCGGAGAGTCTTCTTTCCGGCGAATCTGGATGAGCAGACACTCTTGCAGACTTCTGGCACCGATGCCGGCGGGGTCAAAGTCCTGAATCACTGAAAGCACATGCTCCAGCTCTTCTGCGGAAGTGTAGACTCCCTGGTAAATAGCCAGTTCATCGAGGATCGTTTCAGTGGATTTACGCAGCAGTCCGTCGTCATCAAGTGAGCCGATAAGGTATTCACCTAATTGCTTCTGTTCGGGAGTGAGGTGTTGCATGTCGAGCTGTTCTTTCAGTGTTTCGTAGAAAGATACGTTGTCCGAAAAAGGAATGTCTTCCGCCCGGTCTTCTTTGGAGCGGTTGTTCTCCTGCAATTTGTAATCCGGAATATCGTCTTCCGTGCGGTAATCGCCCAGTTCGATGTCTTCACCTGAATCGGTATTCGGTTCTCCGTCTTGGTCAGTCGTATTGTACTCATCGTTGAGGGCATCAGAAGCGTCGGAAGTTTCTTTTCCTTCTTCGAGTGCCGGATTATCCAGCAATTCAGCGTGAATCCGTTCTTCCAACTCCAGAGTCGGAAGTTCCAGCAACTTGACAGCCAGTATCTGTTGAGGAGACAGGGTCTGTACTTGTTGTTGTGCCTGTGTCTGTACCTGACGTGAACCTTGTACCATTTTTATTGTTGTCTTGAGTTAACAGCGTGCAAAAATAATAATTAAAATGAACTTCAAAGAAAAAGGCAAAATTTTTAATATTGGAAACTGCTGCCTCCTAAGAACTCTCGTAGCAGGGAAGTTGGGGGCAATTCCTTGTCTTGTACGGAAACAAAGTAGTTCAGGAAGCGGAGCAGACGGTGTGCTTCGGAGTATTCCGGACAACGGTTGGGCACCTTGCGCAAAACGGGTTCCACGTAATCCTTTAATACAGCCAGTTCGAACAGCAGGGCCGAGTTGAACATGGCATCGGCATTTTCCTGATAGGGGAAAATCCATTTTTCTTCTCCGGCGCGGACACTTGGCCAGCGTGCGATGGTTTCTTCGGCCGAGTAGTTGCGGTACTTGTAATCGCGGATAATGCGTCGCAACAGACGGTTGTCGGTTGTCGGGATGTAGTTGTGGTTGTCCAGCAGGATGGTAGTCAGTGCCGACACATACACTTTGTATTTGTTTTCGTTGGGAATGTGCGGAGTCAGTGCCGGATTCAGTGCATGAATACCTTCAATAATCAGTATCATGTGTTCATCTATCCGGAGTTTCTTGCCGCTCATTTCTCTTTTTCCGGTGGTAAAGTTATAGCGTGGCAGTTCCACCTCTCCTCCGTTGAGCAAGGTAGTCAACTGTTCTTCGAAGAAGGGGAGGTCTACGGCATACAAGGATTCGAAGTCGTGTTTGCCGTTCTCGTCCAGCGGGGTATCGTTCCGGTTGACGAAATAGTCATCCAGTGAAATGGGGTAGGGCTTCAGGCCGTTGGTCATGAGCTGGATACTCAGTCGCTTGCTGAAAGTAGTTTTTCCGGAAGAGGACGGACCGGATATAAGTACGAGTTTTACCCGTTTCCCGTCTTGGTTACGGTGAGTAATTTCATCCGCTATCTGGGCAATTTTCTTTTCCTGCAAGGCTTCCGAGACGTTAATCAGGTCGGTGGCATGTCCGTGGTTGCAGGCCACATTCAAATCGCCCACCGTACTGATGCCCAGAATCTGGTTCCAGCGGTGATATTCCTGAAACACTTCCAGCATTTTTTCCTGTTTCACCACCTCTTCCAGTTTGGTCGGGTTTTCCCGGCTGGGGATACGCAGCAATAGTCCGTCGTAGTATTTCACAATGTCGAACAGGCGGATGTAGCCTGTACTGGGTACCAGGCTGCTATAATAACAGTCCACCGTGTCGCCCAATTGATAGTAGTAAGAATAAAGCTGACCGTAAGTGTCCAACAGTCGTGCCTTATCCATCATCCCTCGTTTTTCGAACAGACGAACCACTTCCTCCGTGTGACTTTCAGTGCGTGTGTAGGGAATATCGGCTGCAATGATTTCCTGCATTTTCTGTTTGATGCGCTGCACATCATCCAGTCCGATGGTACGGTCAATATGCAGTTTGCAGAAATATCCCTTTGAAATGGGATGTTCCAGCGAAATACTACCTTGCGGATAGAGTTCTTCTACCGCTTTGACCAGGATGAAAAAGAGCGAACGGACATAAGTTCGCATGCCGGAAGAATTGGCAATGTCAAGAAATTCAATATCTTTATTGTAGTACACCCGGAAGTCGAGACTCTCTACCTTATTGTTGACTTTGGCACTGACCGGACCGTAGGGCATGGCTAGATTAAAACCGTTATAAATATCCAAAAGTGAGCTTCCCTCCGGGAATTCTCTTGTCGAATTATTATTTTTGCAATATATTTGTAGCATAAATGTAATATGTGTTACTAACCTTGTGAATAGGCAGTTAATTTACTCATTAAACAATTAAAAGCCTCTTTCCAACTTAACTAATTACAAATGGAATATTCTTTTTATGATTTTTTAGCGCTTCTTGGATCACTGGCGCTGTTCCTTTATGGAATGAAAATCATGAGTGAGGGACTTCAGAAGTTTGCGGGCGACCGCCTTCGTAGTATTTTAACCGCAATGACCACAAACCGTGTGACGGGAGTGCTGACAGGTATGTTGATTACCGCTCTGATTCAGTCCTCTTCGGCTACAACCGTAATGGTGGTCAGCTTTGTAAACGCCGGCTTGCTGACACTTTCTCAGTCTATCGGGGTGATTATGGGAGCGAATATCGGAACCACGGTGACGGCGTGGATTATTTCAGCTCTCGGTTTTAAAGTAGATATATCTGCATTTTCTCTGCCGCTTCTGGCGATTGGTATTCCACTGCTTTTCTCTCAAAAAAGTACACGTAAATCTGTCGGTGAGTTCATTTTCGGATTTGCTTTTCTGTTCATGGGATTAAATCTATTGAAAAGCAATGCACCTGACTTGAGTCAAAACCCTGATATGCTGGCCTTTGTTCAGAATTATACGGACATGGGCTTTTTCTCTGTTCTGCTTTTTGTGCTGATTGGTACTGTGCTGACCATGATTGTGCAGGCCTCGGCAGCTACTATGGCTATTACATTGATTATGTGTGCCAATGGATGGATTAGTTTTGAACTGGGAGCTGCTTTGGTATTAGGTGAGAATATCGGAACTACCATTACGGCTAATCTGGCTGCGTTGACTGCTAATACGCAGGCACGCCGTGCAGCTTTAGCTCATCTTATGTTTAATGTTTTCGGTGTGCTTTGGGTACTGATTTTATTTAAGCCTTTCCTGTCGATGGTAGACTGGATTATTTCTGACTTTATGAACGTGAGCGAGGCAGACGGAGTAGCTGTATCTTTCAAATTGTCAGCTTTCCATACTTGCTTCAATGTGTGTAATGTGCTGATTCTGATATGGTTTTTACATTTTATCGAGAAAACGGTTTGCAAGATTATTCCTCAGAAGGAGCAGGAAGAAGAATACCGTTTGCAGTTTATTACGGGCGGTATGCTTTCTACGGCCGAATTGTCTATCCTTCAGGCACGGAAAGAAATCAATCTGTTTGCAGAACGTATACAGCGTATGTTCCGCATGGTACGTGACCTTTTGCATACGGAGAATGAAAATGATTTCAACAAATTGTTCAGCCGGATTGAGAAGTACGAGAATATCAGCGACAACATGGAAGTGGAGATTGCCAACTACCTGACATTGGTATCGGAAGGCAGATTAAGTTCTGAAAGTAAGGTACAGATTCGAGGTATGCTCCGCGAAGTCACAGAGATAGAAAGCATTGGTGACAGTTGCTATAATCTGGCTCGTACCATCAACCGGAAGCGTCGCGGAAATGAGGACTTCACGAGTGCACAATATGAACATATTACACAGATGTTCCAGTTGACCGACGATGCCCTGACACAGATGATTGCCCTGGTGAAAGATGTGCATCAGCAGGTGGATGTCAACAAGTCGTTTAACATTGAAACGGAAATCAACAACTATCGTAACCAGTTGAAGATCCAGAATGTGATTGACGTCAACGAAAAGAAATATGATTATCAGATGGGTGTACACTACATGGATATCATTGCCGAGTGTGAAAAATTAGGCGATTATGCGGTGAATGTGGTAGAGGCTCATCGGGATGTGAAGGAAAAGAAAGCTTGAAAATAAGTGGATATCACCATACAAATAAAGCTGTTCAAATCTTATTTTGAACAGCTTTATTTGTATGGTATAAGTTGAGTGCAAAGGGCTTTGAGTAGTCCTTGAAGCAATGTCACTCAGTGATTTCTACTCGGTTTACTTTCTCCAGTAAGAATCGGTTTTGGTTCCAGTGAAAAGGTAGGTAGGCGTTATTTGTTGTAATCTTGTTTTGTTTAAAGATTAGTCCGTCTACAGACTTGGCGTATAGAATAGGTGCATCAAATGTGTCAAATTCATTGTCTGTAATCTGGATGGCACCCGGTTTTCCTCCGTGGAAATATTTTACCTGATGCTCCAAATCGGGGATTTCCGGATAAATGGAAATTACGGCGTTGGTAAACTGGAACATATTGGTCAGTGCATTGATGAACCGGTTGTGACGGATGATTACTTCCCGGCAGGCACCGGTTTCATACCAGCCGTTGCAGTCACCACACAACAAAATCGCTGTTCCTGAGGTATGGTCAAACAGGTTGTTTTCTACGATTGTTTTTTTAGGTGTGCTGAACAGAGAACCTCTGGCGCGGTTGTTGCGGATGGTATTACCGGCAAAATAAACCTCAGGTGTCCATGTCAGGTTTTCAATCCCGAAATCAGTCTGTTCGGCTAAAGTTCCAGGAAGTGGCTGAGTGAAACGGATGATAAACTCACGGGCACCGTCTGCTGTCGGTTTGTCTGAGGCTGTAATGCGTTCTATACAATTCTTTCCATCCAACAGTTCCATGGTTTTTGAACGGATGAACTGTACGCTGTCGCCTGGGAATCCCCAGTCAAATCCCCAAGCTTGGTCATGCATATAGCGGGCTTTGAGAGTATGAGTGTCAATTTGTTGGATCACTTTCAAGTAGGTTCCGTGCACATTGATGGCATCGTCCATCATACCTTCATACAATCCGTTGACAGAGGTGATTTTTCCTTTACACTGAGAAAAATGGGTTGCATCGGCCTGAGTAGTGAAATAGCGGGAGTCGTTTTCTCCTTTCAAACATACACCAAAACCATCCATCGTGATGTCATCACATAGCTGGGCTAACAGTCCCATGCCTTGTGCATAGTGTACCTTGACATTCTTTATTGTGGTCCGGGTATTATGTGACAAGAAAATACCGGGAGTCGGACGGTCCCATGAGCGCATGGCGACAATAGTCCCTGCCGGAAGTCGTTTGTCTTTCCATTTAGGGGCATGTATCAAATTCTTTCCTACTAGAGAACAACCTTTGGTCGGGCAGCTGATGTCGCTGGTGTTGTATACAATATGTCGGCTGGCCTTTTCAAAAGCTATACCCGACATCGGGCGAAGTTTCCAACCTTCTCCCTTTGTTTCGAAAACAGAGTCTTTTGTCAGGTGGTATTCTACCCATGGAGCAGGTTGAAAGGTAATTCCTTTTTCTCCTTCATTTTTTATAATTTCCACTTGAGCTATGTGTGGATTGGCAAAATCAATGCTGAAATTTTGCAAGGTACAGTCTGTACTTCTAAGCAGAGATATCGGAATCATTTGTCCATGGAAGATAAACTCTGCTCCGTTTCCTTCTATTGTCAGCGATTTCATATCCTCCAGTGCCAGACCTACTTTTTTAGGATTATTCTGGTCGTGGTTGGAAATGTAGTAAGTGCGTTCTGCAGCTCCTTCAGGATAGAAATGATAGGTCCCGTTTTGAAAGCGTAAGGTTACTGCTTCGCCTTCTTTTACTTCTTTTTTAATTTTTGCAAGTACCTTTTCCATTCGGGCAGACATGTTGCTTTTCTTTCCTGGTTGAATACCGAAATGAGACATGTCATACACGTGTTGTGCGCATAGAGGAAGACATAATGCGGCAAACAATGCCAGGCATTCTAGTTTCATTTTCATAGTTTGTGAATTAAGTGTTTAGAAATGATGATTGATGACAAAGGTAAATGTTTTCTGCTTTTATTGTGAATTTTCGTGGGATAGTTTATTGGCATGGTGGGAAAGATATGAGTGATTTCTGTTATAGTTGATTGGCTTTTAGGCTTGATAGAAGAGTGCATAAATAGTGATGGATAATAAATTATTTCACTAATTTAATTTGTAATACATGCTTAAAACAAAATAGAATAGTTAAATATTAAAATGTTTTAGAATTATTATGTGAGTATTTGATTTTTTTTCTATAAATTTGCGCGGATTAAATATAAGTCTATTCTATTAATCTCAATTTTAATATTATGAAAATGAGAAAAACAAACAATGTTAGCCGGCTGATGGTGTTAGCAAGTGCTTTATATTGCGCATCTCTTCCAACATTTGCAACATCCACTGTACCGGAATCAATGGCTTCAGTTGTTCAACAAACAACGAAACTTAAGGGTGTTGTATTAGATGCAAAGACAGGTGAGCCGATTATCGGAGCGAATGTGTTGATTAAAGGTACGGCTGTCGGTACAATTACTGACTTTGATGGAAATTATGAGTTTGAAGGTACGGTAGGTGCCAAACTGGTTATTTCTTTTGTGGGTTACAAATCCATTGAAGTGACAGCGACGGCTCATAACCAGACTATTAACCTACATTATTCATAGTGGATTCATTTCAGGTTATCAAAACAGATATGGGG
>ERZ791921.754-NODE-754-length-16917-cov-2.332641_pt1 | contig 16917 bp, 12 predicted proteins | sample MGYA00510135_ERZ791921 | MGnify/ENA primary metagenome ERZ791921 (study PRJEB30046, sample SAMN00792070) | human gut metagenome | study: EMG produced TPA metagenomics assembly of the A metagenome-wide association study of gut microbiota in type 2...
GACGCTTGCGACAGCAGGAAAGTTTACGGGGTGCCACACTGTAGGGCCGGCGTCCTCGACGCCCCGCGGAGGGGTCAAGACCCCTCCCTACAAGGCCGCAATAAAAAGGGGCGACAAACAAAAAGGGAGAGGCTCTCCCTCTCCCATGAAACGTGATTATACTTTTACTCCGCCACCAGCACCGTCACGCTCGTCGGGGCCAGCTCCAACGCATCCCGGAAGCAGGGGCCGAAGGGGGTCACACCGGCGTGGACGCCGTCGCTTACTTTGCGCCAGGTACCGGCGGGCAGGCTGGCCCACTGGCGGGTGCGCTCGGGGTTGTAGTAGACGGCCAGCTGACCCGCCGTGGCCGTGCCGTCGTTCTCCGGCACAAAGCCGATGAGCCAGCCCGGCAGCGCCAGAATAAACGGCTCCGGCTCCCCTGCCGCGCCGCTCAGCCGCGGATAGGCGCGGCGGATGGCCAGCATGCCGCGGTAAAACGCCGTCAGCGCGGCAAACTCCGGGCGGTGGGCGCGGGTCCAGTCCAGCCGGTTCGTGGCCAGCGGCCCCTTGTAGCTGTTGTGGTCGCCGTGCTTGGTGCGGCCCCACTCCTCGCCCGCCTGCATAAAGGGCAGACCCTGGCAGGTCAGGTAGATGCCCGCCGTCATGCGGTTCTGTGCCAGCAAATCGGCGTCGGGGCAGTCGTAATCGCCGCGGCGGCCCACGGCGGCCAGCTTGTCCCAGAGCGTGTAGTTGTCGTGGGCAGAGACGTACTGCACGACCTGCCCGGCGCACTTGGGCCGGAAGCCGTGTGCGCCGCTGCGCCACGCGCTGATCGAGTGCAGCACATCGTAGCCATGCTGCGGTGCGCCGTTGACATAGCCCGCGTTGGCCGCATCAAAGACGTTGCCCTTGATGCAGTCCCGCGTGTCATCGCAGAAAAATCCGATGCGTTCATGCAGTGCGTCGAGGGCGCGCTTGTCGGCGGGGCGTGCGCCGCCTTCAAGGTTTGTGCCGCCGCCCATCCAGGGCTCGCCGTACAGTAAAATGCTCTCGCCGCTGGGCAGACTGTCCAGCGCGGCGCGGATGGCGTTCATCGTGTCCACATCTTCCAGCGCCATCAGGTCAAAGCGGAAACCGTCGATGTGGTAGGCTGTGGCCCAGTACAGCACCGACTCGACCACGTATTTGCGCACCATCGGGCGCTCGCTGGCCAGGTCACAGCCGCAGCCGGAGCCGTTGGTCATCATGCCGTTGGGCCAGCGGCGGTTCCAGTAGCCGGGCACGGTGCGCTCCAGATTGCTCTCGCCGTGGTAGGTGTGGTTGTAGACTACGTCCATCACGACGCCCAGCCCCGCGCGGTGCAGCGCGGCGACCATGGCGCGGCACTCCTTGACGCGCACCTCGCCGTGGAACGGGTCGGTGGCAAAGCTGCCCTCGGGCACGTTGTAGTTCTGCGGGTCGTAGCCCCAGTTGTAGCCGCTGTCGGGGCGGGACTCGTCCACCGTGGCGTAGTCGTAGATGGGCTGTAATTGCACATGGCTGATGCCCAGATTTTTCAGATAATTCAGGCAGGTCGGGTGTTCGCCGTCGTTGTCCAGCGTGGTGTCATCGGGCGTGAAGCCCATGAACTTGCCGCGCCACTCCGGTTTTACACCGCTGTGCCCGTCAGCGGAAAAGTCCGCCACATGCACCTCCCACACGCTGCGGGCGTGGGCCGGGATGTCGGGGCGCCGGTCCTGCTCCCAGCCGTCGGGGGCGGCCTGTGTCAGGTCCACCACCATGCCGCGGGTGCCGTTGGCCCCGGCGCTGCGGGCGTAGGGGTCCACGACCTCATGCACGCGGCCATCCGGGAAGTAGATGCGGTAGATGTAATACGTCCCGTGCAGGTTGCCGGGCAGCACAATGGCCCAGACGCCGCCATCGCCGCGGCGCATTTCGTGTACGCCCAGCTCTTTCGCGCCCGGCTCGGCGTCGGTGCCGGTGGCATACAGGCAGACCACGACCCCGCAGGCAGTGGGAGTCCACAGCTTGAAGGTGGTTTCCTCCGCCGTTGGATTTGCGCCGAGGTCGCTGCCGTGGTAATAGGGCAGCTCACAGGCCTGATGCCAGTTCATGGGTGATCGCTCCTTACAAATAGTCTGCATTTATTGTAGCAGGTAGAGCGACAGTTTGCAAGGGAAACGTTTCAACGCCCAGCGGAAACCTCTGCATCCGGCATCCCATGTAAAGAAGCCATGCACAAGCAAAAATCCCCTGCCCGTGCAGACAGGGGATGCGGTTGCTTATAGAGGTGGATTACTCGCCCAGATGCCAGATGTCCTTGTTGTACTCGGCAATCGTGCGGTCACTGCTGAACAGGCCGGCCTTGGCAATGTTGATGACGCACTTCTTGCGCCAGCCCAGCGGGTCGCAGGCGTAGTCGCTCAGGGCCTGACCCTTGCGCACCACATAGGCGTTGAAGTCGGGCAGCGTCTGGAACCAGTCCTTCCAGACCAGCTCGTCGTGCAGGCGGCGCAGGTTTTCCTCATGCCCGGCGGCCAGCATCTCCGGCCCGACGAGGAAATCGACGGCGCGGCGGATGTTGGGGTCACCCTCCACCCACTGGCTGGCCTGATAGTCGCCCATCTCATAGCGGTGGATGACCTGATCGGACGTCTGGCCGAAGATATAGATGTTCTCATCGCCGACCTGCTGACAGATCTCGACGTTCGCACCGTCCATCGTGCCCAGCGTCAGCGCACCGTTGAGCATGAACTTCATGTTGCCGGTGCCGGACGCCTCCTTGGAGGCCAGCGAGATCTGCTCCGACAGGTCGCAGGCGGGGATGAGCTTCTCAGCGGCGGTGACGTTGTAGTTTTCCACAAAGACAACCTGCAGATACTTCGACACGACCGGATCCGCCGCAATGACCTTAGACAGGGTCAGCAGAGCGTGGATGATGTCCTTGGCAATCGTGTACGCCGGGGCGGCCTTGGCGCCGAAGATGCTGACCAGCGGCGTGGCGGGCAGATGCCCGGCCTTGATCTCATGATACTGATGGATCAGGTAGAGCAGGTTCAGCTGCTGGCGCTTGTACTCATGCAGGCGCTTGGACTGGATGTCGAACATTGCATCCGGGTCAACGGTGATGTTCTGCGTGCGGTGCAGCCAGTCGGCCAGTGCGCGCTTGTTCTGCGCCTTGACGGCGGAGAACTGCTGCAAAATATCGACATTTTCCGTGTAGGGCAGCAGTTTTTCAAGCTCGGTGGCGTCCTTGCGGAAGCCGGAACCGATGAGCTTTTCGATCTCGGCGGTCAGTGCCGGGTCGCACTCCAGCAGCCAGCGGCGGAAGGTGATGCCGTTGGTCTTGTTGTTGAATTTTTCGGGGTAGAGCTGGTAAAAGCCGTGCAGCTCGCTGTTTTTCAGGATTTCGGTGTGCAGATGGGCAACGCCGTTCGTCGAGTGGGTGAAGTGGATGTCCATGTGGGCCATGTGAACGCGGTCGTCACCGTCGATGATGGCCAGACTCTCGTCGGTGGTGCGGGTGCGGGCCAGCGTGTCGAGCTTTTCAATGATGGGCATGAGCTGCGGCACGACGGCGTCCAGATAGGCGCGGGGCCACTTTTCGAGCGCCTCGGCCAGAATGGTGTGGTTGGTGTAGGCACAGGTCTTTGTGACGATCTCGACGGCCTCGTCAAAGTCGATGCCCTTCTCCCCCAGCAGGCGGATCAGCTCGGGGATAACCATGCTGGGGTGGGTGTCATTGATCTGGATGGCGGCGTAGTCGACCAGATCGTGGTAATCACAGCCGCGGGCGGCGCACTCGGCCAGAATCAGCTGGGCCCCGGCGGAAACCATCAGGTACTGCTGGTAGACGCGCAGACGGCGTCCGGCCTCGTCGGAGTCATCGGGATACAGGAAAAGCGTCAGGTTTTTGTCGATGTCGGTCTTGTCGAACGTGATGCCGTCGTGGACGATGCTCTCATCAATGGTGTCGAGATCGAACAGATTCAGCGTGTTCGTGCGGCCCTCGTAGCCCGTGACGGCCAGCTTGTACAGACGGGCGCTGTAGGTCTTGCCGGCCAGCTCGACGGGATAGATCGTATCCGTTTTTTCCGCCCAGGAGTGGGCGGTCAGCCACGGGTCGGGCAGCTCATTCTGGACGCCGTCCTTGAAGGACTGGTGGAACAGGCCGAAGTGATACCGCAGGCCGACACCGTCGCCGGGCAGGTTCAGCGTGGCGAGGGAGTCAAGGAAACAGGCGGCCAGACGGCCCAGCCCGCCGTTGCCAAGGCTGGGCTCCGGCTCGACCTCCTCAATATCGGACAGGTTTTTCCCGGCAGCGGCCAGCGCGGCGCGGGTGTCGTCGTACAGCCCTAAATTGATAAGGTTGTTGGACAGCAGCTTGCCGATCAGAAACTCGGCGCTGATATAGTAGAGCTTGCGGCCCGTGACGGGACGGACGCGGGCGGCGCTCTGTTCGCGGACGATGTCCAGCAGGGCCAGATAGATTTCCTGATCCGTGCAGGCGGTCAGGGGCTTGTTGGTTCTGGCTTCCATCGCAGCAGTCATATTCATAAGAGGTTCCCTCCATTCGTGTATGAGCTTCTTGGGTACAACTTGGTTATACCACACAAAACATGCATCTGACTTGCAAAATACCCGCAACTTATGGTACAATGCTATCATGCGAGGTGAAAATATGGCGAAACAAGAGCGTTTACGCGAAGCAAAGCAACACGGGGCCGCGTGGTTCCCGTTCAATATCTACCCATGTACGATCCCGAAGGACTTCCCGCAGGTGGCGCTGCACTGGCAGGACAGCATGGAGCTGGTCTTTGTCAAAAAAGGGCGCGGCATCGTGCAGGCCGGGCTGACGACCTACACGGCACAGGCGGGCGACATTTACGTGTTTGCCCCCGGCGTGCTGCACGCCCTGCGCCAGCTGCCCGGTGAGGCAATGGAATATGAAAACATCATCTTTGAGCTGGAGCTGCTGGGCGGCGCCGGTGACATCTGTGCCGAGAAGTACCTGCTGCCGCTGCAGAGCGGACGTCTGGCTCTGCCCATGCGCCTTGGCCCGGAAGACTGGGGCTACAACTGGGCGGTGCGGTGCCTGCACGCGGCGGAGGAATTCAACAAGATCAAAGACGTGGGATATGAACTCTGTATAAAGGGCGAGCTGCTGCTGTTTCTGGCGGCGCTGGTGGGCCGCACCGGAGACCTGCCCCCTGCCGATACCCCCGACACCCGGCGGCTGAAAACCGTGGTGCAGCTTGTGAATGAGGGCTACGCGGGGGCGCTGCATGTGACCGACGCAGCGGCGGCCTGCGGATGCAGCCCCAGCCATTTTATGCGCTGGTTCAAGAAAATGACCGGCCAGGGCTTTACCGAATACCTGAACGAGCAACGCCTGAACGCCGCCGCCGATGCCCTGCGCAGCGGCAGCGACACCGTGCTGGCGATTGCGGAGCAATGCGGGTTTGAGAATTTGTCCTACTTCAACCGTCTGTTCAAAAAGCGGTACGGGATGACGCCGCGGGAATACAGGGGGAGAAAATAAAAAAGCCTTCCCCCGCGGGGGAAGGTGGCCCGAAGGGCCGGATGAGGGGCGAGTCTGCGGCGAAATCCCGTGAACGGGTGGCTGCGGAAGCTTTGCCCTCATCAGTCCGCTTCGCGGACAGCTTCCCCCGCGGGGGAAGCCTGAAATTATGCCTTTTTGCCGTAATCCCGTGCGCCGTAAATCGCCGTGCCGACGCGGACGATGGTCGCGCCCTCGGCGATGGCGGCGGCGTAGTCGTGGCTCATGCCCATGGACAGAATGTCCATCTGTGCCCGGTCATAGTGCTGGGCGTCGGCTCTGGCCAAAAGCTCCCGCATCTGTGCAAAAAAGCGGCGGGTCTCGGTGTCGTCGGCGTCGGCGGGCGGGATCGCCATCAGGCCGCGCAGACGGATGTGCTCTCTGGCGGCGGCAGCCTCCAAAAGCGGGAACAGGCTGTCGGCGTCCACGCCGCTCTTGCTGGCCTCCTCGCCGATGTTGATCTCGACGAGAATGTCCTGCACCAGCCCCAGACGGGCCGCGGCGGCATCGATCTTATCCAAAAGGCGCGTGCTGTCCACGCTCTGGATCAGCGCGGCGCGGCCTACGACCTTGTTGACCTTGTTCGTCTGTAAATGCCCGATGAAGTGCTCGGGCTTACCGTTGTAGGCGTTCGCGTCGGTCTTTTCGACCAGCTCCTGCACATGGTTTTCACCGAACAGGTCAATGGGCAGGTCGGCGCTGTAGCGCACCTCCTCCACCGTGCGGGTCTTGCAGGCGGCGCAAAGGCGCACCTCTGCCGGGTCGCGGCCTGCGGCCTTGGCGGCAGCGGCCATCGTCTCACGGATCTTCGCGACGGCCTCGGCCATCTGCTGCTTCTGGGCTTCGGGAATCATCGCACTTCCTCCTGACTGTAAACGGCGCGGGAACCGCCGATGAACGGCGGACGGGTGCGGGCGCAGAGCAGAATTGCCTGCCCGATGTGGTCCATCGACAAGCGCACCGGCACAGCCACGCGGCGCAGGTGCATACCAATCAGCGTGCCGCCGATGTCCATGCCCGCAGCGGCCCTGACCTCCTCCACAAGGACGGGGTCGTTAAAGCGCTGCCAGCAGTTCGTGGCCCAGCTGCCGCCCGCGTGGGGCTGCGGAATGGCCGAGACGATCTGATAGCCGTTGGCCTTCGCGGCCTCGCGCTCAATGACGATAGAACGGTTCAGATGCTCACAGCACTGGGCGGCCAGATAGACGCCCTGCTCCTGCAATGGCGGCAGCACGCCCGCCAGCACGGCAGCGGCAGCCTCCATGCTGGAATCCTTGCCGATGCGCCCGCCCATGATCTCGCTGCTGGAGCAGCCGACCACAAAAATGTCCCCGGTCTCGAGATGCGCAGCCTGCAGCAGTTCTTCCGCAGCCTGCCGCGCCTGCGCCGTAAGTTTTGCATAATCCACAGGTAATGCCCCCTTTGGTTACTATTATAGCAGGGGTGTCAATAAAAGAAAAGCCTTCCCCCGCGGGGGAAGGCGGCCCGTAGGGCCGGATGAGGGCGACCCTGCGGATGCTGCTCGTAAATGGGTGGCTGCGGGAGCTTTGCCCTCATCAGTCCGCTTCGCGGACAGCTTCCCCCGCGGGGGAAGCCTTAATTTGTCAAGCCGTCACGTCCTCAAACTGACTGTTGTACAAATCGGCATAGAACCCGCCGGCTTCGATCAGCTCGTCGTGGGTGCCCTGCTCGACAATGTCGCCCTCGCGCATGACCAGGATCAAATCGGCATCGCGGATGGTAGACAGGCGGTGCGCGATGACGAAGCTCGTGCGGCCCTGCATCAGGCGGTCCATAGCCGTCTGGATGCGCTGCTCGGTGCGGGTGTCAACGCTCGATGTCGCCTCATCGAGGATCAGGATGCGGTTGTCCGCCAAAATCGTGCGGGCAATCGTCAAAAGCTGCTTCTGGCCTTGGCTGACGTTGGAGGCGTCCTCGTTCAGCTCCATCTGGTAGCCGCCGGGCAGCGTGCGGATAAAGTGGTCGGCGTTTGCAGCCTTCGCGGCGGCAATGACCTCCTCGTCCGTGGCATCCAGACGGCCATAGCGGATGTTCTCCATGATCGTGCCCTTGAACAGCCAGGTATCCTGCAGCACCATGCCGAAGCCCTCGCGCAGGTCGCTGCGGTCAAAGTCCCTGACGTTGTGGCCGTTCAGCAAAATTTCGCCGGAATCCACATCATAGAACCGCATGAGCAGCTTGACCATTGTAGTCTTGCCCGCGCCGGTGGGGCCGACGATGGCGACCTTCTGGCCGGGCTTGACATTGCAGCTGAAATTGTGGATGACGGTCTTTTCCGGCGTGTAGCCGAACTTTACATGGTCAAACGTGACCTGACCGTCGATGCAGGCGGGGTCGGCGCGGCGGGCGGGGTCGGCCAGCTGGTCCTCCTCGGGCTCGTTCAAAAATTCAAAGACGCGCTCGGCGGCGGCGGTCATGCTTTGCAGCATGTTGGACACCTGCGCCAGCTGCTGGATGGGCTGGGTGAAGTTCTTGACGTACTGGATGAACGCCTGAATGTCGCCGATGGTGATGGCGCCCGCTGCGGCAAAAATGCTGCCGACGATGGCGACGGCCACATAGCCCAGGTTGCCCACAAAGTTCATGATGGGCTGCATCAGGCCGGACAAAAACTGCGATTTCCACGCGGATTCGTACAGCTTATCGTTCGCGTCGTTGAAGTCGTCCAGCACGGCGGCCTCGCGGTTGAACGCCTTGATGACGTTGTGGCCGGAGTAGACCTCCTCGACCTGACCGTTGACAACGCCCAGTGTCGCCTGCTGCGCCTTGAAATACTTCTGGCTGAACTTGACGACCACCAGCACCAGCGCCAGCGAAACCGGCAGGATCAGCAGGGCGATCAGCGTCATTTTAGGGCTGATGGACAGCATCATGATGAGCACGCCGACCATCGTCGCAACGCTGGTGATCAGCTGGGTCACGCTCTGGTTCAGGCTCTGGCCCAGCGTATCCACGTCGTTTGTAATGCGGGACAGCACCTCGCCGACGGTGCGCTTTTCAAAGTAGGCCAGCGGCAGGCGGTTGATCTTTTTGCTGATCTGGTCGCGGAAGTCGTAGCAGACCTTCTGCGACAGGCCGGACATGAGCCAGCCCTGAATGAAGCTGAACGCCGCGGACAGCAGGTACATGCCCAGCAGGAACAGCAGCACCTTGCCGATGTAGGCAAAGTCGATGCCGCCCACGCCGCGCAGCTTGGCGATCCAGCCGGTGGCCAGCGCCGTGGTGGCCTTGGCCAGGATCTTCGGCCCTGCAATGTTGAAAATGGTTGACAGAACAGCAAAAACAATGACGACGACCAGCGACAGCTTATACTTGCTCATGGCGGCCAGCAGCTGGCGCAGCGTGCCCTTGAAGTCCTTGGCGCGCTCCGTCGTCATGCGTCCGTGTCTTGGCATATCACTCACCCTCCTTCTGCAAATTCAGTTCCTTCTGGCTCAGCTGGCTGCGCGCAATTTCCTGATACGCGGGGCAGCTTTCCATCAGCTGGGCATGGGTGCCCTTGCCGACGATGCGGCCCTCATCCAGCACCAGGATCTGGTTCGCGTGCAGCACGGTGGAGATGCGCTGCGCTACAATAATGACCGTGGCGTTGTCGGTTTTAGCCTTCAGCGCACGGCGCAGCGCCACGTCGGTCTTGTAGTCCAGCGCCGAGAAGCTGTCGTCAAACAGATAGATCTGCGGGTGCTTGGCAATGGCGCGGGCAATCGAAAGGCGCTGCTTCTGCCCACCGGAGACGTTGCTGCCGCCCTGGGCAATCGGGCTGTCGAAGCCCTCGGGCTTAGCGGAGATGAACTCCGTGGCCTGGGCAATCTCGGCGGCCTGCTCTGCGTCGGCGTCGGTGATGTGGTCGCCGCCGAACTTCAGGTTGGATGTGATCGTGCCGCTGAACAGCACGCCCTTCTGCGGCACATAGCCCAGCTCGTCGTGCAGCTGTGCCTGGGTCATGTCGCGCACGTCAACGCCGTCAATCGTCACGCTGCCCTCGGTCACATCGTAGAAGCGCGGGATCAGGTTGAGCAGCGTAGATTTGCCGCAGCCCGTGGAGCCGATGATGGCCGTTGTCTCGCCGGGTCTGGCCGTGAAGCTGATGTGCTCGAGCGCGTCCTCGTCGGAGCCGGGATAGCGGAAGCTGACGTCATGGAACGCCACAACGCCGTGGGTGCCGTCCGAGGGCAGTGCCTTGGGCGCAGCGGGGTCATGGATGGTCGAGGGGGTCTTGATGACCTCGTCAATGCGGTCCGCAGCCACACCGGCGCGGGGCAGCATGACGGCGACCATCGAGAGCATGAGGAACGACATGACGATCTGCATCGTGTAGGTGATGAACGCAATCATCTCACCCACCTGCATGCTGCCCAGATCCATCGCCTTGCCGCCGAACCAGACGATGAGCAGGCTCGTGCCGTTCATGATGAGCGTCATAAACGGCATCATGGCGACCATCGTGCGGTTGGTGAACAGCTGGGTCTTCATCAGGTCGGTGTTGGCCCTGTCAAAGCGCTTTTCCTCAAATTCCTCGCGGCTGAACGCGCGGATGGGCATAATGCCGGTCAGGATTTCGCGGCTGACAAGGTTCAGCCGATCCACCAAAACTTGCATCTGCTTGAATTTCGGCATGGCTACGTTCATCAAAACGGTGATGAGCGCCAGCAGCGCGGCCACGGCCACAAAGATGATCCATTCCAGCCCCGTGTTGCCGCTGGCAACGTGCATAATGCCGCCAATGCCCAAAATGGGCGCGTAGGCCACCATGCGCAACAGGATCACACAGACGAACTGCACCTGCTGGATGTCGTTCGTGGTGCGGGTAATCAGCGAAGCAGTGGAAAATTTTTCGATTTCGGCGTTAGAGTAGCCGACGACGGTCCTGAACACGTCGCGGCGCAGGTCACGGCCAATGGCGGCGGAGACGCGGGACGCGATAAAGCCTACGGCAACGGCCACGGCGACCATGAGCAGCGTTAAAGCCAGCATCTGACCGCCCGTGCGCAGCAGATAGGACATTTGCACGTCATGGGCAATGCCCTGAGCGTCATATTCCAGCGCGACGAGCAGCATGGCTTGGCTGGACAGGCTGTCGGCGACGGTCTCGTCCAGCTGGGCGAGACCGTCCGTCAGCTGGCTCTGCAGCATTTCCCGTGCGCCGGGGGCCTTGGACGCGGCGGCCAGCTGCGTGGCGACGGCGTCGAGGTCATAGGCCGTGGGGACCACGGTGTCGGTGGTACCGGCGGCAGTGGCGGCATTCTTCGCCGCGGCCATGTACAGCACAACGTCCGGCGTTGTGAACGCATTTTCCAGCGCGGCGGTGTCCGCGTCCGGGTTCAGTGTGCGCACACCGTCCGCGTCGGGGTCGGAGTAGGCTTCGTCCGCCAGTGCGGCGTCGTCCTCGGACATGAGCAGCTCGAGCGCCTGCAGCGTTGTGCTGCGGACGGTGTCGGGCACGGGGCTTTCAATGCCGCCCTGCTGGATGCCGGTGTCCACAATTTTGCTTGTGTAGTCGGGCAGGCTTAAATCGCAGTATGCCTGCACGATGAGCAGCGCAACGACGGCCAGGCAGGCCGCCCAGTGCCGCCCCAGCTGCTTAAAAATTTTCGTCATGTGGGGGTTCTCCTTTCAAATCGGTTTTCATAGCGGCGTTCTCGGCCTCGATGGCGGCGAGCAGAGCGTCCTTTACGGCGTTGGCCTGCGCCAGCTGCTCCGGGGTCAGCCGCGCCATGATGCGGGCAAAGTAGTCGTTCATGGCCTGCTCATTGGCTTTGCGGGCGCGCTCCCCTGCCGGGGTGATACGCACCAGCGTCTTGCGGCGGTCCTTGGGGTCTGTCTCGCGGACGATGTGGCCGTCCTGCTCCATCTGACGCAGCCCGCGGGAAATCGCCGGCATCGGCTGGTGCATCTGCCGCGCAATGTCCGAGACATAGATCGCGCCGTCGCAGCCGTGCTGCTCAATGAGATTGTACAGACTTTGCAGCATCCCATAACGGCATTTGGGCTGCCCGGCCAGTGCCATGCGCATCCCGCGCCTGGACAGTGTGTGCAGCCGCGCCACAAAGCGGAACACCCCGCTCAGATACGGAGTTTCAGTGCCCATTGGTGAACACCTCCTGTTAATAGTTGGCTTGTGTTAATTATTAAAGCACGATAATAATACACCCTCCTGCACCGCGGTGCAAGAGGGTGTAAGGAAGTTTTAAGATTTGTTCATAAAGTGGAGAGAAAGGCCTCCCTTGTCAAAGGGAGGCTTTAGGCTTATTCCTTCACACACGCAAGATTGCTCAGCGTCACACCCTTGCACAGCCCCAGCGGCAGGGCGACGGACGGCTTGGTGATGGTAATGTCCTTAAAGACAATGTCCTCGACCTCATAGCCCGGCTTGTCAAAGCCCGCGATCTCGATCGGGGCGGCATCGTGTCGGCTGCGGTCATGGTCCAGCACCTCGGCGGTCAGGGTCAGCCGCTCAAAGAAGCAGTGCTCGAGCTTCGGCGGGGCACCGGCGGGCACACCGTCGTCATTGTACGGTACGCTGTGCAGCATGACGCGGGGCGTGATGCAGTCCCGCACGGTCACGCCGCGCACATAGCCGCCGCGCTTGGGCGTGGCCTTGATCTCGATGCCGGACAGCGAGTTCGCCAGATCGCAGTCCCAGATCTGCACGTCCTCCACGCCGCCGCTCATCTCGCTGCCGATGCAGATGCCGTGGCCGCAGTCGCTGCGGCAGTCAAACACCCGGATATGCGCGCAGGGACGGTTGATTTCGTTGCCCTCGGGGTTCTTGCCGCTCTTGATGGCGACAGCGTCGTCCCCCGTGGAGAACTCCGACGCAAACAGCGTGCAGTTCGTTGAGGAATCCGGGTCCCAGCCGTCGCCGTTCCAGACGCCCTCGGACACAAAGGTGCAGTGGTCGGTCTGGATGTCGTCGCAGTAGATCATGTGGACGTTCCAGGACGGGCCGTTTTTCAGCGTGATACCGCTGATCCAGACGTTCTCACAGTTGCTTAAATTGATAAGCCGCGGGCGGACGCGGCCCGGGATCGTGTCGCTGTTCTCGCAGCTTTCGACGAGCTCCCGGTTGTCGTCCAGAAAGCTCTTGATGCGGGCACGCTCGTCCTCAATGATCTTGCGGGCCAGCTCCTGCCCGCCGCCGCAAATCGTGCCCCTGCCGCGGATGATGATATTGCGGCAGTTTGGGCCGGTCTTGTGGTTCATGTCGCCCGCGTTCAAAAGGCTTGAGTAGCAGCGCATCTCGGTGCCCTCAAACCGGCTGGGGATGCGGGGCGAATAGTCGTGAATGTTCGTTGTGCCCTGCAGGACCGCGCCCTTGGCCAGATAAATTTCCAGATCGCTGTGCAGCCGCAGTGCGCCGGTCAGAAAATCGCCCGCCGGCACGTACAGAATATCGTCCGCGCCGCAGTCGTTGATGGCCCGCTGTAAATTGTCGGTGTTCAGGATATGGCCGTCGCCCTTGCAGAAGTAGGGCGCGGCGGTAATGTCGATGCGGCGTTTTTCCCTGCCGAACTGCAGCGTGGCCGAGCCGATGCAGTAGCTGCCGCTGACCACGTCCACCCGGAAGGCACTGCCGTAGCTCAGCCCCTCTATCGTAAAATGGGTGCGGTCTGTGCGGCCAATGGCCTCGCCGTTCAGGGAGACCGTGTATTCCGCCCCGCTGGGCGCGGCGGCGGGTTTATCCCAGTACAGCACCGCGTAATCTTCGGTGCAGCGTATATTCAAATTGCCTTGTTTCATGGTGACGTCCTTTGGTTATGGGGAGTTTGCTCTTTCTTACATATTGTACCACAGTGTGCGCGTTTATCCAAGACTTGGGGGTGACAAAATACGCGGGCTGAAACGCTGCAGGTTTTTACACTTTGCAAGGTTGACAGACATCGGCACGCTGGACCGCGTGTAACAGCTTTGCTCCCCGCTGATCCGGCGGGGAGCTTTGCTTTTGTGCGGGATGTATGGTACAATAGGGAAACACTGTAGGGGCCGGGCATGCCCGGCCCGCGGCCTGCCTATAAGCGGGCGTCCCCCGTGAAGCTGCGGGCCGCACATGTGCGGCTCCTACTGCGCGGCAATTTATACTGCACGAAAGGAGCTGCCATGGACAAGGCTATATTTGAAACGGCCCATCTGGCGGCCCTGAACGACCAGCAGCGCGCGGCGGTGGAGGCGGTCAACGGCCCGGTGCTGCTGCTGGCGGTGCCGGGCAGCGGCAAAACCACCGTGCTCATCACCCGGCTGGGCTATATGACCGAGGTCTGCGGCATTGCGCCGGAAGCCATCCTGACAATGACCTACACCGTCGCCGCCACGCAGGAGATGCGCGCCCGGTTCGCGGCGCGGTTCGGCGGTGAATTGGCCGCACGGCTGGAGTTCCGCACCATCAACGGTGTGGCGGCGCGCATCATCGCGCTGTACAGCCGCATGTATGGCCGTACCCCGCCGGAGCTCATCCGCAATGAGAGCGAGACCACGCCGCTGCTCATGCGGCTATGGCAGGACACAAACCACGAGTACCCCGCCGAGAGCACGGTCAAGGATCTGCGCACGGCCATCACCTACATTAAAAATATGTGCCTGACCGACGCGGAATTGGACGAGCTGGAAACCGACATTGAGAATCTGCCTGATCTGTACCGCGGCTACCAGAAGGCGCTGAAGGCCGCGCACAAAATGGACTACGACGACCAGCTCTGCTTTGCGCTGCAAATTCTGCGCGGTGCGCCCGCGGTTGCGGCGGCGTTCCGCAAACGGTACAAGTATTTCTGCGTCGATGAGTCGCAGGATACGTCCAAGGTGCAGCATGAAATTATCCGCGTGCTGGCGCAGGAAAGCGGCAATATCTTTATGGTCGGCGACGAGGACCAGAGCATTTACGGCTTCCGCGCCGCCTACCCCCAGGCGCTGATGGACTTTGAAAAGACCTATCCCGGCGCACAGATTTTGCTGATGGAGCAGAACTATCCACAGAGCCGATTCTGGAGGCTGCCAACCGCTTTGTGGCGCGCAACCGCTATCGCCGCCCCAAGACCATCGCACCGACGCAGGGCCCCGGCGCACCGCTGCAGATCGTCACTGTGCCGCGCCGCGCCGACCAGCTGCCATTCTTGTTTGAAACGGCGCAGCATTGCGATACCGGGACGGCGGTGCTGTTCCGCAACCACGAGAGCGCACTGCCCATCATCGACCTGTGCGAGCGGCGGGGCATCCCCTACGCCTGCAAGGCAGTGGACCAGACCTTTTTTACCAACAAGATCGTCCGCGATGTGACCGATATTTTCACGCTGGCCGCACACCCCGCGGGAAAACTTTTCTGCGCTGCTACTACAAATTCGGCGTGCCCGTCACCCGCGCACAGGCGCTGTTTGCCTGCAATCAGGCGCGGCAGTACGGGCAGGGCTGCTGGACGGCCCTGCTGAATGAGGACAGCATCCGTCCGCGCACCCGCGCCGCCATGGCTGACGTGGCGGATGGTCTGGCGCGTCTGCCCAAAATGGCCGCGGACGATGCGGTGCGGTTCCTGGCCGACCAGCTGGGCTACGGCAAATATCTGGACAAAAACGGCATGGACCGCACGAAGCTGGCCGTGCTGGAAATGCTCGGCGCACAGGAGCCGACGCCGCGGCACCTGCTGCGGCGGCTGGAAAAGCTGCGCAGCATCATACAAAACCATGAGAATCCGCCCGGGTGCAGGTTTTTGCTTTCGACGATCCACTCGGCCAAGGGGCTGGAATATGACCGGGTCATTTTGTTGGATGTGCTGGACGGCATCCTGCCCGCCAAGCCGGAGCTGTGCTGCCGCACGCCCGGCGAGACACAGCAGTATGAGGAGGACCGGCGGCTGTTTTACGTGGCCATGACCCGCGCGCGGCAGCAGTTGGTGCTGTTTGACTGCGCGGCGGAGCGCTCGGCCTTTGTGGATGAGGTGCTGTCCGGTCTGCCCGGCCACCACAAACGCCACGACGCCGAGCCCGCGGGCCGCCGCACACCCCCGCCCGCGGCACGCGCCCCGCTGCCGCCTGTGGATGTGGACAGCATCACCGCTGTCGGTGCCCATGTGCGGCATGCCGTCTTTGGCCCCGGCACTGTGGAAAGCGTTGCGGGCCGCCGCGTGACCGTGCGCTTTACGGCAGGTCCGCGCACACTGGACGCCCAGGTCGTCGCGGAGCGGCATCTGATGTGGGCGGAGTGAAATGAGAGGAGCCTTCCCCCCCCTTGGGGGAGGTGCCCGAGGACGGATGAGGGGAAAGTCACCGGATATTACCCGTTAATTGGCTATAAGGCGGACTCTGCCCTCATCAGTCCGCTTTGCGGACAGCTTCCCCCGAGGGGGAAGCCAAAGAGGTATTTTGATGAAAAAAATTCTGCTTCTCGCCACAGGCGGGACGATTGCAAGCCGCCCTACGGCGGCGGGCGGGCTGGCCCCGGCCATCACGTCAGAGGAGCTGCTGGCCTGCGTGCCCGAGCTGGCTGACCTGTGCGAGGTCAGCGCTGTGCAGGTGTTCAACCTGGATTCGACGAACGTCGGCCCAGCGCAGTGGCAGATCATCGTGCGCTGCATCAAAGAAAATTATGATGCCTGCGACGGCTTTGTCATCGCCCACGGCACAGACACGATGGCCTACACCGCCGCGGCGCTCAGCTACATGGTGCAGAACAGCGCGAAGCCCGTTGTGCTGACCGGCAGCCAGAAGTCCATCTACAACCGCGATACAGACGCGCGCAACAACCTCTACCGCGCGTTCGTCTACGCGGTCAGCGACGGCGCATGGGGCGTGCAGCTGGTGTTTGACAACAAGGTCATTCTGGGCACACGCGCGCGCAAGACGCGGACGCGCAGCTTCAATGCGTTTTCCAGCATCGACTACCCCGAGACTGCGGTGTTCCGCGATACGCGGCTGGTGACGTTTCTGCGCCGCCCCACGGACCAGCCGCCCGTGCGGTTCTATGAAAGGCTTGAACCCGCCGTTTTTGTGCTGCGGCTTGTGCCGGGCATGCGGGCGGACATCATCCCGCTGCTGGCCCCGCACTACCGCGCACTGGTGCTGGAGAGCTTCGGCGTCGGCGGCCTGCCGGGCGGGGAGCACGGCGAGATGTTCGCCGCCCTGCGCCGCTGGTGTGAGAGCGGGCGGCTGGCGGTGTTTACCACGCAGGTCCCGCACGAGGGCTGCGACCTTGCCGTCTACGAGGTGGGCCGCGCCGTCGGTGAGCTGCCCGGCGTCCTGGAGGCCCGCGACATGACCCCCGAGGCTGTCGCCGTCAAGCTGATGTGGGCGCTGGGCCAGACCGGGGACCGGGAGAAGGCGGCACGGCTGTTTGAGACGCCGATTGAATACGACATAATGTAAAGATGAGAA
>ERZ791921.783-NODE-783-length-16381-cov-15.855017_pt1 | contig 16381 bp, 19 predicted proteins | sample MGYA00510135_ERZ791921 | MGnify/ENA primary metagenome ERZ791921 (study PRJEB30046, sample SAMN00792070) | human gut metagenome | study: EMG produced TPA metagenomics assembly of the A metagenome-wide association study of gut microbiota in type 2...
TCAACTGCGGGAGGTCACGATCTGTCCGAGTCGTCTAGATTAGTGGGTAGTTCGACTGCATCATATTAAGTTGACCGGGTGTAAACGTCGTCGGTTGGTTTTTCAGAAGCTGAATTACAATAGCACCGTTTGGTAGGTATTGCAGCGTTGCGCAGTTGGTCATTTCGGAGTTTAACGTGAGTGAGGACAAACACACTTGGGAATTTCCTAATATCTTAGCAGGCAGAATACACACGTTGGTCTGCTGGGATGTTAGATTGATTGATTGAGTTGCGTGCAGCTTTACAATCAGACGGCTGGTTGCTTTATCAATATACGCGCTTACCGTCAAACCTTCTATGAGCGTGTTTGTATATATAGTGTTTTGACATCCTCCATTCATGGCTCCGAAGATGTTTTGTGCAAATTGTAGAAGTCCTGCCGTGTTTGGGTGAATCCCGTCGTTCGTCCAAAGTGAATTCGTTCGGTCGATAAGATAAGGGGCTTTGATCACGACACCGTTGGTAATTGCGTTTGAGATTTCTTTAGTGGTCTCGATATAGAGTGAAGAGTTTTCTTTCGGTGCGTTCGAAGTCACGTAAAACGTTGGGATGTTTTTGTATTTCGCGTAGATCTTAGTGCAGAAGTTTTTAACTGCCTGCGATATCCCGCTTTTCCCTGCGTCGTTAATGCCTCCGATCACAAAGATGCACTTTATGTTTGATGCGTCCGTGGTGATGTTGTATATTTCGCTTTCAAAAGATACGTTGACGGTACCACCAGTGTATCCGGAACCGGACACAGCGACGCATTCAGCGTCACTCGCGTTCATCAGCTCCATTAAGCGGTTTCCGATTACACCACCCCTTGCCCAATCAACTCCAGCATAGCTCCAGCTATCACCGATGATTACTATTGTTCCGTTTTTTTGATTGTCGACAAAATTTTTTACCATTTTTGGAGTTGCCGCGATACCTGCGTTCGCATCGCTCGTCGCGGGGGTGTCGTCCGTGGCAAGGCGCACATGGCCGTAATTGACACCGTTACCGACACCGTAGGTGGTATCCTTGCTAGCGTGGTTGTTGGGGGCCTTGGTCGCGATGTCGGCCGTGTTCTGCGTGATGCGCCCGTTGAAAGTCTTCACGAGCTTGCTCAGATCCGCGAACTGGCTGTTCGGATCGGCCCAAAGGAACCAATACCCCTCGTCGGTAAGCTCGGTGCCCGCAGGCACCTCCGGCTTGATAGCGACATACGACGCGCCCGCAGCGTCGTGCACAGCGTCGAAAAAGTGATACGTGGTGAGCGCGGACCAAAGCGACGGCTCGACGAAATTCGGGGTCACGCGCGGGCCGACAGACATAAGCCCCTGCGGGGGAATGTCGGGAATGACCATGGCGCGGTCCGTGACGGTGCCCTGCACTACCGAGTTATCGGTCTGGGCACCGAAAGATGAAACGTTAGGCATAGGTGCTCCTTATCTAATAGTTGATGCGGACGTGGTATGTGTTGTCGCGCTCGTCGAAAATCCAGTCGAATACGAGATGTTCCCAGCCCTGCGGGACGACGAGTGCGTATCTCCAGCACCCGGTGTCGGGTTCCTGATAGAAGGTCGGGAATACGAACTTGGATTGACGTGCGACGAGTTGCTGCAAATTAGCGTCAATCCATTTCGCGAGGCCGTCGATGTACTTATCGTAGTATTGCCCGTTCTCGATTGACTCGATGACCTTCTTAATTTCCTCGATTGTCTCAGCGTTCTTGTTGGAAAGCTCAATCGTGTTGTTGAGGGGGTCTTTAATTGCGTCGATGATGCAATAGAGGTTCGCGATCAGCTGCTCGGGACTCTTGACCTCCCAATACAGTTTGGGGAGTGTCGGGTTCGTCAGCATCCAGGGGTTGAAAAACGGAAGCGGTGTAAACATTCGCTTCACCTCCTTTACCAAAGCGGGACGGTCGGTGTAAGTATCGAGGTGAACAGGACATGCTCGAGCTCATTGAGAATCATAGCATCCACGTCCTGATACTCGCGCGCGAATTGCAGGGCCTTGTCAATCGCGCTTCCCTCGTGCATCGTGTCGGCCTCGCGGTCGTTGCCGGTGCTCGCATAGTCGGAGTTACCGGATAGCATCGTCTCGGGGAAGTCCGAGAAAATGTCGCGTGACTTCTCGCGGTCGCGCGATTCCTGGAGGGGATTAAGCCCTTGCTCGACGCGAGCGTATAGCAGTTTGTACTTGGGCATGATCTCGTTGAGCTTGCGAAGATACGCGCGTTTCCACCTGCTCGGTACCGTGATTGACACCTCGCGGTCATAGAAGCGGTTGAGGCATTTCGTGCATAGGCGCGTGTACTGCTCGTCGCTGTAGGCGTCGAAGCGCCACGAATCATCCTCGAGCGGCTTATAGAATCCCAGCTCGTGCCACTCTCCGAGTGTGATTGTCATGTAGTCGTAGCGCTCGTCCGTGTTCACCTCGGGAAAATCGAACATGTGTCTACCCCCTCTCGAGCATCGTGTCGTAACGGTGCGATATATCGTAGTTGCTGGAAAGGTTGTCGCGGGCCCATACGACGGTGATCGGCGCGCCCAGGCGGTTTCCGAAACGTGCGTTGAGCTTGTCGCATGCGTCGCGGCGCGTGTTGAGCGGGGACATTCGCGCGAGCTCGGTCGGCTGCATCGTCGAATTGACCTCGTCCTCGATCATGCGCTCCTCCTTGAACGGCATGGAGTCGATACCGAGCTCGCGATAGATCGCGTCCCATGTGTTGGCCCATTCCTCTTGGAGCTTGTCCCCGATGTATTCGCGCGCGCGCTGAGGCATGGTCGCGGTCGTCTGGATGTCCTGGAAGTTGTCATATCCGAGCACGAAAGGCTCACCGTTCGCGACTGCCTTGTAGAAGTTCTGCACGTCGAACATTCGGTCTTGGGGTCCGATGATGGCCAAGGGCATGCGCATATGGAAACGGTTGATCTGTTTTGTGCGCATGATGTCGGTCAGCTCGCGCGCCCAGATGTTAATCTTCACGAGCAGGGGGTAGCGTGTGCGGTTCTCCCAGATCCATACGCCTCGGTCCCAATTGCACATGAAATTCGTCTTGCCGGTGATGCCCATCGCGCGCCACGCGCGCGGCTCGTTGTACATGTTCGGGGCACCCTGCTGGACAGCCCGTAGCGATAGAAGCGTATCGCTCGAGTTGGGAAACGCGAGCGTGGCCGCGCCCTCGGTGAGCAGCGTCCACTCCAGAAAGCACTCGTTGCAGGTCTCGGGGAGGTTGAGCCAGCGGAAGCGCGAAAGCGCGAGCTCGATCAGGTCGTTCTGGAACATGTTGAAAAGCTGCTGGTTGTAGGCCTCGGTCTGCCAGTATGTCGGCTGCGCGCCGGGCCTGTACTTGCGGCGCTGCTTGTAGCCCCTGCGTCCCTTGCTCATGCGTTCACCTCCTTATAGATCGTCGGCGTGTCGATTGCCGTCTTGAACGAAGCGAGCACTTCCGCGCTGGATTTAGACTGCGCGTCCATGAGCTCTCTCATGATCACCCGGTGCTCCTCCATGTCCTTGCTGATGGTCGCGTCGGTCTCGGCGCGCTCGACCTTGTAGTCGATGATCGCGTTGATCTCCTCGTCGGTCATGCCCTGATAGGTCTCGGCCTTGAGAAGTGCGTTAAGGTCGATGTCTGCCATGGTGCCTCCTTTACAGGTTGTCGTAGATACTCACGCGACCGATTTCCTCCGGTTTGCTCCAGACGGTCACGCCCCTGATAAGTATATCCTTGATCGCGCCCTGTGCGGACTCGAGCGCGTTGCCGTTGCCGCTGCACCATACCTCGGAACACTTCCAGTACGTGAAATGGCGCATGACCTGCATGCGCTCCATGCTGAACTCGCGCATGAGCGAGTAACCGTAGCGGGCGAATGCCGAGGCCGCGTTCATGATGTCGCACTCGCGCTGCGTGACGACCTGGGCGAACAGGGCGCGCGGCGCGGTGGCGCTCGATTGCCCGTTCGCGCTCGCGCCGAACTGCGCGGGGGCCGCTACGCCCGCCTGGTTGAGGCCCGCCGAGATCGCGTCGATGGCGGTCGCGTATGCGCGGCTCGCATTCGCGTCCCCGGTGGCCTTGGTGTTGCCCGCGTTGGTGCGCATGACGCCCGCGTTGTTGTTCGCTACCTTGGTGCTCGCCTGGTTGCGCAGCGTGGTCGCGGTGTTGCTCGCATTATTCTGGATTCTCCATGTTTCGGCTGTAAATTTGGCTGCATTATTAGTCTTTTTGATTGCGTTCGTCTGTGCCAAGACCGCGGCCAGGGAATTGCTCGTTTGCGAGATCGCCGCAGCGGCGTTAGCAGTGGGGATTGATACCGCGAGGTCCGCAACTCCCCCGATCGCCGCACTCTTGGCGTCCGCGCCGCCTCCAGTGATGCCACCGGTTACGACCGATCCCAACGTGTTCGCAATTGCGGACGCGTTGTTGTTCGCAGTCGTGATCGAGATGATTTCGTTTTGCACCCCTTTCATTTCGGTAGAGGTTTCATTATCCGCATCGCAATCACTCTTGAGCTTTTGGTTAGAGGCCGCTGCTCCAGTTAGAGCCCAGTCGTTTGCGTTCGCCGTGACTGCGGTGTTCGCCCCGGTGTTGACGGTGTTGTTATCGGTCACGTTCTTCGCCGAGTTGCCGACGTTCGTGTAGGCGGTCGCGTTGGACGCGAGCGACGACGCGAGCGCGTTGTCTGCAGCGAGCTTAGCGTGCGCGCGGCTGTATACGGTCGTGTAGGCCGCGCGGCTCGCGGCGCTCTGGCTAACCTGCATTACGGGAAGGTTCCAGCTCTTGAGGTACTCACCCCACGCCCCGCCGTAGCTGTACGTACGCCCCTCGATTGTCTGGAACGCGAGCGAATCCGTAGCGCCGGCGATACCGAGCAGGCGCGCGTCGATTGAGATGTACGGCATGACGAGGTTCACGGCGCTCGCGAGCTGGATACCGTTCGCGCCGAGATCCTCGATTCTCACCGTGGAGGCCTGCCCGCGCTCGTCACCGATGCGGATCGCGGCATAGGGGTACGTATAGAGCTTGGCGAAACCTGCGGCCTGCGCGGGGTAGCCGAAATCGGCCACGCCCGGCTGCATGAACGTCTCTATTTTCTGTACAGCATCCAGCACGGTAATTGAAATGCCCCAAAGCTCGAACGGCGCGGACTGCGTGAGCAGGTCGGACGGCGCGAAGAACACGCCGAGCACGGTCTGTTTCATCCAGGGCGCATTGCCCTCGAGTTTGCGTAGGAACGGCTGGAGGTCGCCTACGGCTACGGAGTACACGAGCGGCGCGAGTATGCCGGATACGTCCGGATCTGAAATCGCGGGCACCTTCGGGGCGGCAGCGGCACCGAAATCGCCTTGCAGATCCGCATAGGTCGCAATGCACGCGCGCTGCGTCTCGGCGCTGTAGTTCTTGTACGCGCGCGCGGTCTCGACATACGGCTCGCCCCCGGTGTTCACATCATCGGAGAGAAGGTATGCGCTGTTGTCGCGGGGGTTCGCGAGGTAGTCGGCCACGCTCGACGCGGCCACCGGAGCGTGCCCGCGCTCCAGGAGAACGTAGTCGAATCGCATCTCGTTGATATACGTCGTCCACACGTCGAGCGTGAGGATCAGGCGCGTCGAGTTTGGTGAGAGCTGCTGCGCGTCCTGGATGAAATAGTAATAGCGGCGCTTGCGGTCGCCTGCGGCGTACGCGAGCGGCCGCGCATCGCTCGTCATGCGCGGCAGGTCCACGACGAGGTAGTTGTATCCCTGCGCGGAGGTCACCGGTACCGGCACCTTGGACGCGCCGTCGGGCTTGACGTTGAACATCGTGTCGAGGTTGACGACTTCGCCCTCGAGCGCGTCGAACCACGCATCGCGCGCGGCGTCGTCGTCGAACTTCACGACGTTATCGTAGTCCCCGCACCAGGGAACGTTGCACATCTTGAGCCGAGCGGTCGGCTTGAACCGGGAGTAGTCGAGCGTGTTGTCGTACTTGTAGACGTTCACGTTGTCGAGTTTCGGGAAATCGCTCATATGTCCTCCTTAATAAAAACGCGCCCCCGCTCACGCATGAGCGGGGGCGCGACGCCTTGCACTAACGATTATAGGCTAGGCGATCGTGATGTCCACGGTCTTTGTATGGAGCGCGGTCGAGCCGGAGGGGTTGACGTACGAAGTCGTACCGGTCACGTGGAGTACGTTGTCGGCCTTGAGGTCGGATTTCTGGACGTGGAGCACGCCCAGGCGGTCGACGCGCGTCGCGGTGTTGAGCGCGATCGGCTCGCCGTCGGCCGCGGCGGTCTCGGCACTCACGCTCCAGGTGACGGCGTTGGGCTCGACGTCGATACCGAGGTCGTTGTCCGTGATGGTGCCGACGAGCTTCACGGTCATCTGCGTGGTCTCGCCCGGCTTGAGCCGCTGGGAGGCCGCGGTGATGTCGACGTCGGTCACGTTCTGGGTCAGCGTGGGGATGCCGGTCGCGGCGTCCGTGGTGAACAGGATAGCGGGCACGAACGGGGAGCACGACACGACCTCCCAATGATGGAGGTAGTAGTTAGTGGAGTACGTCGAGGGGTTGTAGAAGCTCTCGTTTGCGTACAGGAAATCCTCGCACACGAAAAATGCGTCGGTTGTGAGTAGCGCGAATGCGTTGTGTACGGGGATGTCGGGCACGACGACGGTGCGGTACTTGATCTCCGCCTTGTCGAGGTTGAAGATTCCCGCGAGCGTGTCGACATCGACCGACGCCATGGCGTCTGCGGTGACGAACAGCACGAGCTCCTCGGGATTCGCGAAAACCGGGATGCCGTATTCGGCTGAGACCGGGGAGTAGAGCGCGGTCGGGAACTTGAGCTTGCTCGCGTAGGCGCGCACGGCCTTGAGGAACTCCTTACCGGTGGCCTCGTCGGTCGGCTCGGCGCTCACGTGATGCTTGAAGAAACCCCAGTTCTGTTCATAATAGGACATCTGCGACATCATGCACAGGTACTCGTCGTAGTTGTCGGAGTTGCGCGGCACGGTGAGTACGGCGTCGATGAGGCGGTTGAGTCCGAACTCGTCGAGGAATGCCTGGCGCAGGTCGGGGTATTCGAGCGTGATGTCGTAACGGTCCTCGCGGTTTACGGTGTGATACCACACGGCCGCCTCGGGGCGGCTGATCTTCTCGAGCGCCGAATCCTCGATGTTGTACGTGTGCGCCTTGATCCATTTGAGCGCGGATTCCTGGATGGACGAACCGTAACGCATGGCAGCGCCCTTGAAGACGCGCAGGGGGTTCTCCCATTCCTTGTTGTGGATGATCTGGTCGCCGACGCGGTTGATATACGCGTCGATGAACTCGTTTAGGTATCGACCGTTATTCGGCTTGAATAGGAATTTAGACGTCGCGTCGATGCCCGCGATGGTCGGGTCGGGCACGCGCTGCTGGAAGTCGTTGGTCGCGGAGAGGTACACGCGGCCTGCGATCGTCGTGTTGTCAGTTGCCATCTATTAACCTCCTTAAAGGTCAAGATCCATGTCGTCGTAATCGGGAATGACGTCGGCCTCGTCGTCGGTCACGACATCGGCGTCGCCGTCTCCGTCGACATCCACCACGTCGGCACCGTTGTCGATGTCGATCGCGGCAGCGGTCGTGCGCATCGCCTCGAGCGTCGAGATAATGTCGCCGAGCGTGTTCTCGATGCGCTCCAGGCGGTCGCGCAGGTCGTCGAACTCGCCGATGCGGTGCGCCTCCTCGCCGGACGTGTCGGTATCGTCCTCGATCGCCTGCTCTTCCGGGGTCAGGTCGTCGGCCTCGGTCTCGGGCTTCTCGTCCTCGTTCATGTCAGCTCCTTTCTATAGCTACAAATAAGGGCGCGATGCGAACAGGCTCTCGCCTGCGCATCGCGCCCATTATATAACGCCTTTGCGAAACTTTGGCGCGTGCGGCTGAAACACGCCGCCGAGCGTGCGGGGTTCGGGTATCGACCGAACGATATAGCTGTCCCGAATCGTCCCTACTCGCCGCTTGCCGCGCGAGTCGTCGCGGGCGTCGCGGTCATTTTACGCCATAGAGCGACATCGCGTCCAGGAAGCCCTCGCGCACCTTCACCGAATCGAATAGCACACTGCCCTCGTAGTACATCTGGACGATGACGCGAAGGGTCTTTACGGCGCGCTGTGCGGCTATGCGGTTCGGCGTGTTGTCGCGCCTCGTGAGCGCGAACACCGGCTCGGCGTTCTTGGGAATCTTACCGGTGATGTAATAATATCCCTCGCTCATGTCAATCCAGATGCCGTACTCGTCGCCCATATGTACGCACCCCATGACGTACTTGGCGCGCGAGGGTTTCTTGGAGATATATCTGTTGTCCTCGGCGAAATCGTTAGCGTAGGTGGCTTTCGTGTAACCGGTGACCTGGCCCATGCGGCCCGCGAGCGTGTTGTCCATGCGGTAGCGGTCGTGCTCGTCCGGCTCGACGTAATGGAGCAGTACCATTTTGTTCAGGTACCACGTATAGCCGAACCTCGGCACGCCCTTTACGCCGATCGCCGCGAAATAGGGGTTCAGCAGGTCGACGGCGTTGCCCAGCAGGAAGACGTGCGGCTTGATACGGTGGCCGTCGTAGGGATCCTCGCGGGCGCACGAGTCGGTGATTCGCGCCAGCATGTTCCACTCGTTGCGCTTGTAGGTGTGAGTCGCGTCGATGTTCTCGATAATGGCCTCGTCGAAGATGATGTTCTTTACGTTGAAGAACGTGCGCTTCTTGGTTCCCTGCATCTCGGCGTAGCCGACGACGTATCCGCATACCTTCCAAGGCGTGCCCTTCTCGGCGTCGGCGGGCCGGTATTTGAACTCGTTGTTCTCGCACTTGAAGTCGTACTTACCGAACTCCTCGTCGGTCGCGGCCAGTTTGTCGAAGTATCCTTTCTTCACGGCGTCGCGCTCGTCGAGCGTGCGGCAGACCTCGACGAAACGCTCGTCGCGCCTGATCGCGGCGTTGAGCGCGTAGGCGCGAAGACCGTACGTCTTGCCCTTGTTCGGCGCGCCGACGACCATGGTTATATCCGCGTTATAGCTGAGCGTCTTCTCCCAGTTATAGTGTACGCCGTCGTTAAGGTTTACCATTCGACCTCGTTCCCTTCATCGTCGATATAAGTGTAGCTCGCGCGCGTCCCGTCGTAGTCGATGACGCGCTCGGTCGTGTCCACGGCGCGCCCGTACCGCTCACGCATGTACGCGACCGTGCGGGCGTTGCCGCCCTTTTCCGAATCGCCGAGCACGCGGTCGGAGGGGTAGAGCGCTATCGACTCGTGCGCGCTCACGTGCGCGGTCACGCCGAGATAGTCGGTCACGTCCATGTCCAGCACGTCGGCGGATGCGGGCCGGTAGTGCTCGAGCGCATGGCACACGGTCTGAGACACGCGCACGCCCCACCCCAGTACGCGCGGAGCGACCTCGGCGAAACCGTGGTCGGCGCTCATGTCGTCGATCCAGTTCTCGATATGGTACATACCCGTCGGGCGCGACAGGCCCGCGCACGTGATGTGCGCGTGCTCGCCGTCCCAGCTAACGCGCGCCTTGTTCCATGCGTCCATGTGGAGCGGATAGGCCTCGCTCTCGACCTCGAACGTGCCGACGCCCGCGAGCGTCGAGGCATAGCCGGGGAAGTTCGCGCGGATGCGGCCCATGCAAGAGTCGATCGAGGACGTTACGGCCTCGTGGAACGGCGCGAGCACGCCCATGAGGTCGTCTGCGGTGACGTCCGCATCACACGAGATCTTGAGCGAGTCGGTGTCGCCGCCCAGCACGCGCATGCGCTCACCGAGCGCGCGGTATATGAGCTCGATTGCCGCGACGATCGCCATGCGGGAACCTCCCACGATACGCAGGCCGTAGGGGTAGAGCACGAGCTTATCCCTAGCGTCCTCGTAATGCTCCTCGTAGGTCTCGCGCGAAACGACGGTTGAGCGGTCGACGCTTATCTCGCCGTTCTCGACCTTGTAGCCCGGCTTGAACACGTCTTGCGCCTCCATGCCGTAAATCGAGTTGAACATGCCCTTGACAGTCGAGTTGTAGTACGTCTCGAGGTCGGCGCGCTCCATCTCGCCCGAGCGGATGCGCGAGGCGATGCCCTCGGGAATCGTCTCGGGGATGTCCGGCGCGTACGGCATGCCGGTCTCATAGGTTTTCAAGATCTGCTTACATGCATTCTTCCTAGCGTAGAACAGATTAGAGAGAAGCGTCACGTAATCGGGCGGCTTGACGAACGACATGGTACCCTCCCCCAAAATTACCTCCATAGAATCCCAGGCATACACCCGACTCATGCACCACAGCTCCAGCTCGGACACGTTGACGATAGCGGAGTCTGCGGAAACCAGCTTGCCGAATGCGAAGCGCCCGTTGTATGCGGTATCGACGTATCCGGCGCTGCGAACTGCGGTAACGCCGTCGCGATCGGCCTGTCCTCCCCAGTCGCCAAGCTGGCCCTTGGCCTTGAATTTCGCCTCGGACAGTAGCGCGATGTCCCAGCACTCGAAAGCGCTCCCCTCACGCAAACGCATGTTCGTAAATCGGATCTGGGCGTGGAAGGCGCACCCGAACGGCTCCTCCCAGTGACGCATCGCCGCGTCGAGGTCGGTCGAGCACACGTTCTCGGCCATGGACTGTAGGACGGGGGGCAGCAGGCCGCGAAAGTGCACCGGGCACATATGCCCGTTGATGTATGCGTGGTGCGCGGACGTCTCGTCAATCGAGTAGACGTTAGACTGCACGATGCCGGAATAGCGCGCACTCGTGAACGTGAAACCGCCTCGGAAACAGGCCTTGCGCAATGCGTACTGCGCGTAAGTCGGCGCGAGCTCCTCGGCGCACATGCGCTCGAAAGCGGCCTGCACCGAGATCGGCCTACCCTTGGCCCTGGGGATGCGGAGGCGTCCCGTCTCCATCTTCCCCGCCTGTCGCACGAGCGACGTCTTTGTCAGCACGCGCACGCCGAGCCATTCAGGGCGCAGCCACTCGTTGGACTCGAGCAGGTAGCGAAGATATGCGGGGATGACCTCGGTGTCGCGTCCGGCGTAGAAAAACTCCTCTTGCGTGAGCGGAGTCTCGGGTGTTCGGATCTTGGAATAGTCCCAGTCGCCTTCGGCCTTGGGGAGTCCAGCGGCCTCGCCCATCTTCGCGAGCCCGCGCATTTCCAGATAGAAGGTGTCCCAGAAACGGAGCTTGACCGCGCCGTCGCACACGATGTCCACGGTATAGGCGCTCGTCGCGCTCTGGGCGGATACCTCCATATCCCAGCGCTCGTTGAGGTCGTGCATGAGGGGTTGGAGGTCGAACATGAGGTTGTAGGCGCAGATGATCGGGATGAAGTGCTCGCGCTCGCCCCAGGCGATATACTCGTCGATACAATCTTGCATCTCGCCCTCGTGGCGATAGAAGTCGATATGACCCGCACCGGGCTCATATGTCCGCAGGTCGCATCCGCGCAAATCGTTGACGATAAACAGCACGGGATAGGCGCGCCACGTGTTCCTGGCGCGGTCGGTGCATATGTTGCACGTCTCGGTGTCGTAGCTCGCCGCTACCCGAAACTCCGGCCTTTTCGACTTGAATCCCATCCCGCACCTTTTTTTCCTATCCGAACATTACGATCTTTGAAGCCCAGACTGCGGAGCCGGCCAGCTCCGCGTCGAAATCAACCTCGCCGTAGAAGGCCTCGTTCTCGGAGGTCAAACCCTCGACGAGCGACGTCTGCGCTCCCGCCGATAACAGGCTGTCGAGCGCCTTCCTGTTGGCCCCGATAACGCGGTCGTAGGCCTCGGATAACGACGTCACCCCCAGTCCATCCATGATCAGCCTGTTGCGCTCCTTTGGATCCTTCCCACGCCAAAAACGGCGCGTCGCGGCATAGAAGACCGATACGGCCTCCTTGCCGCCGTCGCCGAGCGTGCTCGGGGCTCCCGAGCGCGCCAGGTTGATCTGGCGCTGGAATATGAGGTTCGACCTCGCGGCGCGCGACCTCGCCTTGCGCGGCGCGGTCGTCATGCGGTCGAGACGCTCTGCGGCCTTCTTGGTTCGCGTCTGCGCCTCGGCTGCCTGATGCACCTGTCTCGTCCCCTGGTATGACTGTGAAATCTGCTCGCGCACGCTCGCGATATAGTCGGCGCGCGCACGCTTCTGCAACGTGCTCATGCCGCTCACATCCTCGCGCTCCAGGCGCGCCAACAGTCGCTTGGCGCGGCGTCGCGCGTTGTACACCTCGTCCGATGTCCTTTTCGCACGTGCCATAGGGCTCGACCTCCAAAAAATAAAAGCGGTGCGGCCTTGACCGCACCGCCTGATGTTAAAGCAACGGGAGCTGAGGGTTAAGTCTTTACTAGACGAGCACGAGCGTCTTGCGGGTGTTGCCGTTGGGGAGCTTGGAAACGACGAGTTTCATCGGAACGATATCGCCCTCGTCGAACAGGCCAGCGGCCATGAAATTATCGGCTGCGTTGCGCACGCCCTCGGACTGGGAGAAATATGCGGTGCCGTCCTCGCAGATGAGCGTGGTGTTGGTGCAGGGCATATCGACGCCGTTCTTGTCGCGGGCGCGGCGGATGCCGGGCTTGGTGAACACGCCGATGACGTTAAGAACCTCGTCCGCGTGATCTGCCAGGGAATCGGCATTGTTCATCGCGTTCACGACGAGTTTCTTGGTCGCGGTGTCGGTCGCCTTGATGCTGGAGTAGCTTGACGGGGTGTAGAGGTCGGTGCAGTTGTCCATAGGTGCGAGCTGAGTGTTTTCGTTAGTCATAATGAGGTTCCTTTCCGATTGCGTAGTTCATAGCGACTTTAAGGAAAAGTCTTGTAGGGATTGAGTAGTAGTCCGATTCGACCTCGACTCTTGTGATCGAGATGAACGAATCTCCTAGACGTTGGCGGAGCGTGTTCGTCGCCTTCACCGGGTTCGAATAGTCGCCATATAGGTCGTACTCGAAATCAATAAGCTTGCCCTTGACAACTGTCTTGCCGATGCAATGGCAAATCTGGATTCGACGCCCGATTCGACCGCGCTCCTTCTTTGCGTTTGTCATGAAAAGCACCCCCTTCCCGTTGCTGTCATCAGCATTATAGAAAGGGGGCGCTTTACGTGTCAATGGTCGTTCTAATAATTTTCACTTATCGGCGCGTGCCGTCTGATACATAGCATTGCAGACGGTCGAGCGCATACCCGTACACGCCTGCGTAATCGTCTCCTCCGTAGGTGGAGCCGTCATCACACACCTCGTCCCAGTATCCGGCGTGCGCGACGTCCTGGGAGCGATAATAGACCTGCTTATAGTCGCCGTCGGGCGTGATGTAGTACATCTGCACGCCGTCGACGGTCTGGCCCCAGACGCCCGCCATGCCGTTAACGGAATCGCCGTAGTTCGCCGTCTGAACCCAGCCGAGCCAGCCTGCCTCCTTAGTGTGAACACGGTAGCGAAGAGTGCCGCTATCCACCCAAGCAATAAGCATGTCGTGAGTGCCGTATGGCACGCCTGCAAAGCCCTCGGAGTTGCTGTCGTTGAAGTTAGTGACAGCCTCGTTCCATGTGCCATATCGGTTATGAAGCGCGTAATGGATGTTCACGCTCTTACCGGTGGACTTGGGGAAGGTCGCGCGAGTCGCGGATGCGGAGGGCTGATACGTTCCCCCGTTTCCATCGGTGGGCGCGATAGGCGCCACATAACCGGAACCGAGATATGCGGAAACGGCCTGCTTGAACTCGAACCACGTCTTGCCGTATGCGCGGAAATAACCGATCGGGTCGGTATGGTCGGAACCGCCCCAGCGCCGAGCGGCCTCGTAGTGAGACAGCAGGCGCGACGTGTCCCAACCGTGGGTGCGCAGCTCGTCACCCGCCCACTTGACAGCCTCGCCCCACTGTTTCGCGAAATCGGAGGCGTTAGTGGCGTGCGCGAGCTCGATGCCGATCGTGTACCCGTTACCGTTGCCGACATGCCAGCAAAGACGGTTCTCGGGTACCGTGTTATAAACGGTCGACCCGTCAAGCTCCATAACGTGATGTACGGCGTACGTGTCGTCACCGCGCCAATACAGCACATGGTTCCACGCGGACGCGCCGGGGTTCGCCGTCTCATGGATGACGAGGTACTGTGCGTTAAGGTAGCCGTGACCGTTGCTCACATAGGAATTTCGGCTCTGATACGCCTCCGCGCCGGTAGGTGCCGAAAAGGCGACGACGAAGAAGAAAAACGCGGCAAGCGCCGCGCCTTTCTTCCGCTCGATGCGGTTTGCTTTCATGTTGCTAGACCTCCTTGTCGTTGAAGTCGTCGAGCTTCTCAGCGAGCTTAGCCATGACCAGGCTGTTCTCCTCGACGGTCTTGCGAAGCTCCTCGATAGTCTTCGTGTTGCTGTAGTACATCATCACGAAAGCCGCGATAGGGAATGCCACGTTGCTCACCAGATCCGTAACCATATTGATGTCCATTTTTCATTGCCTCCTTTCCGGCAGAAAAAAGGGGACCCGGCCCTTTGCCGAGTCCCGTAAGCCTAGCGGTATTATATAATCAAAAAAATTTTTAATAAGGCACAGCGTGCGGAAACGGATCGGCAGCATACCTTGCTTTTGCCCTTCTCGCGAACTCGCGCTGAATGCGAAAAATAACCTGACGATATAAGAATATCTCGCGCTGATAACGAGCAGCCCGCTCGTCACCGTTTACCACAATGCCTGCAAGACTGATAAGCGCAGGTAAACGATTGTATCTGTGCGCCGCGCCTTTAACATATGCAAGCAGATCATCATCTGAGATCTTATGATAGTCACTTGCGCTCGTAATGAGAAGTTCGTGCAAATCTCGTTTTACAAGCACCTCAAAACGCATCATCTGAAATTCTTTTTTGTCCTCTTCTGATAAAGGAGACCTCGTCGTAAAAGCAGGGGGCAATGTGTCGTCGAGCACATTAGATAGAATCTCGGACATTTGCATCACTCCCAATACCCGGCACCGAGCCCGTAGACGCGCGCGCCGTTCGGAATACCAATTGTTTGAAATTCACGTTGTCTAATAAGAGTGACCGCATGAAGAAGATTCTCTTTATAAGTATCCTCGTCGTTACGAGCCAATGCTAAACGCGCGCTATCATACAGATCCTCAATCGGAGTTTCATACCATTTCATTATTTCCACCCATTCTTCTCGCCCTGAATGACAGTCGTTATGATGACTGGCTCCTTTAGAGCGATCGTCTTACTCACGATGACCAGGGGCGCATACTCGCGACGTTCTCCGCTGTAGAACTTAACCGTCGAGCCTAGCGCGCGATGCGGTCGCAGCGCGAGCATGAGCTTTGCGGGGTCGTAGTCGGAGATAAGGTTGGCGAACTCTCGATTGTCCGGTCGGTATTTAAGCAAACCGTCCAGGACGTCGGTGCGATCGGTATACGCGAGGTCGTTACCGTGGAGTGCGCGAAAGATCATACCCGATTGAAAAAGCCCCTCGACACGGTGCAGAACGTAACTGTTCGTAGCGTAAACGACTCGATTATGTACGCACACGCTGTCGTATGGTGCATTCGTGCCCGGCTTGCACGTGGTCGCGCACAATGCCCTCCACAGGCTCTCGACTTCGGACTTATTCATGACGATCCTTTCCCTCGTCTGTTTGGAACTTGGTTATTATTTTAACGACTGTTGTTATAATTGCAACTAGTTTTTTGTAACAGTTAGTGTTATTATATTTCTTGTAAGGCAGGGAGACAGAAAGGGAGTTTGATATGTCTACCGTGTTGTATACAGTCGCAAGCCGCGAAATGCTGTTTAACGGAACACACAATGTCGAGGACATGCACAAGGACTCGGATTATTGGTACGAGGGTAACGACCGCGAAAAATCGCTCGAGCTCGCGCGCAAATACTCGAATGACACAATCGAGGTTAATAAAAGTGGTATCTTGCGCGACGTGTATCAATGGAATGCGTTCGAGTTTGAGAACGACGTGTGTACCGGATGCAGGATAAAATCTTCGATCCCCGAGACACGTTTGTTCTATAAGATCTTCCAGAACAATTAAGGAGTATTTCAGATGACCGGTTTCAAGCAATTCAACGTCTGGTATTACGACTTCACTTACAACGACAAACGAGTTAAGACTTGCACCAGGATTGAGGACGCGATCGCATTCGCACGCATGCTCGTACGCGATCGCGAGAAATTGCACGTTAGATTTTTGAGCCTGGAAAGTGTATACTGATTCTCGTGCTCCCGACCACAGCACACGCGCCCCCATACAGTCACGATCTGCTAGACGACTCGGACAGATCGTGACCTCCCGCAGTTGACCCGGCACGCATCCCGCGTGTCGGGTTTTCTTGTGCGCACGCGGAAGTTAAGGGGGGCTAACAAAGTTTATTTATTGCAATA
>ERZ791921.795-NODE-795-length-16112-cov-2.328393_pt1 | contig 16112 bp, 9 predicted proteins | sample MGYA00510135_ERZ791921 | MGnify/ENA primary metagenome ERZ791921 (study PRJEB30046, sample SAMN00792070) | human gut metagenome | study: EMG produced TPA metagenomics assembly of the A metagenome-wide association study of gut microbiota in type 2...
GAAGAATCCGTCAAAGAAGAGGTATAATAAAACTGTTCCTCAAGAGCATCTTCAAGTGGTCTTGCCAGTCCGGCAAGGATAATGATACCTGCCAAACCTTTCGAACGCCCGGCAATACGGGGAGCCAATGTACCTCCCAGGCTGTGCCCCAACACATACACACTGTCAGAAGCCAGCTCGGGCAAAGCCCTTACCTGCTCCACTATGGCAACGGCATCGTCCACGGCCTCAGTATCATAATCGAGTTCGCGACCGGCAGGAACGCAAGCCGCACCATATGCTTTTGTCCGTTTTTCATAGCGGACGACGGCAATGCCGCGTTCCGCCAATCCCCAGGCCAGGTCACGGAAAGGCTTGTTGGGACCTATCGTCTCGTCACGGTCGTGAGGACCGGAACCATGTACCAGAATAACACAAGGAACCCTGCATACATCCGAACCGACTGCCCTCTTGGGCAAAGTCAACGTTCCGGGAAGCTTGTAGCCGTCGGCTCCCAGCGTAATATCCCTTTCATCCATTTTTGTCTTATCATAGGCTACCGGTTGGGCAGTGCTAACAGCAGGTGCAGGGACTAGCCGGATTGTATTCAGTGCCCCGTCAGCATCAAAAGCCACTAGAAAGCGGAGATTATAACGTTCAAATTCCACATCGGAATAATAGATAGTAATTCCCTGGGCAGAATCGGTCTTCCATTCTCCTTTTGATATGGATTTACCAAACATTTTCTCTGCTTGCCGGAAAGAATCATTGAAGAGTGCCGGAGCCAGTTTCTCCTGCAACTCCCGGTTCAATGCCGCATGGATGCTGTCCCTGCCACAAACAATTCATAAATGTGCTGCGCGCGCGCAGTATTCGCATCTTGTGCAAAGCCCCCATATACATTGCCCAGCAAGAGCAGTATAAGAGCCCACCGTCCTATGCCTCCCATCTCTTTCATCCGTATCCTTTATCAATGGTTCAACGTTCCCGTATTGACTACCGGTTGGGCAGCCTCGTCCGCACAAAGCACTACCAACAGATTGCTGACCATTGCTGCTTTCTTGTCTTCGTCCAGTTCAACAATTTCTTCTTCAGAAAGTTTATGGAGCGCCATTTTTACCATAGAGACTGCCCCTTCCACAATCTTCTCGCGTGCCGTAATAATGGCAGATGCTTGCTGGCGACGCAGCATCACAGCGGCAATTTCGGGCGCATATGCCAGATAGTTGATACGCGCTTCCACCACTTCCATACCTGCCATGGCCAGGCGTTCATTCAATTTCTGCTCCAGCTGTTCATTGATTTCCTCACCGCCCGAACGAAGTGTCAACTCTTCCGTATCAGCCTCATTATCATCATAGGCATACTGACCGGCAACCTGGCGAAGAGCGGCATCACTCTGTATCATGACGAAATTCTCGAACGCATTCATACGGTTGGCCACCGCATTGCCAAGACTGACCTGGTTCGTATTACCCGCTGTCGGAGCGGATGCAGCCATTGTTTGTGAATCAATCTCAAACATGGCTTTATAGGTGTCCTTCAGCTTCCACACCAATACCAGTCCTATAAGAATAGGATTACCAATCTTATCATTCACCTTTATCGGCTCCACATCCAGGTTGCGTGCACGAAGCGAAAGCTTCTTCTTATTAAGGAAAGGGTTTACCCAGAAAAAGCCGGTCTCCTTGAACGTCCCTTTATATTTACCAAAGAACACCATAGCACGCGCCTCGTTCGGCTCCAGCTCCATATAGCCGGCAAACATAATAAACCATATCAGACACAGACACACCGAAAGGATCAAGGTAGGCACAGAAATGATAAACCCAAAGATTATCACTGCCGTAAGCACTACCAAATGAAGGAACAAGGCCAAAAAGCCATTCATCTTGAAACCACTGAAACCACACTCTTTTGTTTCCATATTCTATAGATTTAATTGATATCATAATGATATCACAAATATATCAATTAAAATTAGATAAGAACAGAGAAGCAAGGAAGTTAACATATTGTATTAAGGATTATTAAGAACATGTATCCCCAGTACACAAAAATTCCGCTTGAGGGTCATGACTTACCTTCAAGCGGAATTTTCTTTTTCGACTTTGTCAGCAATGTATCAAGGCTGAATGACAAAAGACCGGCGCAGCAAACCAGCAGTCTGCGAGCTACCGCCCACCATAAGTTCATAACTGCCTTCGGAAACGCACATGGTATTGCTTTGCGGATTCCACCACACCAACTCTTTATCGCCCAAATCAAACTCTACATCGACCGTCTTTCCTGCCGGGATATGTACCCGTTTGAAAGCACGCAATGCCTTGCTCGGTCCTTCGACATCATCGTTTTTCTTCAAATAGACCTGCACAACCTCTTCACCGTCACATTTGCCGGTATTGGTTACGGGGACATTCAATCTCAATTTCTCACCGGACTTTATATTATCCGAACCAAGCACCACAGCGCCATAGCAGAAAGAGGTATAGCTCAATCCATGACCGAAGGGGAAAAGCGGTTCCTGGGTCATGTAACGGTAAGTCCGGCCGGTCATATTATAATCCTCAAAATCAGGAAGCTGTGACACATTACGGTAGAAGGTGACCGGCAAGCGTCCTGCCGGATTGTAATCACCGAACAAGACTTCGGCTACAGCCGTACCACCTGCCTGACCGGGATACCATGCCTGCAGGATAGCTCCACACCTCCCGGTTTCCGGCTCCAAGCCGATAGGAGAACCTGAACAGTTCACCAACACCACCTTTTTACCGGCACGGTGCAAAGCGGCAATCAGTTCCCGCTGGACAGCAGGCAACTCTATATCGGTACGGTCGCCTCCTCTGAATCCGGGAAGCTCAACACCCATCTCCTCGCCTTCGAGGTTCGGAGAGACTCCTCCCACAAAGACCACGACATCAGCATCCTTTACACGCTCCACAGATTTCCTCACATCCACTTCATTCTTAAATCCAAGGTCAAAGTTCAGCTGTGCATCGCTACGGAAATATTCAAAATCCAATTCAACGTCATACGTTTTTCCTGCTTGTACCTGCAAAGTATAAGCACTCTTCTGCCCACCGTGCTGATTGGAGAATCCTCTCACTTCCTCCCCATTTATCCGCAATCTCCCTGAGCCATAAGCATAGATGTCAAAGACCACCTCTCCCGACTGGTCGGGAGTGAATACGCTGTTGTAGGTAGCCGAGAAGTCGGTAAGGTTCACACCCGGAGCAAAAACCGTGGCACCGGATGTACAGAAATGGAAAGGAGTGGTCACTTGGGCAGTAGTGACTGGCTCACCGTCACGAGTCACGTTATTCCAGTAGCGTGCAGTAAATCCGGGTTTCCCGTCGGCAGTCTTGCAACGGTTGAAGACGCTCTGTATCTGAGCTCTCTCCACCCATCCGCAGCCTTGTTCATAAATAAGCCGATCATCACTCCCCAAAGCTTTTCTAATTCCGTCCAGAATGGTAACTGTGTGCGGAGGCATACCGTTATAATTTCCCCACTGCATCACAGAATCATTGGCGTTCGGACCCATCACGGCTATAGTCAGCCCTCCACGCTTCAACGGCAAGGTATTATCCTTGTTCATAAGCAGTGTCATTGACTTGCGAGCCATGTCGAGCGCCAGAGAGTCGTGTCCGGCAGAAGCCACCACAGAAAAAGGAATGCCGGTCCAGGACACCTTCTCCGGCTCGTCCATTTCACCCAAGGCAAAGCGAGCCGTCAAAAGACGCTTGACTGCTACATCCACTGCTTTTTCATCAATCTTTCCCTGCTTCACCGCTTCTACCAGGGCCTCGTAACTCGAACCGCACTCCAAGTCAGTTCCACTCAGCACCGCAGCCGCCGAAGCGGACTCTGCATCAGGATGCGTCTTATGACCATAGTCTCTGTAAAAATCGGCAATAGCTCCACAGTCCGAAAGGACAATACCGTCAAATCCCCACTCATCGCGCAAAATCTGCATCAGTAGGCGGTCGCTACCGCAGCAAGGATCGCCCTCAAAACGGTTGTAGGCACACATCACCTCCTTCACTTTTCCTTCTTTCACCAAAGCCTCGAAAGGAGGAAGATAAGTTTCATACAAATCACGGGGCTTGATATTTTCCGCATTAAACTCATGGCGGTTCCATTCCGGACCGGAGGGTACGGCAAAGTGCTTGGCACAAGCATGCAGCTTGTCATATTTTCCATCGTTCGTACCCTGCAAACCTTTTACAACCATCACACCCATACGGCTGGTCAGATAAGGGTCTTCCCCATAAGTCTCTATACCCCTTCCCCAGCGGGGGTCGCGATAGATATTCACTGTAGGCGTCCACATCGTCAATCCTTGATAGCGTTCATGGCTTTCCTGGGATGTATAGTAGGCATTCTTGGCACGGGCCTCATCGGATACGGCAGTAAATACCTCGTATACAGTCTCCGGCGAGAAAGATGCCGCCATACCAATCGGTTGGGGAAACACTGTGGCCAGCCCGGCACGCGCCACTCCATGCAACGCTTCATTCCACCAGTTATAGGGCTTGATGCCCAGGCGTTCCACCGGTTTGGAGCTGTCCATCATCAAGGACACCTTCTCTTCGAGCGTCAGTTCCTTCAGCAAAAGTCCGGCACGCTCTTCTGCCGGCAGAGATGCATTCTTGTAAGTAGCCTGTCCACATCCCGACAATAGGAAGAGTGGCAAAAGGTAAAGAAGTTTCTGTTTCATCATAGTTTTATATTAATCGTTGTTACAATCGCTTGTATCACAAAGATAAATATTTTCTTCCAATTGCCAACACGCAATAAACTTCTTATTATAGCCTCCTCTGAATATCCCCGTTACTGTTCCGCTGACCCTTACTACGTATATCACCACCGAAAGTATAGGATACACCGATACGGAAACTGGCAAAGGCAAACTGATTGTCGGCAATTATCTTCAGCCCGTTGGACATGGTTTCCAATTTGGAATGGCTGACAAACAAATTGTTGACATTCAGGCTGAGGTTGAGCTTATTGTCCAACAACCGGTAAAGCATACCTGCACTGACGCTGTAAGTGGGACTCATCAGATAGATGCCCTGATACTGACGGGAAGAATAGGAACCGGACAACGTGGCCAGAAGAGTCTTCTTTTCATTGAAGAAGAAAGTGTTGCGCAGACTGGCGTCATAAGCCCATCCTTTCTCCTCGGGAGAGGTGGTGGCAGCGCTGGAGGTAGTCCGGCGATAGCTCACTCCATGCTGGGCGTAAGCTTGCAGCCATTTGGTACGGAAAGTGTACGAATTGTTAAGCCCGAAAGCATGCGTCTGCATGAAATTCTCCCAAAGGAAAGAAGTCACATTCGTTTCGGCATCCAAGTCCACAACCTGGAAGAATACATCGTCCGAATAAGAATAATAAGCGGAAACATTGAAGTTGTTCTTCAACGTATATCCCAGTTCTGCATTGTAAGTGTAGCTGGGTTTCAAGTCCTCACGTCCGCAGGCATACGTATATTTGTTCTGATAGAACGGAAAAGGATTGACCATATTCTGTGACGGACGGGAGATGCGGTTGGAGAAACTGAAGTTCAGCGCATGCCCGTCTGTAGGCGAATAAAGCAGATAGACAGTAGGGAACAAGCGCGTATAGTCGTGCTTGTCCTCCGTATCCTTCGCTTCGGAAATACCGGTAGTGCGGGTGTGCTCCATACGCAAGCCCAACTGCATGGAAAAACGTTCGGAAAATTCACGGCTATAATCAGCATATAAGGCATAGATTTGCTCCTTGTAACGGAAATAATCATCCTGCACCAGCGTAGGGTCCGATGTATCGTAATTGATACCGTTGCGAGTGTTGGTAAAGGAGACCTTGGCACCTGCCGTTATCTTGTACTTTTCAAAAGGAAGGATGAAATCAAGAGCGGAGGAGACTACATCTACCTTGCGATGTTGCAGATAGTTGTAATCGAAGTTTGTGCCCGGAATCTCCGTACCGTCAGGCAGGAGGGTTTTCGAGAGAAAGCCCATATTTTCGTCCCGGTTGTCACGCAGGTAATCCACATCCCAAGTCATTTTCTTGCCTTTGTCATCCCAGACCTTATCGGTATGAAAATTCAGATTGAGGCGGTCGGAACTGGTATCCTTGTCACTGTTGGAGTACAGCAAAGAATCCAATACGGCGGTAGAGGCATCGTAAACTTCCGTCCATGAAAGGGCGTTGCCCGGTTTGGGAGCACTGTGATTATAGATGGCCTGCATACCTACAGTCCAGTCCCGTTCCAACGATACGTCCACACCTCCCTGAAGGTAGAAGCTATTCATGTAATTGGTGTAGTCGGCACGGCTGTTCCAGGTGTTCTGCGGAAAATAGCGGTAATTCTTCTCACGCGTCTCATAGTTGCCCTGCGTAGTACCCCCGTTGAGGAAGGATGACACGCGCCCCTTGCTGAGGTTCAGGCTTACCCCGCCATATCCGTAATTGTCCTTTTCACCAGCGCTGTAGGAAGCGGAAGCCGTACCACCCACGTAATCTTTGGGACGTGACTTCAAGCGAATATTGATGATGCCTGCATTTCCGGCGGCATCATATTTGGACGGAGGCGTGGTAATCACCTCCACCTTCAGTATCTGGGAGGCGTCATAGGAACGGAGGTAATCTATCAGTTCATCTCCCGACAGCTTCGTCTCACGGTCGTTGATATAAACCTTGATACCCCCTTTACCTATAATACCAATACTGTTTTGTCCAACCTGCAGACCGGGCACTTCACGCAGAAGGTCGAGTGCACTGCCTCCGGCAGAGGCTATGGTATTATGTGCATCGAACACTACCCTATCCACCAGACGCTTGATAACGGGACGCGCGGCCGTAACGGTCACTTCGTCCAGCAAGGCGGAAGAAGATTTCAATGTCAATTCGCCAACGTTTTTGTTTCCTTGCAGCACAACGGGAACGTAGAGGTCTTCGCTGCCGATAAGGGTAATATGCAACAAGTATTCTCCCAGTGGCTGGTCAAAGGAAAAACAACCTTGTGTGTCGGTCAGCATACCGGTAATATAGGCACTGTCTTTTGCCTGCTTCAGCAGCACATTCGCCACCTCTACCGGTTGGCGGTTCTCGTCCTGCACACAACCGGAAAGCCGGTAAGTCTGAGCAGGAAGCAGAGTTGCCATACTTGCCAAGGCCACCCATACCATCACTCTTTTTCTAACGTTGTTCAGTAGTTTTTCTTTCATCATGCGTTTGATTTCAATATTTCACACCTTGTATTTCGCTGATACAAAGGTAGGGGTAAAACATGCCTCAAACGGTCTATATCGAGGAATAAAAAGTCTATATCCCAAAACTACAAATCACTACATATCAACACTTTAATTTTACAAAAGTCTATATTATGCCTTTTCCGGTCTATATGCTGCCTATAAACTCTACGATGCCTTCCTTCTCCCCCATCCCCAGTTTCTTGCGGATATTCGTCTTTCGCTGGTAAATGGTAGGAATGCTCTGTTGTGTCACCACACTAATCTCCTTCGTCGAGAAGTCCGCACAGAGCAGGCAGCAAAGCTGCTTTTCTTTGTCAATGAGCACATCGCCAAAACAGCTGTCCATCTTTGTGTAGAAGTTATCATAAATCCGGTCTATGATAGGATACAAGTCCTCCCATACCAGCAAACTCTCTACCGGCAGTTCATGGCTGGTAATACCCGAAATGCGGCGAAGCAGCTCCTGATTCTGCGAGGTAGGTTGTTTAGCCACCAGCCGTATCATGCCTAATTGCTGCAACAGTATTTTCCGAAAAAACTGCCCGTCTTCCCCTTTCGACTGGTTCCTGGTCGCATCTTCCAGCAACCGGGTCAGTGTTTCCGCCCGTTCTTCCGCTTCAATCAGCCGGTTGCGCCGGTTACGGATATAAAGGGACACACCACCACCTGCAAGCACCAGTACCAACAGTGCCAGCAACAAATTCAGTTGTGCCTGCTTCCGTTCCACCGTCAGAATCAAGTTGGCTTGCGAAAGCGTCTCCTTCGACTCGTCCTTACGCCGGACAGTACTCTGCAACGCAGTAAGAGCATTGGCTACAGAATCATTATAGCGCGCCACGTCCAGCACATCAAACGTACGGTGACGTGTATAATCTATCAATGCCCTATATACCGCCACCATATTCTCTTCCGTCAAAAACCGGTTCCGGCCCTCGCCACGTTTCCTCTCCTTATTCAAATAGTATTCCGCCGAATCAAGCAGCCCTTCTTTCAAGAACACTTCCACTTTCACCAGATCTCCCATACGCAACTGCACCGGGTCGATGACATACTGCTCCATACGACGAATAGTAGCTATTGCACCGGAAGGTTCATCAAAAGAGTAAGCCTGCATCTGGGCATAGTTACGCAAATAATGCACTATCTTACTGGTATCTTCTGCCTCCACTGCCAGTTCTATGCTGCGCTCCATGTAATAGGATGCAGAATCATTCTTGTTCAGCCCCATGGCAATTCCCATAGAGAAGAAGCTTCCGGCTCTTGCGTCCAAAGCTATGGCGGTACGGAAAGTTTCTATCGCTTTCTCATAATCTTTCCAGACATACACATACCAGTATGCCTTATCAATCAGCATATCAGCCATTCTTCCCGTGTCCTGCAGCGCCTTGGCCAAAGCTACGCCGCTGTCAATGGCAGCTATACACCGTTCGTGCTCTTTCAGCCAATACCAGTACCAGGCTTTCAACTGATAGGAAAACAGATTCTTCGCCGTGTCGTTGCGGAAGACGTAATAATCGGAAGCAGGCAATATCAAGGAATCTTCCGCCATCGAGTTGTGCCGCTTATAGTGCACATAAGCATTCAGCCATCCATACAACAGCCTCTCCTCATCCGAAAGTTGCGATGGCCTCTCTATCTGTACCAGCAAGGCATACACGCTGTCCACATTCATATTCACCTGTTTTTCTGCCAGATGTAACAGATGTGCCTCATTCATCTGCCGGCAGGCAACAAGGCACAGCAACGCAAACAATAGTCCAAGGAAAGGTAATCTATTCATAATATAGGAGATATAGTTTTTTCTATCATTTGTCTGCAACCGCAGTTTCCAGTTGCTTCAGCGCCTGCTCCAACACCGAACGCGGGCAGCCGATATTCAGCCGCATAAATCCCTTACCCGGTTCACCGAACATGGTGCCGTCATTCAGTGCCAGGTGTGCCTTGTCCACAAATAGTCTCACCAGTTCCTCCTGAGTCAGCCCCAATCCCCGGCAGTCCAGATAAATCAGGTAAGAAGCCTGCGGACGTATCATGCCGATGCCCGGAATATGCTCGCGCAGGTAGTTCTCCGTGAAATCGATATTGCCCTTTATATAGTCCAGCAGCTGTTCCAACCATTCCTCACCATGCATATAGGCAGCAGCCGCACCGATATAGGCCAACATGTGCCCTTCGCTGAACTCGCCCGCTTCCATGAACTCCTGAAAACGGTGGCGGATGTCCTCATTGAGGATAATGGCGTACGAACTTCCCAATCCCGGCATATTGAATGTTTTGCTGGGTGCCATGAAGGTGAGGGAATTCTGCGCGGCAGCCCCCGAAACAGTAGCAAAAGGATGGTGTTTGTAAGGTGGCAGAGTCAAGTCGGCATGAATTTCATCGGAGATGACAAACGTATGGCTTTCCGTACAAATATCAGCAATCCGGCGTAATTCGTCCACCGTCCATACACGCCCGCCCGGGTTATGGGGATTGCAGAGAATCAATACTTTGCATCCTTGTATATCCTTACGGAAACGCTCAAAGTCAATCTGATACTGTCCATCTTTCAGGTCGAGCGGAGAGTAAACCACTTCGCGCTTCATGCGTTGCGTCACCAGGAAGAAGGGATGATAAACGGGAGTCATCACCATTACCCGGTCGCCGGGATTGGTGAAGCATTGCAATGCGAAGGCTTGACCGCGGACAATGCCGGGTACAAAAGTCAGCATCTCGCGAGTGACGTCCCAACCGTGGCGACGACTGAGCCAGCTACAAATGGAAGTATACCATTCCTCACACGCAGACGTATAGCCCAGCACTTCATGTTCAAGACGCTTCCGCAAGGCTTCCATCACAAACGGGGGCGTGCGGAAATCCATATCCGCCACCCACATGGGGAGGAGGTCATCGCGTCCCCATACACTCTTCACACCGTCCCATTTCACGGAGTCGGTACCACGGCGCTCTATTACTTCATCAAAATTGTAAGTCATATGCTTGCTTTTTTATAATTCAACGCATCAATTTGTCTTGTTTTTATACCGCCCGAAAGAGAATTTACAACTATCTGATTATCAACATGTATAAATACATCCTATTTCTGTCGTATACTGAGCCCTATTCAGTCGTATACTGAAATAGGTTCAGTATACGACTGAATAGGGCTCAGTATACAATCCATTACTGCCACCTTATTTTTGTAAATAATAATCATATCGGGAAAAATATAAATACCGCCACATCCCACACTGCATGAGACAAGATAATAGCGGCAAAGCGGTTCGGAAAGAAACGGTAAAGCGCGCCCCATGCCGCCCCCACCACCAGAGCCGCCATGACCAGCATGAAGTTGCAGGAACCGGCATGCACCAGTGCATAAATCAAAGTAGCCACCACAAAACCCGCATTCGGATTCCAGCGTTTGGAAAGCGTGCGTTGCACATAGCCGCGCCAGAAAATCTCTTCCGCCGGCCCTATCAGCAACAGTAGCAATGCCGCCAACAGCCAAGGAGACTCTCCCTCTTTCATCCCATAAATGGAGTCCACCTGCGGACGGGCAAAATCGAACATCCAAGATGACACCTTGTCTCCCAACCAGAAAACGCCCCACAAAGCAACAGCAATGCCAATTCCCAGCAAGACATTCGGCAAGCTCCACTTCACCTCCCGCCACCAGCCGGGATTGAACAAGGTGGCAAACACGGACAGCGTGAGCGCAGAACCGGTCATCATCCACCAGAAATTCACGAAAGGAGCCGTCCAAGGCGAAAACATGACCGTCCACAGCACGGCAGCCAGCAGAATGGTAAAAATCAGCTTCTTCATGACAGCAAACCGGCTACAACGAACGACAACGTGAACAGCAGACTGAACAACAACTGGAGTTTTGCCGTCATCTCATCCAGACCGGCTATGGCACTTTCTCCCTTTCCGGGAAAACGGGACACCACCCGTACATTGCCTATGGCAGGAACCAGTGCCGGCATCACCAGCAGGGTCCATAGAGGAAGAGTTCCCGCAGCTATCAAGCCGGCTATCCAGCCAAAAGGGAAAAGGACTTCGGCACAATAAACGTACATCGACGCCTTTCCTCCCAGCTTCATGGCCAGTGTCTGAATCTCGGCACGGGCATCGGTACGCATATCCCGTGTATTATTGGCATGCAGAATGGCCACCGTAATCAGTCCCACCGGCAGAGCTATCCACAAGACATTCCAGTCAACTACTCCCGTAGCCACATAGCAGGTACCCAACGTCGGCAGCAAGGCATACGCCAAAAAGATGACGACATCGCCCAACGCACGATACTTGAGCGGCGGATAAAGCAACGAGCAAGCCGCGCCGCCTATACCGATGTACAGCAACGGCAACCCCGTACGCCACAGCAGGCCGACACCCGCAACAAGGGCAACTGCCAGCAATGCCATCGACAAGCCATATATCTCGCGCGGAGCAAACATCCCGTCGGTCAAGGTCTTGGCGCCAAAGGTATCCCTTGCATCGACCTTATGCTTATAGTCAAAATAATCGCTCCAGGTATTCCCGGCAGCGTGAAACACGACGATGTTCAGCAATGCCCAGATGCCGTTCACCCAGTTTATGTCCTGCTGCATCCAATACAGATATGCCAACGTCACCACCACCGGCATCGAAGAGGCGGGGAATGACCACGGACGCACCGCTATCATCCAATCTTTCAAAGAATGTTTCTTCATTTGTTATTTATCATTTATTTGTGCGCAAAAGTACGAAATATCTTCGCTTTTTTAAGTAATTTCGCGCACAAGATAAAAGAACCCCTTATGATAAAAGCTCTGTTTTTTGACATCGACGGAACCTTGGTCAGCTTCAAGACCCACGAAATTCCCGTTTCCACTATTGAAGCGTTGACTGCCGCCAAGGCCAAAGGCATACATATCTTCATTTCTACCGGACGTCCGCGCGTCATCATCAACAACTTGTCCGCCTTGCAGGAACGGAATCTGATAGACGGCTACATCACGATGAACGGCGCCTATTGCTTTGTAGAAGACACCGTTATCTACAAAAGCCCCATACCGACAGCGGAAGTGGATGCCTTGACAGCTTTCTGCCACGAACGCAACATCCCATGCATCCTGGTGGGAGAGCACGACATCTGCGTGAACCAGCCCGGCGAAGTAGTGGAGGAAATCTTCCATCACCAATTGAAAGTGGACCCCATCGAAGCAAAGCCCTATACCGACAGCCATGCCGACAAAGCCTTCTTCCAGCTGACTCCCTTTATCAACGCCGAGGAAGAAGCAATCATCCTGCCCTCCGTCCCCCACTGCGAGATGGGCCGCTGGCATCCTGCCTTCGTAGACGTGACAGCCAAAGGAAACACCAAGCAAAACGGTATCGACCAGATTATCCGCCACTTCGGCATCAAGCTGGAAGAGACCATGGCCTTCGGCGACGGAGGAAATGACATCAGCATGTTGCGCCATGCCGGTATCGGTGTAGCCATGGGCAATGCCAATAACGACGTAAAAGCTGCCAGTAACTACACAACCACTTCTGTTGATGAAGACGGCATCGCCAACGCCCTGAAATATTTCGGCATAGTCGGGAATCCATCATAAATCTGAAATCTTTTGAGCTTCGTTCCCGATACACAAAACAAAGAGTTTCAAGATGCCTTGAACCTCATTCAGTATACCCGTCAGTCCGTATTCCTGACGGGCAAGGCAGGTACGGGCAAATCGACCTTCCTGAAATATATCTGCGCGAATACGAAGAAAAAGCATGTAGTGCTTGCCCCTACCGGCATAGCCGCCATCAATGCCGGAGGCAGTACCCTGCACAGCTTCTTCAAACTGCCCTTCTACCCCCTGCTGCCCGATGACCCGAACTTCAGTCTGCAACGGGGACGCATCCACGAATTTTTCAAATACACCAAACCCCACCGCAAACTACTGGAAGAACTGGAACTGGTCATCATCGACGAGATTTCCATGGTACGCGCCGACATCATCGACGCCGTAGACCGCATCCTGCGCGTCTATTCCCGCAACCTGCGCGAACCCTTCGGCGGCAAACAGATATTATTGGTGGGCGATGTGTTCCAGTTGGAACCCGTCGTCAAAGGAGATGAACGGGAGATACTGAACCGATTCTACCCTACCCCTTATTTCTTCTCTGCCAGGGTATTCGGCCAGATAGACCTTGTCTCCATCGAACTGCAGAAAGTATACCGGCAAACAGACAGCAAGTTCATCCATGTGCTGGACCACATCCGCAACAATACCGTCGGCTCTGCCGAACTTCAGCTGCTCAACACCCGCTATGGCACCCAAATAGAGCAATCGGAAGCCGACATGTACATCACCCTCGCCACCCGCCGTGACAATGTGGACTACATCAACGACAAAAAACTGGCGGAACTTCCCGGTGACCCGGTCACCTTCTACGGCGAAATCATGGGAGACTTTCCCGAAAGCAGCCTCCCCACCTCGCAGGAACTGGTACTGAAACCGGGCGCACAAATCATCTTCATCAAGAATGACTTCGACCGCCGCTGGGTGAACGGCACCATCGGCGTCATCAGCGGCTTCGACCCTATCGAAGAGACCCTCTACGTCATCACCGACGACGGCAAGGAATGTGACGTCAAACGAGAGTCGTGGCGAAACATCCGCTACAAATACAACGAAGAAAAGAAACAGATTGAAGAGGAAGAACTGGGAACCTTTACACAATATCCCGTGCGCCTGGCATGGGCCATCACCGTCCACAAGAGCCAAGGGCTGACCTTCAGCCGGGTAGTCATCGACTTTACCGGCGGCGTGTTTGCCGGTGGGCAGGCATACGTAGCCCTCAGCCGCTGCACCTCGCTGGAAGGCAACCAGCTGAAAAAGCCCATCAGCCGTGCCGATGTATTCGTGCGTCCGGAGATTGTCAGCTTCTCCGAACGCTTCAACAACCGCACCGCCATCGACCGTGCCTTGAAGCAAGCACAGGCAGACGTTCAATACGTTGCCGCCGCCAAAGCCTTCGACAAAGGGGACTTCGGCACTTTCCTGGATGAGTTTTTCAAAGCCATCCATTCCCGCTACGACATCGAGAAGCCCAACGTGCAGCGCCTCATCCGCCGGAAGCTGAACATCATCAACCGTCTGAAAGAGGAAAACCGTGCACTGAAACAAGCAGCACTGGAGAAAGAGAAAGCCCTCGTGAAGTATGCCCGCGAATACATCCTTATGGGTGACGAATGCCTGAAGCATGACATGAAGGAGGCGGCCATGAAAAACTATGAGAAAGCCGTCACCCTCTGTCCCAAATTCAAAGAGGCCTGGAAGAAGATAAAGAAACTGGAGAAAGAGATGCTAAAAAGGTGAATTGCTTGTTTATAAGCCGATTATTATCTATTTTTGCATGTAATATAAAACTCAAATCCATTTCTGCCATGCTTCTGAAACTTTATGAAAAAAATAACAATCCCGCCGACCTGCAGCAGGTGGTCGACCTACTGAATGACGGTGGTATCCTTATCTACCCTACCGACACCATGTATGCCATCGGCTGCCACGGACTGAAGGAACGTGCGATAGAACGTATCTGCCAGCTCAAAAACACCGACCCCAAGAAGAACAACCTTTCCATCATCTGCTACGACCTGAGCAGCATCAGCGAATATGCCAAGTTCGACAACAACACGTTTAAATTAATGAAGCGCAACCTTCCGGGTGCTTTCACCTTTATCTTAAACGGCACAGTCCGTCTGCCGAAGATATTCCGCAACCGGAAAGAAGTAGGAATCCGTATGCCCGACCATCCGATAATACAGGAGCTGGCACGCCTGCTGGATGCCCCTATCATGACCGCCACACTCCCCCATGACGAAAACGAAGACATTGAATACTGCACCGACCCCGAACTGATTGATGAGAAGTTCGGCAATATCGTCGACCTGGTTATCGACGGTGGAATAGGTGGCATAGAGGGTTCCACAGTAGTGGACTGCACCGGTGGCGAGGCAGAAATCGTACGTCAGGGAAAAGGCTGGCTGGACGAAGGATAAAATTCAATCTCCGCATATTCCTCAAAAACATTTCCGGCTCTTATAATGTTTCTTTTTCAAAGAAACAACATATTCTATGAGTACAAAAGAGCAATACTGGAAATATTCATTGATTACCATCATTATCGGGTTGGGGATTATCCTCGCCAGACAAATCACTCCCTTCTTAGGCGGTCTGTTGGGTGCATTGACCATCTATATACTGGTCAGGCGCCAGATGATTTATCTGTCCGAAAAGCGAAAGGTAAAACGGAGCATAGCTGCCACCGTCATTACGGCAGAAGCCATTTTATGCTTTCTCGTTCCTCTGGCATTGGTAGTATGGCTGGCGGTAGTAAACCTGCAGAACATCAACCTTGATCCGCAGGCAGTCATTGCACCTTTTGAAGAAGCCGCCTCCATTATCAAGGCCAGAACCGGATACAATATACTAAGCGGAAACAGCCTTTCATTCTTCATTTCATCCCTTCCACGCATCGGACAGACATTAATGGGAGGCATCAGCAGCTTCATCGTCAACATGTTTGTACTGGTATTTGTCCTCTACTTCATGCTGATAGGCGGAAAGAAAATGGAGCAATATGTCAACGAACTTCTTCCTTTCAATGAAACCAACACACAGGAGATAGTACACGAAATCAATATGATTGTCCGTTCCAATGCCATCGGCATACCTTTGCTTGCCGTAATACAAGGCGGAGTAGCCATGCTCGGCTATTGGATATTCGATGCTCCCAATATTCTGTTTTCGGGCTTTCTTACAGGTTTTGCCAGTATCATACCCATGGCAGGTACGGCATTGGTATGGATTCCCATAGCCATATACATGGCACTTATCGGCAACTGGTTCCAAGCAATCGGACTGGTCA
>ERZ791921.797-NODE-797-length-16047-cov-2.789832_pt1 | contig 16047 bp, 7 predicted proteins | sample MGYA00510135_ERZ791921 | MGnify/ENA primary metagenome ERZ791921 (study PRJEB30046, sample SAMN00792070) | human gut metagenome | study: EMG produced TPA metagenomics assembly of the A metagenome-wide association study of gut microbiota in type 2...
ATTTGCTGCATCTATAGATGCAGCACGGTGGAAGTATAGATGCAACGCGGTGGATATATAGATGCAACAATGATGATTCTATAGAAGGAATATCCGGCCGATAAAAGGGGATGCGGAAAGGAAGTATCTTCCTTGCTTGTTTAAATGAATCTTTCGTTTATAACCGAAAATCTTGCCTTTTTCACCAACTTTTTGGGTTATGGACGAAAGAATGGATATACTTAGGAAGTACAATCTCTGGACAAGAGGAGATTTATATTTTCATCGACGAAGTGCAGCTCATCGAAGAATGGGAAAAGTCGGTCAATTCTTATTCGCAGGACTATACCGAGGAGTACGAGCTCTTTATCAGTGGCTCCAACTCACGGATGCTGTCCGGTGAGCTTGCCACGCTGCTTTCCGGGCGATACGTCCAATTTCCGATATATCCCTTCAGCTATCAGGAGTATACAGAGATAAGGCATCTGGAACAGAACCGTGAGAGCTATATGGGCTATATGAATACGGGCGGAATCCCGGAACTTTTTGTCTTGCCCGAAAAGCAGGAGGTGCAGCGCAATTACTTGTCTGCCTTGAAGGACACCATCTTGCTGAAGGACATCATCCAACGCTACAGCATACGTGACCCCCGACTGCTTGAGGACCTTTTTGCGTTTCTTGTAGGCAATGCCTCTAATTTAGTGTCCATCGGCAACATCGTGAACTATTTCAAGAGCCAGGGCCGGAAGACGAGCTATGATGCTGTGGCTGCCTACATAGGCTATATCGAAGACTCGTTCTTGGCGTATCGTTGTGAACGCTTTGACTTGCGCGGAAAGGAAATACTGTCCGGTACGGCGAAATATTACATCAACGACCTTGCCTTTAAGAATTTCCTCTATCCCGGAACAGCCTATGGTGTGGGTTATAAACTGGAGAATCTTGTCTATCTGGAGTTACTCAGGGCAGGCTATGATGTCTATACCGGATGTGCCAAAGAGAAGGAAGTGGATTTCGTGGCACGGAAAGGCGACCGCACGGTTTATCTGCAATCCACTTATATGTTGGTTGACGAGCAGACGATGCGTCGTGAGTATGCTTCGTTGGAGTCGATACAAGATAATTATGAGAAACTGGTTGTTTCGCTTGATGATTTCTGTCTGCCATCCAATGAAGGAATACGGCATGTGTGGGCGTGGGAACTGCATGGGTTGTTATAAAAGGTGCTGAAAGGCAGTAATATCCTTATATTTTTGACAAAAAGTAATGTTTCTGTAGATTTCTCTGCCGCACATGGTTGGGCAGAAGGACGAATTTAGGATATATTGTGGATATTGGGGTCATAAAGATGCGTTCTTCTTGCATATTCTTCCGCTTTTGTAGGGCTTTTATGCAGAAATTGGCTACACCTTTAAGCTAAAAGGGTGATTGCTTTTTACTAAAAGGGGTATTGCGTTTTAGTAAAACGGTTACTCTGTTTTAGTAAAACGTTCTTTTGCTTTTGCATTTTCGGTGTATCAGGGCTTTCGGAGGTGTGATTTCGATTTATTGGAAGGACGTTCGTTTTGGTATAATGCTTATAACTTGACACTTATGGATTTTCGCTCTCGTATTTCTTTCTGTGTGGATAATCGGTCGGAAATACGGGATTCTCGTGCGATAGAAAATACAAAGTGTCAGAATGACAAAATCATATTTATCTTCTGTAGGTATCAGCCTTAAAAATACTTTCCAATCTTTTTCTTGTTTTCATTCTTTATCGTTAAATTTGCCATCGAAGCAAGGAAGTGTCCTTAGCTTCAATGTTTTGTGAAATGATATTGTAAGAAGCGTTGTGCTTCATTCTTGTCTTTGAGAACCTGAGAAATTTTCGAAACTATACAAGAATGGCATGGACTGCTCCTGCGCTGGTTTCGGCGTGGGTCTGCTGTCTGTTCATTTGTATAGTGGGGTTTTCTCAGGACCTTCAAAGACGATGGATAGCACGCAGTTCCACGTTCTTTTTTTATATTCAGCAATACTCCCTCCTGAACCAAAGCTCGAATATCGGATCGGAGAAAGCATACTTGTTCCCCTCTTTCTCAATGAAATCACGTTCTGTCAGCATACGCTTGTTGCGTGTGATGGTCTGTGCACTGCCCAATTCATATTTCCGCACTACGGGGATGGAGTTGAAGCGGTATTCACCATCGGCTACAGCACGAAGCATGGCAGTTTGGGCAGCAGTCAGGTTCTCGGTGTCGTTCATGAACATAGGCATGTTGGTGTCTATCAGTTGGCGGGTACGGATTTCGATAATCTCATCTGTCACTTTTTCAGACGTACCGCTCCAGATGAAATAGCACAACTGTTGCAAATACCACGAATGGCATTTCACGATGTCGCACAGTTGTTCTGCTTGCTGTTCGCTGATTTCTTTGTTCGTCCGGTGGAAGGCATTGACGATGAAGGGCACCCATTCCTCTTTCTTTATCTTTTGCAGGAACAGTACTTGTCCGAAGCGGTAGAAGGGGTTAGAAGAATTGTTGAAGATGTCCATCATCATATGCCGCTTGCTTCCGTAAAAGCAATAGGAAACTTGTTGCTGCTTCTGCCAGGCAGAGCGCATTTTTCCCTCCATACTTTTGTAGCCGGGTAGTAGTGCCAGTTGTTGGAACTCGTCGATGCAGACAATCAGGTGTATGCCTTTGGCAGCTGCTATCTTTTCGGGTAGTTCCAGTATCTCCATGACACTTTTTTCTTCCAGTTCCAATTTCAGGTCAAAGGAGAGGGTATCGGTTGGGTCGCTTTTCAATGTGATACTGGGAGAAACGGCTTTAAGAAACTGTTTCACATCTTCAAGCCTCTTTTCAAGGGTGGAGGCGGCGCAAGAAATGACTTCTCGCGCAAAGATGCGGTAGAATTCAGCTTCCGTCTTGATGCTGAATGCATCAATGAAGCAGACACGGATATGCTTGTCTTCTTGTGTCAGTTCGTCCATAGCTACTTTTACAAGCGACGATTTTCCCCATCGGCGCGGTGAAATAAGCATTACGTTGATGCCCGATCCAAGCAATTCTTTCAGTTGCTTTCGTTCTTCTACCCGATTGACGAAACTTTCTTTATCAACCAGTGTGCCGTATTGAAAAGGTGATTTCATAAGCTTTCTGTTCTTGATTTAATGACAAATATACAAATTATACATCAATGTATAATACATCAATGTATAATTTTGTTTGAGCACATGTGCAAAAACACCCACTTTTTGCACATGAAACGGAGAACGTGAGCAAAAAAGCCTTATTTTTGCTCGCGTTATTGATTCCGAATATAATGTTAAATACAAATATACTATGAAAAGTAAGGTTCTTGCATTGATTCTATTATGCGGTGCCGCCTCGTTGGGCGCCAAAGTAAAACTGCCTGCACTGGTGGGCGACAACATGATACTCCAGCAGCAGACTGTGGGGAACGGCTGCTCCGGAAGCCGAAGTACGCGTTACGCCTTCGTGGAACGGACAGACAATGACTTGCCGTGCCGATAAGGATGGCGGTTGGACGCTTGCCGTGGAGACTCCGGCAGCAGGATACACGCCTTATGAGATAACTTTTGATGACGGAGAAAAAACTACGTTGAAGAATATCCTAATCGGTGAAGTATGGCTTGCTTCCGGCCAGAGCAATATGGAAATGCCCCTGAAAGGTTTTGCTGGCTGTTGCATCATGAACGGAGCGGATGACATCATAGCTTCTGCCGAGAATAAGGGGGTGCGTATGTTCACCGTTCCCAAGCACCAGACTTATGAACCGCAAACCGACTGCAAAGGTAGCTGGAACATATCTTCCATAGAAACCGCACCCGATTTCAGTGCGACGGCCTACTATTTTGCCACTTCGTTGAGCCGTGCCCTCCGGATTCCGGTCGGCATCATCTGTAGCGCTTACGGTGGATCCACTGTAGAAGGTTGGATAAGCCGTGAACTGCTGGAAAACTATCCAGACATATCTCTCAACCCCGATTCCATCGAACGCCTGCATCCCATGCTCCGCCCCATGCTGATGTACAATGCCATGCTGAAGCCGCTTCAGAACTATACCATCAAAGGGTTCATCTGGTATCAGGGAGAGTCGAACGTAGGTCGCCATGAAACATATGCCGAACGCTTGGCCGACATGGTGCAGCTGTGGCGCAAGGAATGGGGGCTGGGCGAATTGCCTTTCTACTTTGCCGAAATAGCGCCGTACGCCTATGGAGGTACCCAGCAAGAGAAAGCTGCTTACCTACGTGAAGCACAATTCCGTGCCCAAAGCCTGATTCCGAACAGTGGTATGATTTCGACAAACGACCTTGTAGAGCCTTATGAGATATACAATATCCATCCCCGCAACAAGACAAAGGTAGGTCAACGCTTGAGCTATCTGGCATTGAACCTTACCTATGGATTGAAGCAGATACACTGTTTCGGCCCACAATATAAGTCATGGACTGCTAAAGGCAGTGAAGCATGGGTTTCCTTCGACCATTTGGAAATGGGTATCTGTCGCAACTATGACCTTCGCGGTTTCGAAGTGGCGGGGGAGGACCGTGTGTTCCATCCTGCCGACAAAGTATGGCTGCACTGGCAGACGAATGAGGTCGTGATTTCTTCGGAAAAGGTGCCCAATCCCGTTGCCGTGCGCTATTGTTTCCGTGATTTCCAGGTCGGTACAATGATTGGCGGGAACGAACTACCCACTATTCCGTTCCGTACGGATAATTGGTGAAAGAACGAAAAGTGTATAAACACTTTCATTATACTATAATATTAGGCGCGGGTTACGCGGAATCACACGGATGCAGTAAACTAAATCCGTGAAATCCGTGTAATCCGCGCCTAAAAGAAAACATCCAGAGGGTTTTGTTCCCCCCTCTGTCTTTCTTATTGTTTCAGCAACTGTTCTGCTGCAAGTACCAGGAACATATAGTGGGATGAACCTCCTCCCAGCACATACTCAGTTTGCTGCCAGAGGAACGGGAACGTGAGGAGTTCCGGGAAGTCGGGACGGATAAGCGCCGTGCCGGAAATGACCCCACCGGGAATGTACGACCAGTCTGCGCGGTTCAGTCCGTAGCCCACAGTGGCCGATTGTGCGCCGACACCCGAGGCGAAGGAAGCCTGGTTGGAGCCCGGGTGGCATCCGAGGATGAAGTTGAGGGCATTGAATACCGGTGCTTTCGGGAATATTTCCGGATAGGCGGTTGTCAGGAAGTAGTGCTGGAAGCCGAAACGCTGTATATCCCAGCCTGCACCCCAGATGTTCGGACGGTAGGGAACGCCATAGGGAGTCTCCTGCACTTGTTTGTTCAGTTCTTGTTCATATCCGGTCAAAGCTTTGCGGAAAGCTGCTGAAAAGGCTTTGGCTTTCTTGTTCTTCATCTGTGCGAACAGTTTTTCCACACGTGCCGTGTACCAGCCGATGCGGCCTATCTGCTTGATGATGAGCTCCTGGTTGTCCAGAATGAAGTCCATATAGGGTTGTTCGCCGGTGGTGAGGTACAGCTCTACGGCTGCCTGCACTTTGGGGAACAAGGCTCTGTTGTTGCCGCTTCCGGTAGAAGCATATACTTTGCGGGCAATGTCGAGGCAATGCACACTCAATGTATCATTGAAACCTTTCAATACACGTGATACGGCAGCCAGCTGGGCAGCTGTCGACAGTTCCCGTCCGGGGTTATCCTCCGTAAATATCCAGCGGTCGTCTTCATTACCGATTTTCCCGTCGGTCATGGCGGCGGCATCACCCAGAAGTACGTACTGGCGCAGGTCGTTGCAGATGATTCCTCGGTAGAGACGTCCCAGTGCCAAGTAGCCATTGACTACCGTAAGGGCGCCGTTCTCTACTTGTTGCAGCAGGTCATTCTTGCCGTCGGGCTGGTGAATTTCCGTCACGCGGTTGATTTGGTCGATGGAAGTCACGTCGAGATTCGGACGGAAAGCTTCGTAGGCCAGTGCCAGGATATAGGATTCTCCGGCTTGGGATTCGATGCGGAGGTCAAAGTCTCCGGCATCGTGCCAGCCGCCTATGTTCACTCCGGGAACCACTTCACCCGGTTTGAACTTGGAAAGGCCCTCTTTCTGGTCGTAGCCGTCGATATGATTGTGTGCCGGTGCCATCTGGGCATCGTCCATGTGGCAGCAGTCGTGCCATACGCGATATTTCTCGTTGACGCGCATGTGGCACATCTGTACGGGAAGGAAGTATTCCAGTACGGGTTGCCATACGCCACGGGCATATACGTCATTGTCGATGCGGAAGATGGGAGACACGGAGGTATTGTATTTAATCTTATAAAGCCCCGGTTCCTTTACATCTGTGAAGTTTACTTTCAGATAGTTATACCTCAAGAATTTACCCCAGTTGGCAGGAGTGACGTTCTTGACAACCTTTTCGCCGTCGGCATCAATGCGGATGATTTGTGCCGTTTCCTTTCTGTTGTCACGTATATCCATTTCGATGACGGCTTCCTTGTCCTGAGTGGGATGATAACCTATCTGTGAAGTCTGGATAACCGGCTGATACATCCAGTCGACCACTACGTTCGGAGTGATAATCCATTTGACGGCACCTTTGGTGACACCCGGTTTTATGTTGCTGCGCAGTACGAACCAGCCGTTGTTGTGGTTCATACGCCCGTCAAACAGTTGCAGGTCACCGCTCAATGATTCGATGGTAACTTTGTTGTAAGGGTCATCGGGCCGGGAGGTGAACTTGGTTCCTTTGGCATAAGGTTCGCTGATGATGTCGTCTGCCACAATCGGGCTGTAACCTTTTCCTATCAGTTTGTCCATGTCTGCCAGCGATTTTTTGCCGTCATGGTAGTTTCCTGTATGCAGATAGTTGGGCTGGGTTGTCATCAGGGGGGAGTTGGGCTGTTGCGGGAAGATGCCGCTCTGACCGTCCATAATCCAGGGCTTGCCGAAGAGGGAACCCGGGAAGAATTCAAGGTTGAAGCCCACTTTTCCGATGAATTCCTGGGGAATGGGGCGGTCAAGATCTACGGTCACCTCTATGTTTTTACCTTTGCTTTCCACGTTTACCGTATATATAAGGTGGAGGTCCGGGTAAATCATCGGGTTGAATCCGGTGAGATGGCGTGAGGAGTCGGGATAGCACAGCGTGGCGGTGATGCTGTTGTCACCGAGCTTCCGGTCGAGCTGTTTCGGTACGGGTTGCCATTGTCCGGGTGTGGCTTCCAGACGGATATCTCCATTCGTCGCCACACGGTGTCCGTTCATGATGATACATACCCCTCCTTGGTGTCCTTCGGGATAGATATCATCAAAAGCCATGACGTCGACTCCCTGGTTCTTGAAATAACCGGAGGATGTCAGCTTGAAGTCTTGCGCATGCAGCGTACTGCTGCCGCAAAGCAGTGCCAAGACTGATGCAAATAGGAAATGTTTCTTTCTCATAGTATCTATTTTTGAGTTACGAAATTTTCTACTAATATACGGACTAAAAAGGAAACGGATGGCTTTTGTTTGTAGCCAATAACGTTATGAAATGTGTCTTTTTCCTCTATTTTTATGATATTCATTGTTATATTTGTCATACAATGGTGTTTGAACTGCCAGATACCAACGTTTGAGCTAATAAAAGCTGATGTCTGGTAAAACAAGGACTCAGTACCCAAAAACAGCCTTTATCGGAACCAATTGTATCCATTGAAAAAGGATGGTAGTGAGTAGTGGCAACTTGTTTTTTTGTACATTTGCAATGTAACTATGATTAATTCCTTAAATCGCTATATTATGAAACGTATGTTTTCCGTTTTTTTGCTGATTACAGTATGGTTGCTGGTTACACCTTTCCTGCAAGCACAGTCACACGTAGACAAGGTTTTAAAAGATGAAATAACCTCGGACTTGAAAGAGAATATCCTCTCTTTTTGGGAAAGATACAGCGTAGATTCTTCCGGAGGCTTTTATGGTTCATTGGGACGTGACGGTGCCCCGATAGCGGATGCTCCCAAAGGTGGTGTACTGAATGCCCGCATCCTTTGGACTTTTTCAACCGCCTACCGGATGTATGGCGATACTGCCTACCGTAAATTGGCTGACAGGGCGCAACGGTATTTCATAGACCACTTCATTGATTCGCAGTATGGAGGCGTATATTGGCTGATAAAAGCGGACGGTACCCCATTGGATACGAACAAGCAGACTTACGGCTGCTCTTATGCTATCTACGGTTTGTCCGAACATTTTAGAGCAACGGGCAACAATGAAAGCCTGCAAAAAGCCATAGAACTTTACCGGACCATGGAGAGCAGAATCAAAGACCCCGTAAACGATGGTTATATAGAATCTTTCACCCGCGAATGGGGAGTTCCCCAAAAGCTGGGATATGATGGAGATGGCGTTGCCACCAAAACAATGAATACCCATATCCACGTATTGGAGGCATACACAGCTTTATATAAAGTATGGAAGGATAATGGCCTACGCGAACGTCTTACAAAAGTAATAGATTTGATAATAACCAAGCTCTACAATCCACAAACACATCACCTGATATTGTACTGTGATTCGAATTGGAACAATCTGGATGACATCGACTCTTACGGGCATGACATCGAAACTTCCTGGTTGCTGACGGAAGCTGCAGAGGCTCTGGGTGACCCGGAGGTTATCGGGAGGTGCAGGAAGGTAGCATTGGAACTTGCAGACGCCTCCTTGAAAGAGGGCATCAACCCGATGGGCGCCATGATGTACGAACGGCATAAGGACAAAATCAGGAAGGATGCTTCCTGGTGGTGCCAGGCGGAAACTGTGGTCGGTTGTATCAATGCCTGGCAACTGACTGGTGAACAATCTTATTTGGACAGTGCCGTCCGCACTTGGAACTTCATCAAATCACGGATGATAGACAAGGAGTATGGTGAATGGTTCAGAACGGTGCTGGAAGATGGAACTCCCCGCTACAAGGAGCCTAAAGCAAGTATGTGGAATTGTCCCTATCATAACAGCCGTATGGGGTTTGAGATTGATACCAGACTGAAATGACAACCTTTTATAGATTTGATATTATGAAGAATTTACGAATTTTCCAGTTTGGAATAGTTGTATTGCTGTGTGGTATATTATCTCTGCCGCTTTCTGCCCAGACGGAAGTGATGGCATGGAGCAATATCACGGGTGTCCGTGTAGACGGTGAATTGATAGACTTTGAGTCATCCCTGCGTGTCGGAACCTTGAAAGGAGATATGGAGATTACTGGAAAGGAGAAGCAGGTCCGTCCCGTTTTCCATCGTGAGGAGGATATGCAGGAAGTGACGACTACTCTGCGAGGTGTAAAGTTCCATCAGAAAGTGACTGATAAGGGAAAAGGCTTGGTGGAGATTTCTATTGATGCGCTGTCGGACACGACTTTGAACCAGACAGCCTATTACTGTATTGCTTTAAGTCCGGAAAACTACGTTGATGCCAAAGTAAGGACAAGTGGCAGGAAGCTGACCGTTACTTCGGCCAATAGGAAATTGGAATTCAAGTTCAATAACTCTGTAAAGGCCACGGTTGAAAAAGAGTCTACCGGTACTGTTGTGTATATCTCGCTGATGCCGATTCTGAAAAAGGCTGGGAGAACAGCATTGTCTATGGAACTGCATGCTTCCGGAGTGATAGATCACAGTGACGCGGAAATTATATTGGATATGCAGAACCCGGGAAGTCTGTTTGCAGGCTTTGGAGGGAATTTCCGCCTGCAGAATCCTGTTGCCGACCCTAAAGTGATAGATTACTGTCTGGAAAACTTGCGTGTAGCTTATGGTCGTGTAGAATTTCCGTGGAGATTGTGGCAACCCGAAGAAGAATCCGATCCTATTGCCGTGGCACAGAATGGGGGACTGAACAAGCGGGTGGAGGAAAGTCTCCTCATGGCAAAGCGCTTGAAGGCGATGGGAATGCCGGTAATACTAAGCTGTTGGTTTCCGCCTGCATGGGCCATTGACGGAGGTCCTGCAAGTTATGCCCGTCAAGGTGGTGTCATTGCTTATCGTCTGGATAGCCGGAAAAAGGAGAAGATTTATAAATCCATGGCAGATTATCTGTTGTATGCTAAACAGCATTATGGTATTGAGTTCTCCATGTTCTCGTTCAACGAATCGGATTTGGGTATTGATGTCCTTCACACGCCGCAGGAGCATGCAGATTTCATTCAGGAATTCGGTGCTTATCTGGCAGGGTTGAATCTTCCTACCCGTATGCTGCTTGGCGACAATTCGGATGCTACGACTTTTGATTTCATCCTTCCTGCTTTGAACAATCCTGAGACTCATAAGTATATTGGTGCAGTTTCTTTCCATTCATGGCGTGGTTGTGATGATGTTACGTTAAGGAAGTGGGCGGATGCTGCCAAAGCGATTAATGTACCACTCTTGGTTGGTGAGGGTAGTACGGATGCCGCTGCTCATGGTTATGCCGAGATATTCAATGAGTCGACGTTTGCACTTTATGAAATCAATCTGTATACGCGTATTTGTGCTATTTGCCAACCACTGTCCATCTTGCAGTGGCAGCTCACTTCAGACTATTCGTTGTTGTGGGGAGACGGCATTTATGGCTCCAAAGGTCCTTTGCGTCCTACACAACGTTTCTGGAACATTAAGCAGCTGGCCTCCACTCCGGCCGATGCCTTGGCCATTCCGGTCAGTAGCAGCAAGAAAAAACTAAACTGTGCGGCTTTCGGAAATATGGTGCGTGGGGAATATGCCGTCCATATGGTCAATAATGGGGCGGATTGCGAGGCTGTCATCTCCGGTATCCCTGCAGAAGTGAAGGAACTGAAAGTCTATGTGACCAATACAAAAGACTGCATGAAGGAAACTGCAGTGAAGGTGGAGAATGGACTGGTACGGGTACACTTGCCGGCTATCAGTTTCATTACCTTATTGTCGGATAAATAATTTTGAAATGGAATAATATTAATATATAAAGAATAGTGATATGAATATAACTACATGTCTGTTTACAGTTCTGGGAGGAATGGCCACTTTAGGGCATCCTTCAGAAACTGTACGTTTGAATCAGTTAGGGTATTATCCCCAGCAGGAAAAAGTAGCTGTGGTGAATGCCGGTGAGGTACGTGAATTTACCATAGTAGATGCAGCCACGGGCAATCGGCTACTTTCCGGCAAACCTGGATATACCGCTTCATCCGCTTGGTCGGATAGGAGCAGGACAATATTGGATTTCAGTGACATCACGGTACCGGGAAGATATCTTCTGTTGGTTAACGGCGATTCAGTGGCATTCGAAGTAAAGGAAAAGGTGCTGTCCCCTTTGGCCGATGCCGCTTTGAAGTCTTTCTATTACCAACGTACGGGTATGCCCATCGAAGCGACTTATGCGGGTCGGTGGAGCCGTCCGGCAGGCCATCCAGATGACAAGGTGCTGGTACATCCCAATGCTGCCGGGCCGGAACGTAAGGCGGGAGCGGTGATTTCTTCTCCGGGAGGATGGTATGATGCCGGAGATTATAACAAGTACATTGTGAACTCCGCTTATTCCATCGGATTGATGCAGGCGATTTATGCCCGCTTTCCTGACTATTTTATCCGTCAACGGGTGAACATCCCGGAAAGCGGAAACCGCACGCCCGATTTGCTGGACGAGATGTACTATAACCTGAAATGGATGCTGACCATGCAAGACCCTGCCGACGGAGGAGTCTACCACAAGCTGACTACCCCTTCGTTCGAGGGATTTATCAAGCCTACGGAGTGTAAGCAGCCCCGTTATGTAGTTCAGAAATCAGTAACGGCGGCATTGGACTATGCTGCGGCTTTAGCGCAAGCTTCCGTGTTGTTTGCTCCTTACGAAGAGGATTATCCTGGCTTTTCGGAAGTGGCTTTGCAGGCTGCCGAACGTGCTTACGCCTGGGCAGAAGCGCATCCGCAAGCGCTCTATCATCAGGACCTCCTCAACAAGCAATATCAACCTGCCGTGGTTACGGGAGCTTACGGTGATCGTAGTGCCGATGACGAATTCTTCTGGGCGGCTTCCGAGCTCTATCTTGCTACGGGAAAGCCCGTTTACCGGGAACAAGTGAAGAAGCATCTGCCCACTGCATATAAGACTCCTTCTTGGGGCAATACCACTGCGTTGGGCGTGTTTGCCTGGCTGCAACCGGGCAGGGAATATCAGGGTGAAGACGTGGAGTTGGCAAATGCCATGAAAGACCTGCTACTGGACTATGCTGCCGAGGCTGTGCGGGGTGCTGACCGCTCTCCTTTCCACGCTCCTTACGGCAACGATGCCAAAGATTTCTTTTGGGGATGCCTTGCCGAAGGGTGTGCTAACCAAGCCACTTCACTGGTTTGCGCCTATTTGCTTACGGGTGAGAAGTCGTACCTGACGAACGCCTACCGCAATATGGACTACATTTTAGGAAAGAATGCCACGGGATATTGTTATGTCACCGGTTTCGGGATGAAAAGTCCTCTGTATCCGCACCATCGTCTTTCTGCATCGGATGATATAGAGGCACCTCTTCCCGGTTTCCTTGTTGGCGGTCCCAATCCTGGCCAACAAGACGGTGTACCCTATCCTTCCAATCTGCCGGATGAGTCTTATGCAGATGTGGAAGGTTCGTATGCTTCCAATGAAATAGCCATTAATTGGAGTGCTGCTTTGGTGGCGTTGGTGTCTTCGTTGGATGCTTTGATGTCAAAATAATGTTTCTATTCAGCCTGCTGCCTTATAAATTCGGATGGGCTGATGTTGAACTCTTCTTTAAAATGTTTGGAGAATATCTTGGGGGAGTTATACCCCAAGGTATATGCAATTTCCGAAACTTGCATCTGGCTTTCTGTCAAGAGTTGTTGTGCACGTTTCATACGGATGGTCCTGATGAATTCGATGGGTTTCTTTCCCGTTATCTTAATCATTTTCTTGTAGAAATAGCTGCGTGATATATTCAGGCTGCTGGCAAGCTCCTCGACGGAAAACTCGGTTTCGCTGATATTGTCCTCTACAATCTGGATGGCTTTTTCCACCAGCTGCTGGTCAAGGGGAGTGATGGTGATACGGCTTGGCTCGATTTTAATGTCCTGATTGAATATTTCCTGACGTTTGACGTTCATCTCGATAATCTTGTTGATGCGCAGCTTGAGGACTTCCATATTGAAAGGCTTGGTGATATAGTCGTCTGCGCCAACGCTAAGCCCTTCCAATTGGTGTTCTTCACTTGCCTTAGCTGTCAGGAGGATAATGGGGATATGGGAGTAGCGTATGTCATTCTTGATGGTTGAACATAGTTCCAGACCATCCATCTCGGGCATCATGATGTCACTGACCACTAAATCAATATCTTCCTTTTCCAGTACATTCAGTGCATGTTTTCCGTTTGTGGCTTTTAATACATGATACTGCCTGGCAAGACTTTCAGAGAGAAATTTCAAGAAGTCGTAGTTGTCATCTACGAGTAGTATGGTGAATGGATGGGATTCTTCTTTTATTTCCGGTCCTTCGACCGGTTCTCCGTTTTTGGTTTCATTACTGTTCTGGTGTAGGGGTAGGGCAATCAGGAATACAGAACCACAAGGCTGGTTATCCCTGACACAGACAGTACCCTGATGCATCTTTACGTATTCGGAAACAATGTGCAGTCCAATGCCGCTGCCTCCGTTGTTCGACTGGTTTTTGCCCGACTGATAGAATCTTTGGAATATTTTCTCCTTGGCTTCATCCTCTATGCCGCAACCGGTGTCGGTAAAGGTCAGTTCCAGATTTGTGCCTCTTACGGCAATATCCAGTGAGATGCTTCCTTTATTGGGAGTGAACTTGAATGCATTTGACAGGATATTTGTGCATATCTTGCGTATCTTGTCATAGTCAAAATCCATGAATACAGAATGTTGTGGAGCGGTAAGGCTATAGCTGATGTTCCGTTTCTGTGCTATCGGATCGAAAGAGTGGAATATTTCACTCAGAATGATAAGGATGTTGTCATGTTTGCATTTCAGGGTTTCAGCCTTGGCATCCAGCTTTCTGAAATCCAGCAGTTGGTTAATCAGTTCCAGCAGATAGTCGGCATTTTGTTTGACCATATCCAGAATGCCTTTACGATATTCGGGATGGTCTACGAAAAACTCTTCAAGCGGATTGATGATAAGTGACAAGGGGGTCCGCAGTTCGTGACTTATGTTGGCAAAGAACTGCAGTTTCATATTGTTGATTTTCTGCTGCCTTTCATTTTCCACCTCGATGGCCTGCATGATTTGTTTCTGCTTTTGGCGTAAGCGCAGATTGCGGATAATGGACAGAAGGATGCACAAAACGATACCGCTATATATGGTATAAGCCCACCAAGTGCGCCACCAAGGAGGGAGTATCTTTATTTTCAGTTCCTTGACGTTGGGGCTCCATATGCCTTGTGAGTTGCATGCCTTGACGGATAAAGTATAGTTTCCGGCAGTCAGCATGGATAGGTTTACTTTGTTGTTTTCAGCATAAATCCAGTTGGAATGAATCTTATAGGCATATTTTATCTTATCCGTTTCCACCAGGTCGAGGGCAGAGAAGGACAGAGTGAATGAATTTTCCTTTTCAGTGAAGGAAAGATGTTGTGCACATTCAAGTGAGCTGCCGTTCAGGATGTCCGGATGGGTCATTCCGGATTTGAGCTCAATACCGGTAAGGTAAATATTGGCATCATAACTTGTGGTCAGGATGTCTTGTGGAATGATAGTCTGGTAACCTTGTGGCGTGCCTATCAGTATATTGCCGTTCTGTAGCTTGAGGATGGCGTGGACATTGGTATCGTTGCATATCAGTCCGTCGCTTACGGAGTAGTTCACGATGGCGTATGTACCGTTTGTTATTTTGATTCGTGAGATGCCGTTGCCGGTACCAATCCACATCTGGTTGTTGTTGTCTTCCGTGACGGCTCTGACGAGGTTGGCGGCAAGTCCGTTTTTCTGGTCAAGGAAGTAGATGGAGTCGTTCTTCTGGTTCCATATACTCAGTCCGTGTGGATGTCCTATCCAAAGAAGGTCCCGGCTGTCCTTATAGACAGTGAGCATATTGTTCTCCTTGAAGCGGCCGGCTTCGGCGTAGATATTATAGGCTTGGGTTTCCGTATCGATGATAATGAGTCCTCCTTTGGTCGCTACGTAAAGGGTACTGTCTTTATCATAGTACATATCTCGGACAAAGAATTCTCCCGGACGGTACAAGATGGTGTCAAACTGCCCGGTTTCCGGATTTAACCTCTGTATGTATCCTTTCATGGTACCTATCCAGATGTATCCGTGTTTGTCTACCTTTACTGTATACACATTGTTCTCGAGAAGCTGGCTGTTACTTACTGTGTATTGTTTGATTTGCCCTTTCGAGTAGCATAGCAGTCCTTTCTGGAAGGTGCCTATCCATAGGCGGTTTTTGGAGTCGATGGATAAGTCGACTACAATATTGGCGGGAGTTGCTATCTTTTCGTATGAATCGGTCACTAGTGAACGTCGGATTAGTCCCGTACCGTCTGTTCCGTAGTAAATGTATTCCTGGCTGGTGTCTTCGCAGAAGGTCAGGATATCATCATATTCCAGGGATTTGTTGCATAGTATGATTTGGGACATGGGGCTATAATAGGAAATACCGTGTTTGAAATTCCCTATGTATATGGTTCCGTCTTTGTCCCGGTAAATGGTATTCAGATTGTTGCTGGCAATGGTGTGCGGTTTCAATGGATTGTGCACCAAGTTGGTAAGCGATTTGGTCAGGGTGTTGTAAACGAACAGCCCCATATGGCTGGTAAGTATCCATACGTTGCCGTCTCCCAGGTCGAGGATGCGTTGCACGCGATTGTACTGTATGTGAGTGTTATTGTTCAGGCTGATGTCCTCCCATTGCTGTGTAAAACTGTTCTTGTGCAAAAGTAGGCTGTTTTGGAAGGTGTATACCCATAGGCTTTCGTTTTGGTCTATGTAAATGTGTGGCTCATGATTCTCCAGCAAAGGTCTATAGATGGTGGGAATGGCTATTTCCTTGACTTCGGAAGTCTGCTTGCTGATACTGTATAGGGTACCGTTGGAGTACATTATATAAATGA
>ERZ791921.798-NODE-798-length-15999-cov-5.145697_pt1 | contig 15999 bp, 20 predicted proteins | sample MGYA00510135_ERZ791921 | MGnify/ENA primary metagenome ERZ791921 (study PRJEB30046, sample SAMN00792070) | human gut metagenome | study: EMG produced TPA metagenomics assembly of the A metagenome-wide association study of gut microbiota in type 2...
AAACCGGATTCCCACCGGCTTGACTACACACCCTTAGCTGGGCGCACAACTGGAATTTGACTAATTATTGTGTTTTAATGATTCTATAAACTACCCCCAATTGAGCAGGGTATGTTTCTTGAATCATTCCATTAAACCATATTGTAACGATATCTCCCACCTGAACATCTTCCGCTAAATTTTCTGCCGATACATAATACTCTCCATCATTCATCTGACAAAAGCCTTCAGCTGTACTCACATGCGTTACAAGAAGTTCTCCATCATCGGTAATTTCTTTTACTTTTGCATTAAAATTGATAACCTCTATTGGAATAGACGTATCATCTTTTTCAATATCTCTAAATATGATTCGTTCGTCATCAATGACTACTATGAGCTGACCTTCAGAACTCCTTTGATAATGATATCCGCTTCCGAAATTTGATTGATTATTTTCAGATGGTAACTCTGTCCCTGCCACTGTTGACACAATTTCTCCATCCATTGTTCCACAATCAGGCATTGACGCTACATATCCTGTGTCTTTATATATAACACCATCAACCATAACACATGGAGGATATGAGCCAGTATCTGCTATTTGCTCATTTTGTACTACATCATCATTTTCTTTATTTTCTGTTTCTACGGACACATTTCCAGACACAGGTTCTTTATTTTCTTGATTCGTTCCACATCCAGCCATTCCCAGCACCATACATAATACAAGCAGATAGATTACTTTTTTCATAATACATGCCTCCTTAACTTATATTTTTTAACTCTATAAACTGGAACTTATTCTTCGAATTTTTTATGACACTTTGGACATTCTTTAGGGATCGGCCTATAACCAACAAGTGAGCAACCGCAATAAGGACATTTCATCATGGTGAGATGATATACAATACCACCAATAACAACCATTGCACCGATCAGCAGGCATAGGTTTACTCTGTACTCCTTTGCCGTCATTGCTCCTATTACTGCGAGCAATATCCCTATCATCAAAATGATCCAAGAAATGGCAGCCTGCTTTTGTGGGCTATTGTTTTTCATATAATCACACCCCCTCTACAAATCCCGATTTCACAGTCCTATAAGCCAGTAGTTGTCATTAAGTGCATTTCCTTCGGCATCAATAAAAATGTACTCCGAAGGAATAGATGCCAAATAGAATACATACGGATAAGCATCTTCTTCTATAATAATTTCTTCATGAGTACCTGGTTTCATCCGTAATCTTTACAGAAATACAATTGGAATCGTTCACAATAAAGGAATACAGTTGATTCCAGTTCAAAACGGCAATATCTATCAAAGGAGACATCGGCTTGCTGATCACTCATTTCGAAGGCAACCGATGTTCATGTTGCGTGGGAAACCTCTTTTCTATAGGCAATTACTCTGTAACAATGGGTTTTCCATTTTTATCAATTAAAGGGCAAATGCCAACACCAGTGCCAAACTTTGCAACAACATAATTGACACCGGTTTCTTTATCTACTACCACATAAAAACCCTTTACACTTCCAGCGGTTTCAGTAATTTCAAATCTCTTATTTTCCATATAGATACCTCTCAATATTGTTAATCTTCCAGTCTCCATTTGACATACGCCCACTGACGTTTAGTATTATCCACTTCGTGTTCGCTTACTGGAGTCCCACACTCCTGATAAATATAAAAGTCTTCAGGCACTCCATCACTATTTGGTGTATAGTACTTGCTTCCATCAATGAAAGCATATTTCTTCTCCTGGTCAGTTAATTCGCCGGCATATAAATACCTTTCAGGCACCTCGTTCACAATACATAATTCCGTTGCAAAATAGTTATGTCCATCAAGAACTATTTTCGGTGCCCCCATATATGGTTTATCATCCTCTTCGAAAGCAGCCACTGCTTCCTTCAGGCCGGCCAGATCTGTTCCACCACCGAAATCCAGAATGATCAGGTGTGATTTATCTTTTAAAATTACCTCATCCAGAGCAGGTTCCTCCTTATTCACGGAAGCATTGCTTTCTGGATCCGGATTAGTTTCATCTTTCCGGAACATATAGCGGTACCAGGCCACTTCCATACCATTTGAAAGACTTTCCATTTCGGCCGGAAGCTTCTGCTCTGTCTGGTCCCACAAATCGGACATGTCTTTTGGATAACACTCGCTGGTTTTGCGAATGATCCATGGAATGGGACTTTTGTATATGGTAACGCCTACCGGCGTTCCAGAACCATTTATTTTAAATTCATCATTCTGGCAGCTTGCAAATATGGTCTGCTTTTTATCAGCGTCCGGTTCTTCCTCTCCCAGAAAATGTGACGTGGCCGCGTTACACAGGGGAATGGTGATCATGCAGACCACAGCGACGCCAACCAGGTATCCAATCCAGTCATCGCGGTTATCACCACTTCCATTATTTCGGATCCAGTTTCTCATAAAAAATGAAATTGCTACAATGAGTACGGAAGAGATCATAAATCCGACAAAGGCACTCATGGAAGAAGAAAATGCCAGGCCCCCCAGTATCAGGATGCCGTCAAATAGAATAATGCGCTTTTTAAAGTTTACCTTTCGCCTAAGATCCATTTTCGGAAGTGGTTCCACTTTTTTGAAAGCAGAGGTAGTCTTATAAACCCACCAGAAAATCCGTACATATGAAACGATCCAGGACACAAAGATCCCAACCATAAGAAGATTAAGAAGAAGCAGCATGGAATCGGAAAACAGTTTCCCTGGATTTTGCAAGTATCGGTATACCGCCCATGCCTCTAATACGATCAGAACAGGGTAACAAAGCTTCACAGACCAGGTCCAGGAAAGCGATTTCTGGATCAGGAACTGCTTTTCTTCGGTCATGTCCCCTGTACGCTCCACTGCATCATCCGTCGTATAAAAAATCTGCCAGAAAGTACCGCTGCATTCAAAATTCCAGCCGGCTTCCTGGCACTGCTTACGGAACTGCTCTGCTTTCCAGCTGTCCGCGCCTGTGAGGGAAGAACTTCCCGGAACCAGAAGGGCTGCATATCTTCTCTTTGCAGGTTCTGCTCTATGAAACTTCATGACAGAACCGCCAACGCTCTCCAGAAACCAGCCCTGCGCTGCCATTTCTTCCAGGTACTGTTCAAATACATTTGCTTCCCATAAATTAAAGGACATCCAGACTCGCTTCTTTTGTTTCATCATGTCATCTTCTTTCCGGAAAACAGGCGAATTTCCAATTTTGTATTTACTTTCATTATAGAAATAATAGGAATATCTGACAAGAAAGATGAGATTAACAATTTCTTACATATTTCTGTTTATTGGGCAGAATTATCAAATTTTACATATACGGGCATTCGGAAAGCAAAAAAATGTTAGAATGGACTCAGGAAGGAGTTCTTCAGAAATTGCCGTATCGTTGTATTCAAAGATTTAAAGAAAGTGTGAACAGCCGAAAAAGTGTAAACCGGAAGTTTTGTGATGAGCTATTGTTGGAAAAAGTAAAATGTATCTTGTATGAAAAAGGCGGATAGTATGTCAGTGGGAAAATAAGAACAGGCGCCTTGAAACGAGCTAAGGGGGAACTTTGTTTGCATTCAGCTATTCAGGAAGCAAAAGAAAAATAGTGTTGGAGGGGCACTATTTATAAATATACAGTGCTAAAAGCGAAATCCCTGGAAACGCAGAGAATAACTTGACAAAATATATACCACGATATATACTAATAATATAAGGAGGTGCATTACTATGATGACTGCAAAGTTATTTGAAAATGGTCGGAGCCAAGCGGTTCGACTTCCGAAGGAATATCGCTTCAATGGTGATGAAGTGGCGATTAATAAGGTCGGTGATATTGTTATTCTGATGCCGAAGGAAAACAAGTGGTCCGCTTTCCTGAACAGCTTGGAACTGTTCTCGGATGACTTCATGAGTGATGGCAGAGAACAGCCTGCGGTACAGGAGCGTGAAGCTCTATGAAGTATATGCTGGACACTAATATTTGTATCTATGCAATCAAGCATAAGCCGCCCGAAGTCATAAAAAATTTTCTGAAGCATGATCCAGACGATATGTGTATCTCGTCCATTACTTATGGAGAACTGATGCATGGAGTGGAAAAGAGTCAGGCGGTGGAACGCAACCGTGTAGCAATTACATTGTTCTTGTCGTCTATTTCTATTCTTCAGTTTGACAATTATGCTGCAGAAGAATACGGAAAGGTTCGTGCAGACCTTGAACGAAAGGGAACACCAATTGGTCCGATGGATATGCTGATTGCCGGTCATGCGAGATCAGAAGGGTTGGTTCTTGTGACAAATAATACCAGAGAGTTCTTCCGAGTTGATGACTTAGAAGTTGAAGATTGGACAAAAGAATAGGTGGCTCAGTTTGTATTAAAAACCGCAAAATTCATAGACCGGGAATTAGAGGATTAACGGCGCAAAATGAAACAGGAAAATGTACAGGCATCGGAGTTTCGGTTCCGGTGCCATTCTTTTTCCTCGAAATGAACCAAAGCGGGTGAAACCTCGTTAGCGCTTAAATGATTCTTTTCCACGCTTAGTTGCTTCCAATAATTCAAATTTTTCATATACGGGCATTCTGAAAGGAAAAAAGTATTGGAATTGGCTCCTGAATGAGCTCTTCAGAAGCAACAGAAACAGCTAAAATGTATGACCCGGGCTACAGCATATCTCTGATAAAGAAAAATATAAGACCGGCGTGACGGACCGGTCTCATTGCGTGGTTCAGGCAGGTACTTACAGTGTTTCTGCCCGATCTGCAATATGCTGTTTGAAATTGATCACTTCATGCTTGTAATCAAGATTCATATAACGGGATGTAATCATAAAATCCGCAGTGGATTTATTGACGGCCATTGGAATATCGTAGACCTGGGAAATCCTCATCAGGGCTTTTACATCTGGATCATGAGGTTGCGCTGTCAGCGGATCCGAAAAGAAAATCACGAAGTCAATGACACCCTCCACAATCTTAGCACCGATCTGTTGGTCTCCACCTAATGGGCCGCTGTTATAACCTTTTACTGTAAGTCCAGTCTGATCTGTGATCATGCGGGCCGTTGTACCTGTTCCGTAAAGATTATGCTTCTCTAGCTCAGCTTTGTGTTCTTTACACCATGCAATCAGTTTCTGTTTTTCGTTGTCATGAGCAATCAGGGCAATATTCTTTTTCTGGCCGATTGTAAAGGTAATGTATTCTTGAGACATGAAAAAATCCCCCTTATCTAAGTATAGAAAGTGCAGATAGATACAACTTATCACAGAATGGTTTATTACACAAGTGCAACAATATCAAACTAAAGATTTGAACTCAAATTATTAGAATTTCCCCAGAACAGTCAAAATCAGAAGATTTCTCCGAATATTTGATTTTGACTGCAGTATAAGAATCGAATCTTTAATCCAATCTTTTCCGAACTCTCACATCGAAGAAAATCCGTATTCATTATCATCGTACTCGATGCTGATGATATTGGTGTTTTGCGGAAATAATCTATTGCCCGTTCGCTAATCTTAACATTCCACTAAAATCAAAAATTTCAAACTTGCAAATTTGGTATTTTTCTTAGAATTAACATACTTAACAATTATTTGCATTTTTCCTAGTTTCTTGTTTAAAAACTTACAATGTTTTTACTGTTTCATGATAGATGTCAAGGCCATACAACACTATAATCGGAAACTGTGAAACACATAACCAATCCTATTGCCAGACTAACATGAGGAGAAAAACATTATGAAAAAAAATCTAAAATGTCTCACAGCACTTTGCATGGCTGGTGCCATGATCTCTCTGACCGGATGCGGTTCATCCAGTCAGTCTACTTCCGCAGATACCACAGCAGGTTCCGCCACTTCCGAAGCCACCACTTCCGCCGAGAGCACCGCTTCCGGCAATGGTTCCAAAACCGTTATCGAGTACTGGCACTGTAATGCAGAGAACCAGGGCGGACTGACCGTAGATGAACTGGTAAAAAACTTTAATGAGAACAATGACCACATTGAAGTTGTTGCTAAATATAACCCTGATATGTATAAGGGACTGATGCAGAACCTGCAGGCTGAAGCCGCTACCGGCAATACCCCGGCACTGGTTCAGATCGGCTGGGCTTTCCTGGATTATTTTTCCAACAACTTTTCCTACACCTCCCCACAGGAGATCATCGACCAGTATGATGCTTCTGACAAAACCTTCCTGACCGACAATTTCCTGCCAAACGTCCTGGATCTGGCGGTAAACAGTGATGGTGTACAGGTCGGAATACCGTATTCTTTAAGCAGCCCGGTTCTCTACATCAACCGCGATCTGCTGAAGGAAGCAGGACTTTCCGAAGAGGGACCGAAGACCTGGGAAGAGGTTGATTCCTTTGCCAGAACTGTTCAGGAAAAGACCGGAAAATATGGTTTCTATATGCAAGAGCCGGCAGACTTCTGGGCACAGCAGGGACTCATCGAGAGCAATAACACTTCCATGCTGACCAAGACCGCAGATGGCAAGATCCAGGCAAGCTTCGCAAGCCCGGAAGGCATTCAGGCTATGCAGATGGTTGCTGACCTCATCAAGGACGGAGCCGCTCTCCATGTTTCCTGGGATGAAGGCTGCCAGAGCTTCATTGATGGCAACTGCGCAATGCTCTACACCACCATTGCCCGTCGCGCATCCGTTCAGAAGAGCGCGCAGTTCGATGTCGCTACCGTAAAATCCCCGACATGGGGCAGCAGCCCGCGTAAAGTTCCGGCAGGCGGATGCTTCTTAGCTATCACCGCACAGACCGATGAGCAGAAGGAAGCCGCATGGGAGTTTGAGAAATACCTGTACAGCGTGGAATCCATGGCTGCATTGGACCATCGGAACCGGTTATGTACCGCCAAGAAAGGACGTTGCAGACGCAGAGAACGGACTGAAATCCTTCCTGGCTGAAAATGAGATGATGAAGGCTGCCATTGAGCAGATGGACGGCGTGGTTTCCTGGACATCCTTCCCGGGTGATGCAGGTCTTCAGGCTGAGCAGATGCTCCTGGATATGAGAGATCAGATCTTCGGTGGACAGGTAACTGCCGAGGAGGGTATGACTTCCACCCAGGATGCCATCAATGCCCTGTTAGACGCACAGTAAGCTGACATTCCAGATGCAGACCGGTACTTTCCCTTTTGCTCACGGGAAGGTACCGGTTTTCCTGAATTTACGGAGGTAATCACTTGAATAAAGAAACAAAAAAACAAACGATTCTGGGATATCTGTTTCTGATCCCGTCCCTAGCCGTGTTCGCAGTCTTTATGTTTTACCCACTCCTTTATACCTTTTACTTAAGCTTTTTTGAGTGGAACATGGTAAAGCCTGTCAAAAAATTTGTCGGTCTGAACAACTACATTGCCGTATTCCGAGATCCGAATACCTTTAAGATTCTGGGCAATACCCTTGCTTACATTCTGGTTCTGCTGGTCCTGAACTTTGTGCTGCCCTATATTCTCTCCTTTATCCTCTCCGCCGTGATCCGGCATGGAAAGAGTTTTTACAAGGCTGTGTTCTTCCTTCCTAGCGTCATCTCCCTGGTGGTCGGCTCCATCCTCTATACCTGGATCTTAAACCCGATTTCCGGACCGGTGGCCATCATTCTCGGTAAATTCGGCATCCAGATGCCCTTCTGGTCCAAAACCGACGGATGGGTCATTGCCGTGCTCTGCATCATTACCACCTGGAAGACCTTCGGCTACAACTTCATCAATATTTTAGCCGGTGTCTCCGGCGTATCCCAGGAAGTTATTGAGGCTGCACGGCTGGATCAGGTTCCCATGTGGAAAATCTTTCTGGACATCATTGTGCCAATGAGCTCCGCTACCGGAATTTACGTGTTCATCACCACCATTGTCCAGGGACTTCAGTATGTGTTCACCCCCATCAAGGTCATTACCCAGGGCGGACCGAACTACGCCAGTTCCAACCTGATCTACGCTTCCTACCACGAGGCCTTTACCTTGTATCGGACCGGCACCTCATCGGCCATTTCCATTCTGACCATGCTGCTGTTCATTGTCCTTTTACTTCTGGAATTTAAATTTGTGGAGAAGGGAGTCTACTATGAAAACTAACAATCATTCGGAAATTGGCTGGCACATGATCCTGGGCGCCATCGTTTTCCTCATGCTGGTTCCCATCGTGTTCGCTCTGTCCAATTCCTTCAAGACTCTGCAGGACGCATTTAATACCATTTTTGAGATCATTCCGTCTCACCCGACTCTGGAAAACTACCGGCATGTATTTGAAAAACTGCCTTTTGTCCAGATAACCTTAAACACATTTCTGATCGCGGCATCCGTTACCGCCTTCAAAACCATTACCAGCCTGTTTGCCGCCTATTCCTTTGTCTATTTTGAGTACAAGGGAAAACAGTTTTTCTACTTTATCATGCTGAGTACCATGTTTATTCCGTTCACCGTGACCATGATCCCAAACTACCTGATGATTTCAAAAATCGGTCTGCGGGATTGCATCTGGGGCGTGGCACTTCCGCAGTTTGCGGATGTTTTAGGTATCTTCCTGCTGCGCCAGGCCATGCGCGGAATCCCGAAGGCCCTCATTGAGGCTGCGCGGATGGAAGGCATCGGCAGCCTCAAGATCATGCGCGATATCATCCTGCCACTGGTACGCCCGTCCATTCTTACAACCGGGATCATTTTCTTTATCAATTCCTGGAACGAGTATGTATGGCCGGTGCTCATCTTAAAGAGCAAGGAAAACTACACGCTTTCCCTGGCGCTCCAGATGTACATCAGCGCTGAGGGCGGCACCGAATTTACCATTGCCATGGCCGTATCCGTCATCACCATGATCATTCCGCTGGCTCTGTATCTTATTTTCCAGCGCTATATCATCAACACCTTTGCCGCATCCGGCGTAAAAGGTTAATCTGTCAGGAGGATTTATGAATAATATCGTTTTTGAACACGTCGTAAAAGCATACGGAAAAAATGTGATCGTCAATGATCTGAATATGGAAATCCGGGAAGGGGAGCGGCTGATTCTGCTGGGCCCGTCCGGCTGCGGAAAATCCACCACCCTGCGCATGATCGCCGGTCTGGAGGATATCACCTCCGGCTCCCTGCATATGCGAGGCCAGGTAGTCAACAACGTTGCCTGCGGAGACCGCGGCGTATCCATTGTATTCCAGAACTACGCCCTTTTCCCGCATATGACTGTAAAAAATAACATCATCTACGGTCTGAAAGCCCACAAAATGGAAGCGGCTGAGATTAACCGCCGCCTGGAGGAAGTACTGGAAATGCTGCAGCTGAAAGGTCTGGAGGACCGCAAGCCGAAGGATCTTTCCGGTGGACAGCGCCAGCGTGTTGCCCTGGCCCGCGCCGTCGTAAAACGCTCTGACTACTTTCTTCTGGATGAACCGCTTTCCAACCTGGATGCACAGCTCCGCCTGCGTGCGCGAAAAGAACTGGTCAAGATCCACGAGATGTACCGTCCGACCATGGTTTATGTCACTCATGACCAGATTGAGGCCATGACCGTGGGACAGCGTGTTGCCATCATGTATCGCGGAAATATGGAAATGCTGGACACGCCAAGCCATGTATACAATATGCCGGCAAGTATTTTCTGTGCCCGATTCATTGGCTCTCCGTCCATGAACATCATCTCCTGCCAGTATGAAAACGGCAATCTCTCCATCGGAGACCAGATGATCAGACTGGCTCTGATGTGGCGTCCGATCGCAGATGCCTGTCCATCCGGAAAATACTGCGTTGGCATCCGCCCGGAACATATAGTCTTAAGCAGCCGTCCAACGGAAACTTCCATCTGCGGAACCGTAAAATACGTGGAGGACTATGGAAACCGCTACGGAGTTTATATTGATGTAAAGGGTGAAAAGAGCGAGCTGATTGCCATCTGCAACGACTCGGTTCCGCGCCCGGGCGAAAACATTTTCATCAATATTGATTTCCGCAAACTGCATCTGTTTGATGCCCAGAGCGAGAAGTCCCTTGGATATCCAGAAGAAATCCGCCGTCTGAACGCAGCCCTGGATTTTTCCATGCCGGATGCTCAGAATAAAAACCAGAAAGCAGGAGGTAAATATCATGAATCTTTTGGTCAGTACCAATGTGTATAAACCGGGTCAGCTTGCCCGGGTCATCCCGCATTTACATGCCTTCCGTGGTCAGATTGGCGTCGAGCTGTTCCCTATGTTTGACGCAGACTGCTATGAGGAAGAGCTTCTTCATTGCCTGCCGGAGTTTGAAGGAATCCCAGTTAGTTTTCATGGCCCGTACTATGAAACCGAGCACAGCGCAGCCCCCGGCACCCCGGAATATGCGCACTCCATGGACCTGATCCGCCAAACCCTGCCTTACTGTGTGCGCCTTCAAAGCCAGTATCTGGTCTTTCATCACAATAACATCCCGGTGACGGAAGAACGCCGGGAAGAGATGATCCGTGTTTCCAGAGAAAACTACAGGGAAATTGCGGAGCTGTTCAAGCCGCACCAGATCCCGGTGGTGGTGGAGAATGCCGGTGTCCTGGACCGCGGCAACATGCTGTTTGACCAGGATGCGTTTATCCAGCTCTGCAGGGAAGAACATTATCCGGTGCTGATCGACATTGGCCATGCTTACGCCAACGGCTGGGACCTGGAGCAGACCATGGAAGCGTTAAAGGATCAGATCGTGGCTTACCATCTTCACAACAACGACGGTGTTCACGACAGCCATCAGCGGATTTTCCACGGGACCCTGGATTTTCCCCTGTTTCTGTCTGATTATCAGAGACTGACTCCAAACGCAGATCTGGTTCTGGAATACAGCCCGAATGTGGCAGATGATGAATCCGGAATCCAAGAAGACATTTCCTGGCTTCTGGAGCAGATCCGGAGGTAGCTTATGCTTTCCGAAAAGAAACTCTTCTTATTTGATATTGACGGAACCGTGGCCTTGGGCGATGTCCTGCTGCCCGGAGCGGCGGAATTCTTCCAGGAAATTAAAGAGCGCGGCGGGCAGTTTGTATTCATTACCAATAACTCCACCAAAAGCATTGCGGACTACATCAAAAAATTCCGTCAGATGGGTGTCTCAACCGATCCTCAGAATTTTGTAACTGCCTCCACCGCTTCTGCCAGCTGGCTGCGGCAACACGCAGCTGGAAAGACTATCTATACACTTGGAACACGATCACTGATTCGAGAGCTTGAAGGACATGGAATCCGCGTCACCACGGATCCGGACACCCAGGATATTTCCTTTGTGCTGGTTGCCTACGACAGCGAACTTACCTACAAGAAGCTGACTGACACCTGCCGCATCCTGCAGACCCGCCCTGTCACCTTCCTGGCCACCAACCCGGATCTGGTCTGCCCGGTCCCATTTGGCTATGTACCCGACTGTGGCTCCATATGTCAGATGATCACTAATGCCACAGGCCAGGTACCACATTATATCGGAAAACCTTCTACCGATATGGTGGATATTGCGCTCCGGGAAAATCCGTTTACCAAAGAGGAAACCGTGATAGTGGGTGACAGGTTTTACACTGACATTGCATGCGGGAACGCTTCTGGGGTAGAGACAGTCCTGGTACTAACCGGTGAAGCGAAAAAAACAGATACTATGATTCATACGTACTCTCCAACTTATATTTTCGACTCCATAAAAGAAGTAAAGAAAGCCTGGAAGAATTAGTAATCCAGGCTTTCTACTTCTTTAAAATTTTCAATGCGGTATGTGTAATGATTGTAAAAGATGAAATAACGCAACAATATAGCATTGCTTACTTATAAAAAAGTAACCGACTCAGAAACGAGAACGATTACTTTTTTAGATAGTATGAATTTAAGTGCTTCTTCATTCTAATGCAAAACCGTAAAGATAGCAAGGAAAAGAAGCATCATGATGGATATTGCCATATTTTTGCTTAATAATACCGCCTCATATTCGAAAGAGAGTAGTGTAGATAAATTATATGTATTTAATTTCGCCATATGCAATTCCAAACTCAACTTCTTTCTCTTCTCTCCCACTATTTTCCTGACCTCTCAAAAAAATATTTCTCCATTAGGTTCCCCTAATTTGTTCGCTCGCCGTCAGGCGTTTGCCGCCATCAGGCGGCGCACTCAATGGATAAATAGAATGATAAATGGAAAAGAAAATAAAAACGGCGCTAATGCGCCGGCAATCAAGGAATTTATACAGCCAATGCACTCTCTTATTCAATAAAAAAGCCGAGGGAGCAATAAAAATTTAGAAATATCTGCTTGCATATGGCGAAAATAAATACATATGATTATCTCAGTATTCATACACATCTTATATATTTTATTGTAGAACATTATCGGCCATATAAGAAACGGCCAAAAACCCGCTGTTGCATGATTTCCATATAGCAGCGGATTTTTGGCCGTAATTCTTTGCTAAAAATCTTCAATACATATCCAAGCCGGGCCTATGAATATTCCTGGCATCCAGTGATAAATTTAAGCGTTTTCTCAGCACATTAATTTGCTTTCTCCACAGAAATAATGGTTCCTGTAAACGCATCCACTTCGCTGAGCTCTCCCGTATAGGTTACCGTTACCTGATCTCCTTCTTTAACATCTGATAAGCCTTCCGGTGCGGTATCGAATGTCATTGCATAGGTACCCTTATCGCTTTCGATCGTGAACATAAAATCCTTGATCTCCTCAATCTTTCCTGTCACAGATTCCGTTTTTTCCGCTGTTTTCTGCGATTCAGACTGAGTTGTCTCGCTCTGGGTAGTTTCTGCCTGCGTTGTTTCTGCCTTGGTCGTTTCCGCCTGGGTAGGCGCTGCTGTGGTTGTATCAGCCTTGGCACCGCATCCAGCAGCCAAAGCCGTGGTCATCATTAAAACTGCAATAAGATTTCTTTTTTTCATAATAAAGCCTCCAAACTAAATATATTTGTTTTTTTAATTACACTAATTAGACGTATTGAAACCCTGAAAAGTTTCAAAAGCTCTAAAAATTTTTCATTATTTTTTTTTATGGCTATCTGACGTATGAATAAGGTCATAAAGAGTCGTAAAATCATTGTTTTATAATCTATTTCATAAATTTATTTCCTTATATCGAATATATAACTTGATATTTTGATTTTTTGTGGTTATACTATAAGGGAAAGGAGGCTTCCAATCATGTTATGCCAGTTTACTTTTCAAAATTTTAAGTCTTACAAAAATGAAACTACTTTAGATTATCAGGCTGCAGTACTTCCTGAATTCAAAAATACACTGATCACTGAGACTTCTGCCCCTGATCTTCTGCCAGTTAATGTCGTCTATGGCCCAAATGGCGGCGGAAAGTCAAACCTGCTGCAGGCGCTTGCTTGCGTCATCTCTACGGTCGTAAAACCGGTGAATGAATTAGGGAAAAACAGACAGGGTTTCATCCTCCAGCAGAAAATTGATGCAGTTCCCTTTCTGTTTGATAAGATTTCCAAAAATGAACCGACCGAATTCCGGATATTTTTCAGGATTGAGAAGAATGAATACTGCTACTATCTTGCCTTAAAAAATGATGAGGTTATTTCGGAATCCCTTTACAGAAAAGCGGTCACCGGGAAGAAAACTGCCATGATTTTTGAACGTGAGGCTGACAGCATTTCCCTTGGCTATACGATTAATAAAAAAAGCCTGAACACCAGCATTAACCCTAAGATGCCGTATCTTTCTTTCCTGTCCATTAACTATGACATTCCGGTCATCAGCGAGGTTATTACATGGTTTGAAAGCTGCATTATCCGCAGCTATGCAAATCCCGTAGTGGAACATCAGATTCTCTTATCCAAAGATGCGCTATATAAGGAGCAGTTCATTCGCGCTTTAAATGATATGGATATTGATATCACTGGGTACCGCTATGATGAAGATACAAAGCAGCTCTTCATGCAGCGCACGTTATCTTCCCAGGAATATGAATTGCCATTCTCCCAGGAATCCGATGGAACCAAGAAGCTTATCGCGGCCCTTCCGGTGATCTTGCTTGCCCTCAGAGAAGGACGCATGGTGATCATTGATGAGCTGGATGCAAAGCTTCATCCGAAGCTTTTGCGCTATGTCATTTCCCTGTTCAAAAATAAAGAGATCAACAAATACGGAGCCCAGCTTTTATTCACATCCCATGACATGTGTACTTTAAAAAATACCATATTCCGCCGTGACGAGATCTGGTTTGCCGCGGAGAATGCTTCCCACGAAAGCGAAATCTATTCGTTACATGAAATCCGTGGGGAAGATAACGACCGCGTCAAAAATACCGCGGCCTACGATAAGCAGTATCTGGAAGGACGCTATGGAGCTGATCCATACCTTTCCAACATGCTCGGAGGTGATTTCGCATGAGTTTAAAACCTCCTAAGAAAAGCGACCTTGATAAGGGCTGGATGAAAGCTCGCCGCGATAAGCCGAAAAAAATCCAGCCGGAATATCACCTGATTGTTACGGAAGGAACCGATACAGAGCCGGCCTATTTTGGTGCCATGAAGGATATCATCAACAGTGCCTATCCAGACCGTATCCAACTCAGTATCCACGGAGCCGGTGATAATACCCTAAACCTGTTCCAAAAAGCCAGGCAGCTGGCCACTACCTCGGCCAATGGATATAAACATGTATGGATCATTTATGATACCGATGATTTTCCAGCCGACCACATCAACAAAGCAGCCGAGCGATGTATGCAGGAATCCACAGAGGAAACCACCTATCATGCCATCTGGTCAAACCAGTGCATTGAATTGTGGTTCCTTCTCCATTTCAGCTTCTTGCAGTCCGATCTGCACCGAAGTTCCTACTGGCCGAAACTGACGGAACTTTTGTCTTTTCAGGGTTTTGGCTCCTATGAGAAAAACCGCACTGACATGTTCAAAATCCTGGCACCCTACCTGGATACTGCTATTGTGAATGCAGAAAAGCTGGAAAAGATTAATACGGGAAAACTGCCTTCCGACTCTGCTCCCGGAACCATGGTCCATGTCCTCGTTAAGAAACTAAGGCCTTATCTCAAAATGGATTAAATGAATGAGTAGCAAGTGGTTTTCCAAGAGACAAATTGTCAAGGACTTTTTCATCAAATTCACAAAAAATCTACAAAAAAGGTGCCAGAAATACTGTATGGCTCCTGACACCTCGTTTGACAGATTATATTTTTCCGCTCAGCAGGTCTTTGCAGAGATACGCATAGTCTGGCAGCTGGTTGATATATGGCTCCCAGCGCCGCTTGATTTCCGCCAATTCCAGCGGATCGGCTTCATCCAGTGCATGATCGTTGCCCTTCATATACAAAACATCCATAGCAACATCATCCAAACACTTGTAGCAGAGATCGGCGCCTGATTCTATCCTGATGCCAGTATCCACATAAAGCGGATTTACGCCAATCGCCAGCCAGACATAGCCTACCTTGTCCGACCAGAGCAGTTCAAAATCAGGGCTTTGCCGCAGATGTTCCGCAAAGACCTCCTTTACTCGTTCAATTTCATGCTTCTCTTTTTCTGTGTAAAGCATTTTCGTGTCCTCCTTGACAAAAATTTTGGTGCGTACCATCATCAGTTTAGCACAAGGCGGCTTCGTTTATCAGTCTGTCACATCTGCTGAATTTCATTTTTGAGCATACGCTTGAGTTTATCGCTCATGGTTTCTGTGCTGGTATTGCTGAAATGGACATGAACCTTGTAGGTTGTCTTACCGATTTTCTTTACCATCGCTGGCGTGTTTTCCGGCGCTCTGGACGCAGTAACGGCGTCTGCCATCTGCATAGTACGGAGTTCTTTGTTCATGGCACTCCTTTCTCCGAACGGGTCTGTGCCGCCCGATAAAAAATCAGTCGTGCTTACTGTTTACAATGTCTTTTGCTGTCTGTCGGGTAACACCAGCATTTTCTTCCAGGAAATTCTTCCCGTCAAAAAGAATCGGCGCACACCGTTCCAAAATACGGTCCAGCAGCACGATGGAATCATCGTCAAAATAGTTTTCTTTGAGTTTCAGGTAAT
>ERZ791921.818-NODE-818-length-15633-cov-4.024714_pt1 | contig 15633 bp, 11 predicted proteins | sample MGYA00510135_ERZ791921 | MGnify/ENA primary metagenome ERZ791921 (study PRJEB30046, sample SAMN00792070) | human gut metagenome | study: EMG produced TPA metagenomics assembly of the A metagenome-wide association study of gut microbiota in type 2...
AAAAAAGAAGGAAGAACAGTTGTATAAAAAATGGGGAAAGGCTTTAAAGCTGTTGTCGGCTGATCCGGGTTATCCGAGTCTTCAAACCCATGAAATAGAGCCATTATCCAGACGTTATGGAATGAAAGTGTGGCAATCATATCTGGAAAATAAAACCAGTGGCGCAATGAGAATGTACTGGGTTTATGGACCAGACCAGAAAGATATTACAATTATCGGACTGGAACCACATCCGGAAGATAAGAAAAATGGCGCGTACGACCGAATTTCACTGTCGGATTTGTAGAATAAAACTGAACATGGAACTAAAATACGAGCAGTTAGTCTATGAAAAATAGGTTAGCTGCTTTTTTCATGCAAAAAGGTGAATCACAGAGACGTTCAGACGGAAGATATGTATATACTTATACGGATCCTCTCGGAAGACGTAAATATGTTTATGCACAAGACCTTGTAACGCTTCGGGAAAAAGAAGCACAGCTCATGAAAGATCAGATGGACGGTCTGGATATATAATCTAACGTATTATCCGGTAGGAGAAGACCGGGCATTGGAAAATCACATTTCAACGCCGAAAACAGAAGCCGGAATACGTACGATTCCCATGTTGGATACAGTGAAAGATGCTTTTGAAATGATCTGGGAAGAGCAGAAAGAAAATGGCTGGACAGATGCAGAGATTGATGGGATGACAGGCTTTGTTTTCTGTAACCGTTATGGAAATATAATGAATGCCCAGTCAGTTAATCGGGCAATCAAGAGAATCTCATCTGCTTATAACGCAACAGAAGAAATAGAGGCAAAAAAGAGCACCGGGAGCCGGTGCTGTTGCCGGATTTTTCAGCGCACAGCTTGAGACAGACATTTTGCACAAGGCTTTGTGAAAGAGAAACGAACCTGAAAATAATCCAGTCGATCATGGGGCATAAGGATATTCAGACCACTGTGGATATCTATGCAGAAGCGACAGAGAAGAAAAAACAGGAAACATTTGAACATTTGGCTGCAACAATGGATGTATTTTAAGAAGGGCTTATGAACCCTTTCATCTGACAACAGAAATAACCAAATGGCATCAAATTGACAACAGATATGATTTGACAATGATTCATCATGAATGGTGATGAAGAGAAGACAATTTAATAGAAATAGCACAGCGAAGCATCACGAAGGGTAATGAAGAAAAATTAAAAAAATTCCCGACGATGAAGAGTTTGGAGAAATAAAATGCCGAAAACAGGGCGTTTTCAAGCAATTTAAGAGGCTTAAATTTGTATTTTACGACAGAGTTACGACAAATGATGAGCCATGATATAGTAAAAAATATTTCTAAACTTAAAAAACAGGTTGCTAAATTCAGAGAAACTGTATATACTAAGGATAGAAGTAAATGTTTGCCGCTTGCTGATGGTGCGGGGTATAAATAATTCAGTTCGTAAATGAAGCCACTTGCTATACAGGTGGGATAAAAATAGTATAGTTTGTAAATGTTCCCCATCAGTGAATTCTGATGGGGAATTTTATCACATAGGAAAGGTTATTTATGGAGATACAACAGGGATATTCGTATCATATCAAGGATGAATTTTTTGACTTGGTTCAGGATAAATATTTGATGAGTAATAAGGAACAGGGGAACTATCGTCCTCATTACTATGCAATTCAGGATAGAAAAAATCCAAAATTGTATTGGATGATACCAATTAGCTCACAAGCTGAGAAATACAAGGAAATCGTTGAAAAGAAAAAGAAACGATATGGTAAATGCAATACGATAGTGATTGGATTGTTTGCAGGGAAAGAAAATGCTTTTTTGATACAGAATACATTTCCTGTTATTGAAAAATATTTTGACCATGTTCATACGATTCAGGAACAGCCTGTAACGATACATAAAAAGTTGGATAAGGTACTTGTTGAAAATCTGAATGAAGTACTGGCTATGTATAATCGTGGAATAAAATTGACTTTTACGGATATTAAAGCGATTAGGAATATTATGGAAGAAGAACTTGGAAAATAGAGAGGACACCATTGCTTATGCAAATGTAAGTAATGGTGTCCTTTTGTATGAGCAATGTTTATAAACCCACTGTAATTCCAACAAGAAAGGATTCCTCACCGGGAACGAGATCAAGATCACCGCCATGGCTTTCAATGATTTTTCGGACAGAGGAAAGCCCGATTCCATGATCGGCGGATGCGCCCTTTCGGGAGAGGAATGTTTTTCCCTCTTGCAAGGCCAGACCGTCGTAAGTGTTTTCAATCTTCAAAAAGTACATATTGCCTCTGGTTTCGCCTGCAATGAAAACGCGGCGCACCCCTTGCTTTTGGCGGCTGCACGCCTCAACGGCATTGTCCAAAAGATTGCCCAGCACCGTACACAGTTCCACATCGGTAAGCGGCATCTGCTCGGGAAGATCGAGCCGCACCTGAAATTCTGTCCCTTGTGTCTGCGCCATGCCGTAGTAGTATTCAATCAGTGCATTTACGACGGGATTTTTGCAGAATTGGGCAGGGGAGTGACCCGATGATGCCGCAACCTGTTCCTCTACCTGTAACAGGAAGGAGCAGATCTCCGTCTGCCCACGTTCAGAGGCCATGCGGTCTATGGTGCGCAGATGGTGTTTGATGTCGTGGATCAACCTTCTGTTTTCTGCCGCTGCTTCAGAAACCTGACGGCTGTATTCGGTCTGCATAGAAAGCTGACGGATGACCTGCTTGCGTTCTTCCTGGAAAATCAGGCTGTTTCCATATCCTTCTATCACATCGCGCCAGAGGGAATAACCGATGGCTGCTGCTATGAAAAAGCTGCCCCATTCCAAAAACCAACCGCCGATAACCGGCTCATAAACCGGCAGAAGGCGATCCCATATAAAGGCGCAGGTTGCGGCTGCCGCAGCATAGAAGATCGGCCTGCTCCGTTTTTCTCCTCTGTGAATGGCAAGCACAGCGATGATAAGCAGATAGAGCGCAGATGCCGCCTTATAACAAAAGACCGATGCAGAGAAGAAACGAATCGCTCCAAGGGAGAGATGGGAAGCCATCATGCCATACACAAACGCATATACCAGGAAGGCAGCGCCCACCCCATTACTGATGGCCGCAGGCAGGAAGCCCGGCCTGCATATCCGGTTTTGCAGAACTACGATCAGCCAGGTAACCAGATAGATACAGAACAGTTCAATCGTGTACCAGGGGAATACGGGAACCGCAGCCAGCATATGAAGCACAGGATAGGATGACAGGCCGCACATGGCAAGGCAGATCAGTCCGAACAGGAATGTATTTTTCTGTTTCATCCGGCGGCTGAAATAAAAGGACAGCAGCGCACAGACAAAGGTAACCGTACAGCTGAACAGGCAGAATGCAAACCGGATTCCTCTGGTTGTATTGACCGCCAGCATCGTTCCGAAAGCAGGCGGATAAACAATCCCTCCGTAAAAGTGGTCATAGTTGCTGACCGCTATGGTGAGTGTGACCGGTTTTCCGCCATGAAAAGTGACCATGCGGTTTTGAACCAATGGTGTCCCCTGTGCCGGTTCCCCCATTTGCAGGATCAGGTCATGATCCAGATAAAGGTTGTAAGCAGAAAACACTTCCGGGATTTCCAGCGCATATGTTTCCTTCCGTTCCGGCAGAAAGAATGTCATCTGATAAGTCCCGCAGCCATAGGGAGAAGGGTTTGCAGGGCTGGAGAAATTGGTCTGCTCTCCGATGGAAAGGTAGCGCATATAATGGCTTTCATCTTGTATTTCTTCCGGGGTCAAAAGCGCGTCAGGATAAAATGCCCAGCCGGATACCAGAAAGCGCACCGGTGACTTTTGAAGTTCTTCCTCAGAAAGCGCCAGAATCCCATTTGCCGCCTGGATTGTGTTCTGGCTATATTTATTATTGAACTGATACAGGCCAAGAAAAAACAGGGATGAGCACAGGCAGACCATACATAAGGCAGCATATTTTTTTACCGCAGAAGATACCATCTTATTTTCGCCTCCTCCTTAGGAAAAACACACCGGCAGACAGAAGAAGCAGACAGGCCGGAATCAAAAGGAGTATGGGCGACCGGCTATGCTCTGTGTCGGCGGCCTGTGCCAGGAAAACGGCATCCTCCTTTCCCACAATGGTGTATGTCCCTGTATGGCTGATCTGAAAGGAGGCGGCTTTTGCCGCATCGTCGTAACCGGTCATGGGAATTTCCACGCCGCTTTCATCACAGAGGAACCATGTGCCGGCTGCCGGGGCATTTGGACAGGGCAGCATGACAGAAACATCCGGCAGGGAGCTGAGCGCAGTTCCATTGATGGAAAACGAAAAAGAAAAACCGCCGTCCGTATCCTTTTGGATGATGACTTCAATCTGATCTTCGTTTTGGATGCCCTCCGGCAAGGCGTCTATTGGTATGCTGATAGTGATTCCCTGTTTGGAAAAGACGGCTCTTTGCTCCCCTGTTTGCAGCATCATCAAAAAGCGCGTGCCGGAAATCCGGTCGGTGGTTTCATCGAAGAACTCTGAAAAATCAGGGCTTTTGGAATCCGCATCTTCCTCTGTATCACCGTTTGCCTGTTCCGATGGGAAATCGTCTTTATCTATATCTATGGAATCATCCTTTCCCTCCCAGGATGGCTCGGAAGACTTGTGGGATGGTTCATGATCCGCAGGATCATTTTCTTCACTGACAGGTGGTGTTTTTTCAGAATCGTTGGAATCCACTCTGCCGCCATTTGTTGCAGGCGGTTTTGGAGGCTTTGTGGAGGGCCTGTCTGCGAAACCGTCATCCTGATCGTCGGTATCTTCAGGAGGCGGTTGAATGATGGTATCGGGAGGATTTCCGCCTGCATCCCCTCCATCCCGGTCGCCTTCATGATACCCTTCAAGGACAATTCCATCTGCGTAGGTAAAGGACAGGATGCCGGTCTGTCCGCCGTCATAATCCACCTGAAGGCGGTAACTGCTGCCCGGCATCAGCAGACGGGTAGCAATCGAGAGCATTTCCTGACCCACATAAACGCCACTTTCCAGGCGGTTCCATGAACCGTTGTTTTCGGACAGCCATACGCTGATCTCATCCAGTTCCCCCGGCGGTGTGACCCAGGGAAAATGAAGGTTTCCTCTGGCGGACAGAAAGCAGTTAATGTCCGGTCTGCCTGGAGCCTGTACAGAAACAGGAATTGAGATTTCAGGGAAAGCAATTCCCTTTGCAAACGCAGTATTTGCTGGTGCGGTCAGCTTTCCAATGGCATGGTACAGTCCCACAGTATTCAAATCAATACCAGAAAAATCCCATTCCACCACAGCGGTGTAGCTGGTTCCATTTTCCGCATAGCATTCCAGATAGTAAGGGGAAAAGGCAAACAAATTTTCCAGCGTTTCGGTTTCGCTGCCCTCTTGAACCGCAAACGCGTCCGTATAAGGATACCATTGCTCTATGGAGGTGATGACAGCAGGCGGCATTTCTTTCACCCGGACGGAAATCTGAAGCTCCTGCAAGACAGCTTCACCAAAGGCATACCCCTCCGGCAGTTCAATCCGGCCTACTGCGGTATATTTGCCTGGAGTGGTCTGGTCAATGTCCGAAAAATCCCATGCGACAGAAAATGTTTCCTGCCGGATTTCTTCACCTGCTGTTACCGTGGCGCGGACGGTTTGATACCGAAGGGCCAGCTGATAAATTTCCTCCAGGTCATCATCAGACGGTGTGGTTCTAAGGGGCAGGGTGAAATCTGGCAGGGAGAGCAGTTCGTCTTCCTTTTGTATTTCTGTGACAAGGACGAGGGATACTTCTTCCGATGCTTCCGGGGGTTTGCTCTCCAGTGTCCCTGGAGTCTCGCTTTCTAAATCCGGCAAAATCTCCCTTCTTTCATCGGCATTGGATGGGGTTGCAGTTTCGGCGGCAAATGCTGGGATACTGCAGGTGAAGCAGAGGAGACAGGCCAGACAGCCCTCCAGAATACGCCTGTGCATTTGCTTCATTCTCATACGATACCCCCCATTCCAGAGAAAACATATTGACGGTAGGTTTCCCGCAGCTGTTTTCCATTGCGGAGGGCAATCGGAAGTTCCTCCCCGTTTATCAAACGGAAGGTCTGACTGGCAACCTGGCTGATGTAATCCATGTTGATTAAAATGCCCCGGTAGCAGGGCAAAAAACGCTTGTCCTTCTGCAATGCGGCAGTAACCTCCTGAAAGCCTCCGCTTACCGGTATCACGCGTTCTGCCGTATGAATCCGTGTCATACGGTTTTGATAATCTATGTATAGAATCTTCTCTGTGGGAAGTTCCAGCTTTTGACGGTCAGCCATAACCGAAAGTGTCATCACTTCATAGGGCGGTTTTAGCTGGCACAGCTCCATCGCTTCTTCAAAATCTGCCTGATGGAGCGAAAGCGGCTTCAGCAGATAATAGCTGGCGGACAGGCTGTACCCCATCCGGGCATAATCTTCTGTAATGGTCAGAAAAACAATCTTACAAAGCCTGTTTTTCTGGCGCAGCCTTCTGGCGGCCTCTATTCCATCCATGTTCTCCATATAGATGTCCATAAAGACAAGCTGAAAATTGACCTGGGCGGCAGCTTTCAGAAAATTCTCTCCGTCCTCAAATTCTGTCAGCGTATAGTCCAGCTGATGCTTTTTCATATAATTTTCCAGGCAGACAGACAGTTCTTCTCTGTCCTCTGCTCTGTCATCCACAATCGCAATCTGCATCGTGCCATCTCCTTTGCACAATAATCCAATATTAGTATAACATAAAACCGCAGGAAAAAACTTGCGTCTTAAACAGGAAACCTGCGTCTTAAACAAAGTCGGTTGCATTTCCCTTGACAAGATGCTACTCTAATTATACTACCAGACTTTCCGATGAGAAGGTCTGGTTTTTTTATGTCATAGGAACGTCCTATGACATAAAAACGCTCCGCGGGATGCGCACTCGCGCGAAGAAGAAACATGTCGCAAGCGACCGCGCTCGGCGCGAGAATGTGCCAAGGCACATTCTTTCTTGTTTTTCTTTTCTGGAAAGGAGGCTCAGCATGAAAATCGCACTTTGTACGGAATTAAGGAATGCAGAATGGTTTGAGAGCAGGCTGCGCTCCCTTTTTGCTGGGGACGGACAGCTTGTCATCGACGAGCTATGGAATGAGAAGCAGCTATCTCAGGCACTGCGGCGGAGCCGATATCATGCGGTTGTCATCGCCATGACCGGGGCAAGGGGATTGGAGGCTGCCATTCAGGCAAAGCAGCTGGCACCGGAAACACCGCTTGTCTGGTGGAGCGATGATAAAAACTTCGCCCTGATCGCATATCACCTGCGTATCCCTGCGTTCCTTTCGGCAGACTGCTCCGATCAGGAGCTATATGAGGCGATAAAACCCATCACAAAATGGAGGTGCGAAAATGCGAATTGCGCTGTGCAGTTATAGTCAGAAGGAGAAAGAAACGGCGTTACTGATGAAGCTTGGCAAAGTAGACCGCTTTGACAATGGCGTATTCTGCGTCTATGCCATGCAGCGGGATGGGCCTTATGATGCTGTGGTTGTCATGGAGGACGGAGCCAGGGGAATGAATTTCTGCATGAGCATACGAGGGTACAGCAAGGATGTCCCGCTCCTGTGGATCAGCGACCAGGCAGAATTTGAACCCCAAAGCCGCAGGCTGCAGGCGGACACCTTTTTGGTAAAGCCTGTGACAGAATATCAGCTGCGGGAGGCGGTATCCCAACTGCTTCAGAAAACAACGAGAAGGAACGAACCGCGTGAGGAGGATGAATAAATGATATGGAAATGGAAACGGCCGGCCGCGTTTTTACTGGCGGCGGCAATGATTTTTACGATGCCGGGAGTTCCGGCATCTGCGGTGGAAGCGGGTGTATCCGCCGTCCATACGGGGTTGTGCAAGCATCACCCGGAACATACAGAGGACTGCGGATATACGGAAGGAACCGAAGGGGCAGCCTGTGAACATGAGCATACTGAGGATTGCTACACCCTTGTGAAGAAGTGTATCCATGAACATGACGAAAGCTGTTACCCTGTTTTGGAAGGCAGCGTATCAGAAAATACGGCGACCTCATCTGAAGTAGAGGAGGCCCAGCCGACCGAGTGTACCCATAAATGCAGTAAGGAAAGCGGCTGTATCACAAAAAAATTAAGCTGTCCTCATGAACGCGGCGAGCATGACGATAGCTGCGGCTACATCCCGGCCACAGAGGGGACGCCCTGCGGGTATACCTGTGAACTGTGCAATTCTCAGGACAACGGGCTTGTTCCCGGCGTGTCCGGGAATGCTCCGGCGGAGTGTATCTGCGAAACCCGCTGTGAGCAGGGGGCGGTCAATCCCGACTGTCCGGTCTGCTCTGCGGAAGATGCGGATCTCTCTGCCTGCAAGGGAACAGAGCAGGCAACGCCCCTGATGGCAGCTGCAGCAGACGATGAAACCATCTCCGGCAATGTTATCTGGGAGAACAGAAACATAACTACCCCGGTGACGGTGAAGGGCGACACAACAATCACGCTGAAAGGCGAGAATACCATTACGATTACCGATACCGCATATACCGCCGCTCTGGATATGTATTCCGCCAATCTGACCATTCAGGGAAGCGGCAGTCTGACGGTCAATGTTCCTAGCGGGAAAGATGGTATTGCGGACGGCAGTTGGAGCGACACCGCCGGCGGGACGCTTACCATAAAAGACGGGGTAAAGATAACCACCAACGGCGGTTTGTGCGGCTTGAGCGCTAAAACCATCGTGATTGAGAATGGAAAGCTGAATCTAAATTCCGGTTGGGGTATTAACACTGCATCCCTGACCATGAAGGGAGGAACCCTTTACGCCACCGGAAAATATGGTGCGATTTCGAATAGTAGGTATGGAAACGCCCGAAACATCAACAAAAACCTGACCATTCTGTATTCGGAAAGTCAGAATGCAAAAACAGACGATATGTCGGTCGGCACAGCGGCCGATACGACAAGAGAAGGGGACGTCAAGACCATCTATATCGCCAAGATGGGGCCCCGCGCAAGCCTGATTGTCGGCGCGCAGCAGGGAACCATACAGGAAAGCTCAGGCAGTCAGACGGCGACCTTCTCCGTGACCGGCAGCAAGGTCCAGATGAATACCCTGAACGTGGAATGGGTGGGCGAGCACACCGGTCTGGCGTTCCAAAAGTCCGATAACGGCGCGACCATCACCGTTACCGCGGACAACAATGTCAAGGAGGGCCGCTATAAGCTGAAGCTGACCGCAGACGGCGTAGAAGGAACCAATCCTAACAAGGCGACCGCCACCGCAACGGTCACCGTCGCCGCCGCGCCCAAAAACCCCATTACCATAAGAACGCAGCCGCAGGTCAGCGATAAGAAAGGCGATGGGCAATTTAAGGCGGATGTCTGGGTAAGGGCCCAGCTGGAAGGCGGTACGAGTGGTAATATCACCTATCAGTGGTATGTGAACGGAAAGGAATTTACAGGCACAGGCAGCGGCAGCTATAAAATCACCCTGACCCCATCCGACCTGACCACAACGACGGGCAAGAACTGGGAGTACAGCGGCCAGGTCTACTGCAAGCTGTCCTATCAGAGCTATACCCTAGATACAAACACTGTCCCTGTTACCTTTAACACCTGCCCCCATGAAAAATACACCAACGAGGGCAAATGCCAACAGTGCGGCGAACCGTGCAGCAAGGATGTGCTCTTTATTCGCAACGGTATCCCCTATACGTTTGAAGGCGATAACCCTGATGTTGGGTTCATTCTGTTCTCCGGCGGAACCGCTTATTTTGTGCGGGATACTAACGCAACCTTGAAAGCGGGGAACGGCGAGCCGGCGAACAAAATGGACATTACGCTGGATCTGCAGGGCCACAAGGTCAAGACGCTGGATCTGCAAAATTTCCCGTACAAGAGCGTTACCATCAAAAACGGCACGATAAATGACATTGCCACCAGCGCCCCCGCGGTGTTGATATTAGACAGCGTTACAACAAGCGCGGGCACCCTTGATAAACTGTTTACCCTGACGGTAAAGGGCGACTGCGTGTTTAAGAGTCAGGTGAATTTCCTCGGGAAAACCCAGCTCCAGGGCGGCACGTTCCAACGTGGAATCAATGCAGCACTTGGTGAGGAGGCCCTGGCTCTGCTGGCAGACGGATATGCCTTTGCAGACGCCGGTAGCGACGAAATTCTGAACGTTTCCCATGTAGATATTTCGAATAGAGCGGTCAAGGTGGTCGAGCATACCGACCAGTATCATAACGGCAAATGTGCCTGCGGCAGAGTCTGCGACCATGCGGGCAAGGTAGACAGCGCCGGTTACTGCACCCGTTGCCAGATGCTGGTGGAGGCATTTGAAACCGGCGGCAAGCGATACACCAGTCTGGAAAACGCACTGGCTGCCGCGCAGGACGGTGACACGGTCACGCTGCGGGGGTCTTTGGACATCGAGAACGCAGAGCCTATCGAAATCAGCAAAAATATTGTACTGAACTTGAATGGACACACCCTGAGCAAATCCGCTGGGAAGGGGCTTCTACGTATCCTCGGCTCCAATGTAGCCATCATAAACGGCAAGGTGCAAAACACCCATCCCAGCACCCCCTATCATGCGGTGGCGGTCGGAAAATCTAAGCAGACAGGCGCAAAGCTGACGCTGGACAATGTCACCCTGGAGGGCAGCACAGACGGGAGAGACCGTGGAGTGGGGCTTGGCATTCTTACCGGGAACGAAGCCGTGGTAACGAGCGGCAAGTTCATCGGCGGCATCTACACGGAGGGAGCGCTGACCCTGTCCGGCGGCAGCGCGGACCTGCTGGAATTGGGTGCGCTCAATGGTATTCCAGTGACCCTGTCCGGCGGCTCCTTTGACAGCATCAAAATCAAGAATGGCGCAGATTACCAGTCCCTGCTGGCAGGGGGCTATGCCTATCAGAAGCAAGGCGGCGCATGGGTCAAGCTGTCAGAGATGAATGCGAATACTGCCGTCACTGTTGTGGAGTGCAGCCACCCGGATGACCCTTCCGGCGGGAATGTTTGCCCATACTGCGGCTATGCCGCTGAGGTAACAAAGACGGACGGCAGCACTTCCTACCATCGGACGGTAGACGCGGCCATCGCGGCAGCCGGCGACGGCACGGTGAAGCTGCTGGCGGATGCAGGCGCGATCACCATCAGCAGCCCGCTCAAGCTGGATCTGAACGGTAAGACGGCGGCAAAGCTGACCGTCACCGGAGATGTCACGCTGGCATCCCTCCTGCCGGAGGGCTGCGCGTTCAAGAGCGGCAGTACATGGATAACCGACCTTACCGGCACGGAGCTGACCAATGTTTCTGTGGCCAAGATCCCCATCAAGAGCATGAACTATCCCACCGAGATGAGCATGACTTATGGCGGTGCGGGGACACTTCTTGTCAATGTAAAGAAGGAAACCGGCACAGGCGCTGTAAGCTTCCAGTGGTACAAGGTGGAGGACGGCAAGGCCACAGCGGTCGGCAGTGCGACAACAAAGAATCAATTTGATCTTTCTGCGCTAAAGCTGTCCGCAGGCCAGCACACCTTCCGCTTTTTGGCCACTTGCGACGGCTACGAGAAGATGAGCAAGGATATTGCTGTGACGGTACAAAAGGCCAGCATCAGCGCAAGCTTCATCACGCCGCCCATAGCGCAGGAAAACCTGACCTATATTGGCCAGGAGCAGGCGCTGATTACCGCAGGCAGCGTGACGAAGTATGGCACTATGCAGTACAGCCTGACCGAGAACGGTACATACAGCCAGGTCATCCCTACCGGCACCGATGCCGGAGCATATACCGTGTGGTATCGGGTGATTGGCGATGCAAACCACAAAGATACCGCACCCGTCAGCGTGGCGGTCCGCATTGGGCAGAAGCCGCTGACGATCACCGGGGTAACGGTTGCGTCCAAGCTTTATGATGGCACGACAAACGCGGACATTACCAGCGTAACCTTCGACAACGTGACCTTGAAGCGAGACACAGACTACAACGTGACCGCCAGCTTTGACGATGCCAGTGTGGACAGCGGCAAGAACGTCACTGCCACAGTGACCCTGATGGGGCAGGCCGCGAAGAATTACGCCCTGGAGCAGAGCAGCTTCCCTACGACTGCCAGCATCGCCAAGGCCGCTGCGCCTGACTTCGTCAAGGAAACTGCGCTTACCATTGTAAACGGCCACGAAAAGACCTACACTGTGACGCTCCCCGCCCTGCCTACGCTGGAAACGCCCAAAGAGTACGGTGCACTCACCTATGAGATCGTCGAAATCAAATTAAATGACGGCTACTACACCAGCGGCGCGAAGGTGGAAAACGGCAAGCTGACCCTGCCGATTCAGAAAAATGACGTGAAAACCACCGGCTCTGTGGGTACAGTGACCGTGGTAATCAAGAGCACAAACTATGAGGACATCACGCTGACCGTCAATGTCAATGCGACCAACAAGCTTGTCCCCACTGTTACGGCACCTACGGTCAATACACTGACCTACAATGGTGCAGAACAGGCTCTGGTTACAGCGGGCAAGACCACTGGCGGCACAATGCTCTACCGGCTTGGCGATTCTGAGTGGAGTGAGCAGATCCCCACAGCGAAAAACGCGGGGGAATACACTGTTTGGTATAAGGTTCAGGGAAACGCAGAGTACGCAGATGTGGCAGAACAGAACGTGACTGTGACCGTAGCGAAGAAAGTGATCACCGTTACGGCGCTTGATAAGAGCGCCTACACCGGCAGCACCGCGCCCGATCTGAGCAGCCCGGAAGCAGATAAGGATTACAAGGTGGAAGGTCTGGTTGGTGCAGATACCCTGAGCGGCACGGTAACACTGGACTACGCACAGACACCGGATATGAGCAAAACCGGAAAAACCGCGATCAACATTACTGGTACGCTGTCAAATGACAATTATGCGATCACCTATGTTTCTGGAACGTTGACTGTTTCCAAGCAATCTTCCAGCGACGGCGGTTCCTCCTCTGGTGGTTCGGGCAGCGGTGGAGGCTCATCCTCCGGCGGTTCTAACGGTTCCGGAAGCAATGATAACACCAACCAGCCGGAAGCCCCTGTCACCGGTGAAACCAAACCCATACAGCCGGATAAAAACGGCAATGCGGCAGTGGATAACAGCTCTGTCCAGTCCGCCATCGACAAGGCCAAACAGGATGCGAAAAAGAACGGCACCACAGAGAACGGGATTGGTGTTACGGTTCCCATCACCCCGGCGGCAGGCCAGACCTCTTTTAACGTGACCATCAAGGCGCAGACACTGGATCTGCTGGTTAAAGAAAACGTCCGGCAGTTTACCGTAGCAACAGACCATCTGGTTTCGGTTAATATCGGCCTGGATACTCTGAAGCAGCTGGATACCGCCTCCGCTGGAGGGGACATCATCCTCCGGGCAGATAAGGTGGATGCACTGCGTTCCACCGAGGCCAAAGCCACCATCGGCGCAAGACCGGCCTATGACCTGTCACTGGTCTACCTCTCCGGCGGCAAAGAAATACCGATTGCCAACTTAAATGGTCACACTATATCGGTGCGTTTGCCCTACACACCGGAAAAGGGTGAGCAGACAGGTAATCTCTATGCAGTCTATGTAGATGACGCTGGCAAGGTGGAATGGATCACCAAATCCAGCTACAATGCCAGACTGAAAGCGGTGGTTTTTGAAACCGGTCATTTCAGCGTTTACGGCGTGGGCTACAAAACTTTTGTCCCGGCCTTTACCGACATTACCGGCCACTGGGCAGCAGATAACATCCTCTTTGCAGCCAGCCGGGGACTGCTCTCCGGCACCAGCGACACCACCTTTAGCCCGGACACCGGCATGACCAGAGGAATGTTTGTGACAGCTCTGGGGCGGTTGGCGGGCATCAACCCGGACAGTTACCAGACCGGGAAATTCATCGATGTGAAAGCCGACGCTTACTATGCCCCCTATGTGAACTGGGCGGCGCAGACCGGCATTGTGGAGGGCGTTACCGCCACCACCTTTGCACCGGACACCAACATCAACCGGGAACAGATGGCGGTGATTATGAAAAATTACGCTGCAAAGCTGGGCTATGACCTGCCCCAGACCTTGAAGGCTGTGACCTTTGCGGACAACACACAGATCAGCAGCTGGGCGAAGGATGCGGTCAAGTCCATGCAGCAGGCGGGCATCCTGACCGGGAAGAATGAAAATAAGTTTGACCCCAAGGGAACCGCCACCCGCGCCGAGGTCGCCACGGTTCTGCGGCAGTTTGTGGAGATCGTCATTGACCCGCAGGCCGCAAACGGCTGGCAGCAGAATGACAGCGGCCAGTGGAACTATTACAGAAACGGGGAGTCAGTGAAGGGCTGGCTCTCCGAGGATCAGAAGTGGTACTGGCTGGACAAGGTCACCGGAATGATGTTTGCCGGAGGCTGGAAGCAGATCGATGGTAAGTGGTACTACTTCTATGCAGACGGGACGATGGCGGTGAATACCGCATCCGACAGATGAAAAATGAACCCGTAATGTAATGCAAAAATAATATCAATAAAGAGGGATGTGAACAATATGGGCAAGTTTCTGGTAATGTCGCTTACCGACCATGAAGAATATATACTCAGTAGAATTATGGAGATTATTGCGGTCGAGCCAGGATTTGACCATATTGTGACATCCCACCTTTGTAACACTCTTGTTTTTTCGGCTGAAGGAGAGAACAGCATACCGAAACGGTGAGTTGATTTCTATGACTCGTCGGGAATTTGAAACATTGGTATACTTGGCAAAACATCCATCCTGGGTATTTTCTGCCGGACAGCTCTATGAAGAAGTATGGGAGGATGGTAAAAATTGCGGAACGGCTGTTGCCTTCGTACCGAAAATCAATGCGAATCCGGTGTATAACGGAGGGTGAAGCCTGCTATATGTATGTAGCAATCATTATGATAACATAAAAGGCACGGCATAAAGAAATCTGATGTAAAATCTATCAGAATAATTTATGCCGTGTCTCTTTTTACAGGATTGAGTTGTTCTAACCATGCATAAAAGCTTTCCCATACCGGCACTTCTGTTTCCAGACGTCTGTCTTTTCGCTCTTCCGGAGTAAGGTCACGGAACTGCTTTTCCAAAAAGAAAAGCTTGTTGCAGTATGCCAGACCAACTTCAGCCGGAATCATGCGGGGATCTCTTCTTTCTTAGGAAGAAGCGGCTCTTTGATTTCTTCCTCGGAATTTCCGTTACTGGGCACGTATGCGTGAACAGTAACAGTACTCAATTTTGGAATTGATATCCAACAGCTTCAGCTTTTTCCGACGCTCCGCTGGTATTGCTTCGTAAAACTTCCGGCGACAATGAGCCAGACAGCAAACAAGCAGTACGTTATCTACTTTATTGTATCCCTGGTAGCCGTCGCATTGCAGCATACCATGAAAACCTTCGAGGAATTGCTGTGCATACTTGCCTGCACGTCCTGCCTGATAATCATATAGGATGATTGGAGGCAGACCATCATTTCCGCTGAGATAGATCCACATATACGATATCGATTCTGCAGCTTTGCCTTCTTCACGCAAGACCTGACATGTTGTCTCATCAGCATGGATAAGATCCCGTTGTATCAACAGTTCGTGCATCCGTTCAA
>ERZ791921.829-NODE-829-length-15493-cov-144.192447_pt1 | contig 15493 bp, 16 predicted proteins | sample MGYA00510135_ERZ791921 | MGnify/ENA primary metagenome ERZ791921 (study PRJEB30046, sample SAMN00792070) | human gut metagenome | study: EMG produced TPA metagenomics assembly of the A metagenome-wide association study of gut microbiota in type 2...
TCCCCAGTAAACACTGGGGATGGAGTTGTATTGTCATAGGGGTTGGATGCTTACGATAAATATCAGGGTTCTCCCAAATGGAAGAAAATATAGGATACTTGCAGAGGATTGAACTCCTTGCAGCTCTTGTTGTATCCACTCTTCAGCAACTGCTCGTAGAGCTGGGTACATCTTACTATCCATCTCATCAGATGGGCTCTTGCCACGTCCGGGTCGGAATCCGGAAAATAGAGCAGGGCTAACTCCTGCTTGGTGTAACTTCGTAAATCCATTTTCTTATAATGTTGAATTTTCCCACAGATTTCACAGATTTTCACGGATTTTGACTCCTTCGGAGTTTTTGCTGTGAGCCTTAGTGAGAGTACCTGTTGCTTTCAACAAGATTATCTGTGTAAATCTGTGAGAGACAAAGAATAATGTTGAATGTTATCTATTAGGGTTATGCTTCGTAAATATGATACTTAGGCATCGTAACTATGATACTTAGTGGTCGTAACCAAGATACTTAATCCTCCACGGTATCGTTAGGATCGATGAAGGCATCGTTGTTGATTTCGCTACCTTCCTTCTCTATCACAGCCCAGCCGTTGCCGTTCTTCTTGTGAATCTTCTTGAATCCAAGACGCTTCATCACGTTACCGATGTTCTGGTTGTTCAGGTTCTGGCGAAGAGCAGGGTTCACACCTATCCTCTCCAGTATCTCTGCACTGTAGCGGAACTTGATAAACTGTAGCGGCGTATCTGGCTCCGGCACCCGGTAGTAACGGAGTATCTGCTCCTCGGCATAGTTGGCTACCATGAAGAGGCGGTTGTGACTGCGCATCAGCTCGATGTCATCCCTCGTCAACCAGTATGTCCACTTCAGGGGCTCGCCCTTAGGATGGCTCATCACCTCCTGACCCAGTGCCACTGCCTCGGCAAACACGTGGTCGTAGTCTATCGGGTGCTCTATCGGACTCTCGATGCTCTTTACCAGCCAAGGACAGTAGCGGCGGTTCTCCTCGTCGGTGATGAACTGCTGGTTGTTGGTGGTGCCGCAGAGCGATCCACGGTGGGGCATCTCCGAACGGTACTTGTCGTAAGGTCGGCGTATGGAGAATGTCACCTTGGTCATGTTGCTCTTGAAGGCGCTCAGGTTTTTGCCGAATACCATCTCAAACTCGTCGAGACAGAGCAGAGCCTTGCTGCTGAAAGCCTCCATAAAGTCCTTGTCGGTATAGGCGCCCGTCGAGTCGTTGAGGAAGTACTGGCGCAACTGTGGGGGCAACAGCATGTGGAAGAACGTGGTCTTGAAGATGCCGCCCTTGCCCACGAAGATGAGTATCATCTGGTTCACCACCTTCAGCGTTACCCACGCCACCACCATCGCCACCAGCCACTTCTTGAAGAAATAGCGGAAGAGGCTCTGCGTATGCTCGTTGTCGGGCAGGTTCTCCACCTCGATGCGGTCGGCGAGCTGGTCGATGTAGTCGGGATCCTCTCCCTTCTTCCATTTCGGCAGACTGCGCAGGTAATCGTCCAAGGGGTCGAACGGCTCGCTGAAGTCGCTGTTGATGATGTTGTGCAAGGTCTTCTCCGAGAGATGCAGTCCCGACTCGTCCATTTCGCTCCAGATGGAGTTTTCGATATTGTCGTCGATGCGTACCCAGTCAGGATACTTGCCGTCTAAAACGAAGCGGCTCTCCACCTCGTAAAATCCCGTCAGCACGTTTCGGCGGAACAGATAGTGGGTGAGTAGCCACTGCTTGATGCCCCTTACCGATGGCTTGGCGCTGCGCCCCTCGCCATGGCGATAGAAATGCCAGATACCAAACTTGTTCAGATGCTTGTAGCGAGACTTGATGACGGAAGCCGTATCTTCGTAGCTGGTGCCAAACTCACGGTCGGCGTAAGTCAGAACTTCTTCCTGCGGGATGCCATAGTAGATGCAGATGTCGGCAAAGTGCCATACATACTCGTTGTGATGCTCAGGCTCGAACCGATAGCCCCACAGGTCGAGCAGTTCCTTGATGTGGGAAGCCGCCTCCTCGATGGTAGGCGCACCCTTGTCGCTTGACTTCGCCTCCTCTTTCACCTTGCTGCTTCGCTTTCCTCCCTTGGCGTTTCGCCTGGCAGAATACTTCGCCTGCAATGCCTTCTTCGTGTAGAGGGGGTTCAGATCCTTCGGTCCCAAGGCAAAAGGCTCGGCATCCCAACGGAAATAGGCATCCGGGTCGTAGGCAAGACCGGCGCATCGGGTGATGTCTACACACTGCTTGTCGGGAGCGATACCCAGGAGCTGGGTGTAGTAAGCCATCGCCTTCTGCAGTACGGCATCGAAGAGTTCCAGCACGCTGATGTCGTCGTCATCTACAGGACGGTAGGCACAGAATACTCTGAATCCCCTGCCGCTCACGGTGATATACTCTACCATCGTATGACTGTCGCCTCTCACCAGTTGGATAAGCTGCTCCATATCTTCCTTCTTCACATGGTCGAAGTCGAGCTGTAACATGTAGGTAGGTTTGAGGAAGTCGGCAAGTTGTCTGCCGTAGCCGTCCATGAGCGCCGAAACCGTGATGGCAGGCATCTCAGGCTTGTACTGGTCGGCAAACTGCTTGCTGATGGCGAGGCGCTTGCGGTAAGTCTCGGTCATCATTCGTAGCTCAGGGCTAGAGGTAATCACGCTCTTGAGATACAACCAGTCGGCGAGTGGATGGCTCTCCGAAGATTTGATACAAGGGAAGTACGATGGCATCGTAGCTGTCCCATTCATACAGTTGGTGTTTGATTCTTTTTCCATTTCGTTTTAAAATTGTTGTTGTTATATACTATTCAGTCGTTTCCAACGTTCTCTAATTAAGAGTGTGGGTGAACACTTGGCGATGAAGTCGGTGAAGGGTGAACCCCGATGCCAACCTTTAGCGTTAATAATGTGTTAAAAACACTATATAACCCATTATAATAGAGACTCTTATATTTCTAGCATGCGCTGTATATACAAAGTTCTTTTTACTAGGGTTCACCCCTGAGCCGAAAAGGTGAATGCTTGGGGCAAGTGTTCACCCCGCTGTTCACCAATCGGTAACTTAAGATTGCTTCAGCCCTCGTTCTTGAAAGCTGCTGCGAATTTAATAAAAAAGATTGAGACCGCCAAGAATCCTGTACCTACATATATAGGTACAAAAAGGCGATGATTTTATAATAGCTTAACAAAAGATATTCAAATTTTTTAAATATATTAAGAAATGACACGATTTACAAAAACTAAAAAGGCACTGCGCGCTTTGACGGATACCATTCTCGGCGGCAGTAGCAATGTGGTACGCACCTTAAAGGTGGCTGGCCACATGAATGAGAATTCAGTCAAGCATGTCTAAGAGGGTTATGCCAGTCATACCCAGTCCTATTGCCTGCTTCGTTCTTCGCTGAAGAAGCATCACTGCACCAAAGATCAGGTGATGCAGATAATGGACTATCTTGACAACATGGAAGAGGAGTATCACAAGTCCTACCCCGACGATCCCTGCCCGATGGACGGTGGCTATAAGGCGAGCTTCGAAAGGTTTGTGATAGAATCCTTAAGAGCAGAGTGAGATTTACCACCTGAGACCGAATAGGTCTAAGAAATCTGTGTTAATCTGTGAGATCTGTGGGAGGCTAAGAAAATAATGTTGAATATTGATTTTTGAACACGAATCTCTCGAATCTCAGTAAGCATGATACAATATAACTTTTTTTCAAAAAACTGATAAGTGTAACTACTATTAATATAGTGGTGACGCTGTATTATTTTATGGCTTAACGTACCTAAAGTGACCGTTTACGTCCAATTTCTTAAAATACCCTGTATCCCCAGTAAACACTGGGGATGGAGTTGTATTGCCATAGGGGTTGGATGCTTACGAAGGGCGAATGGAGAGCCTAGGATAGAATAAACGAATTAATAACTTATAGAGTCTCTGGCATGTAAACTGTTATGAGCAATTTTTATTAAGCTACTTTTCTGCTTGTGGCAGGGAGCATGCTGGGACTCATTTCTAATGAGATATACAAAACACAATGAAGATAGGAATAATAACACTACCCCTACATACAAACTATGGAGGGATATTGCAGGCTTATGCCTTGCAAACGGTATTAGAAAGAATGGGGCATCAAGTGGATATTCTCGAGGAACCATTAGCATATAAACATACCTCTTTAAATCGTTATATTAGACGTATTCTTAAAAAGTGTGTTGGGAAGCGTTCTATTATCAATTATGAGGGGTTTATGCGTAAGTGGCAACCTAGAGTTGCTGCAAATATTAATCAGTTTATTAATACTTATATACATCGGAGAATTGTAAATTTTGAAAGTTTGACAGAAGGAGAATATGATGCATTTATTGTTGGTAGTGACCAAGTATGGAGACCTTCTTATAATCAGCATTTAGAGCAAGCATTCCTTAATTTTACCGAGAACTGGAAAAACGTTAAGAGAATTGCATATGCAGCATCCTTTGGTGTTGATAACTGGGAATTTACTAAAGAACAAACAGAAGAATGTAAAAAACTAGTTCGCAAATTTGATTTAGTCAGTGTACGTGAAGATACTGCCGTGAATCTATGTAAAGAACATTTAGGGATAGTAGCTACACATGTATTAGATCCAACATTGTTGCTTTCTGCAGGTGATTATCAAAAAATAATTGGTGAATTAAAAGTTAGTGATACATCTTATGTTTTTTCTTATCTTTTAGATGAGTCTGAAGAAAAGATAAATATATTGGAGGATGTTAGTAAAAGACTTAATCTTCCTGTTAGAAAGATTAAGCTAGAAAAGGATATTTCAAAAATACCTATGTCAAAATTAAAGTCTTTTACATATCCTTCAATTCAAGAATGGCTCGCATCTTTTGCACAAGCAGATTTTGTAGTTACCGATTCCTTTCATGGTACAGTCTTTTCGATAATATTTAACAAACCGTTCGTTGTGTTGCCTAATAAAGGTAGGGGTATGACAAGGTTTATGTCACTATTAAAAAAAATAGGTTTAGAAGAACGAATTATAGAAAATAGTGCTGTATGTTTGAACATTTTTAATGTCTGTGCTAATAATAAGGATACTATAAAAAAAATGCGAGAAAAAGACTTAGAATTACTATCAGAATATTTACAATAATTTTATAATGGTATATATAATTATAATAATCTTATGTTTGTTTGTGTTGCTGAAAAAACAAACAGGTTTCAACAAATACTTTGGCGTATTTTTATTGGGAGTACTAATAATAGTTGGCGCTTTTAGGGGTATAAAAGTTGGTACAGATACCTCGTGGTATTATAATAATTGGTTTTTTACTACATTTGATGTGAAGTCATGGAATCATTTTACCCCATTTGAGCCAGGTTTTAATATATTAATTGCATTTCTCAAAAATGTAAATAGTTCTTATTATTTCTTTTATGGTCTAATTTTTACTGTTACATTATTGATGTTCTTAAAGGCTGCTAAAATAGCGAAAGTAAATATTGGATATTTATTCTCATTTTTTTTCTTGTGCTATTATTTTGCATTTTGTATGAACATTATGAGGCAGATGTTTGCTTTAAGTATTGGTGCAATATTATTATATTCATTTTACAAAAAGAAAATTTCACTCATATTTTTTGAAATTGGAGTTATTTTGATAACTTTGTTATTTCATCATAGTATGATAATTTTGGCGTTATTCCCAATATTCGTATTTGTTGATTTTAATCGTTTCCTGAACACAAAGAAATTGATAATAATATTGGTTATTGTTCAAATTCTATCTAAGACAGCGTTGCCATTAATACAATCTGTTATCCTAAATTTTTCAGGTATCTTTAATGATAGGGCAAACTATTATATAGATTTACTTGATGAATATGGATTTGGAGAGGCTAATAGTTGGATTGTCGCTTTTGTTTCATGTTTAGTTTTTATTCTTTTGGCAGCTGACAAAAGAAATCCTATTTTTTACTTTTCTTTTGGGGGATTACTGCTTGGAATATTATTAGCAAATTTTGGTGATATGTCTAGAATTACTGTCAATGCATCTTTCTTTAGTATTTTTTATTTGGCCGATAAATGGGCAAAATGGTCAAATGATCCAAAGATACTCTTGTTAAAGATGCTTTATCTGACTTGTGTAATATATATATTATATTTTAGTTTGATTAATAACTCAGCGTTTAATCCTTACTCTACAATGTTTTCTGATTTATAGTTATGGTGTTTTCGGTAGTTATTCCTTTGTATAATAAAGAAAGATTCTTATCCGCAACTCTAAGTTCTGTAGAACTTCAAACTTTTAAAGATTTTGAAGTTATTATAGTTGATGATAGTTCAACTGACAATAGTTACAATATTGCCAAGACATTTGAGAAGGACAAACGTTTTAAGGTTTATACAAAACTAAATGGGGGAGTTTCTGATACTAGAAATTTTGGTATTGAAAAAGCAGTTGGACAATATATATGTTTCTTAGATGCAGATGATATTTGGGATAGTTCGTACCTACAGGAGGTTTATCGACTTATCAAGAAATATCCTGATTATGATGTCTTTTGTTTAGGTTATTCATCTTTTAATAATGTCATTGAAGATGCTTATGCAAAATATAATCTTAGAAAATATATCAAAACAGATGATGCTGTTATTGATTTTTTTCGTTATTCTGTTCTAGGAAAAGGTTCAATTGCATTGACTAGTGCTGTAGTTATTTCTAAAAAGTTAATAGAACGAAATCAGTTGAAATTCCCGAAAGGTTGTAGTATGGGAGAAGATGTTGATTTTTGGGTTCGCGCATGTGCTTTAAAAGATATTGTATACAGTAATAAAACTCTTATGTTTTATAGAAATTCCTGCGAGGATAGTTTGACTTCCTTGGGATATAAATCAATTTCTCGTTCTTATGCTTATTGGAACTGGTATTCTATGATGTCTACAAGTTTATATAAGGATAAATTTACAACAAGGATGTTATATACAACAGCCAGGATGGGCTTAAATACGCACGAAGGTAAACTGATAAGACAATGCCTTCTGAAAATAGAGGGAAGCTATCTTTTCATAAGCAGAATGATATTATTTATACGTTCATTTTTAATTTAAATATATTGTTATGGGTAAGCATGCATTTTTGCTTGGTGTATATACCAATCCTGATTATACTGATACAATTATTAATCAGTTGTCCTCAGATAATACTAACATTTACATTCATGTCAATGATTTAAACTGGGCTGAATTTATGCCGTTGGCAAAAAAATACGAGAATTCTAATAATATTATGTTCATTCATGATGTTAAGGTGCTTTGGGGTGGTTCAACTTTGCAGCAATCTATTATGTGTATGTTAGGTAAAGCTTTGCAAAATAAAGAAAATTCTTATTTTCATCTCATCACTGGGCAAGATATTCTGATAAAGCCTTTAGAAGCTCTATTTAGTTTTTTTGAAGGTAATACAAATTCTTATATAAGTTATTTTGAGTTGCCTGATTCCAATCGGTTTGCAGGTGGGGGATTAGAACGTTACGATTATTATCAGCTTTATGATTTGTTTGATTGCCGTAAAAGAGGAATAAAGACAAAGCTTAATAAGTTGTGTCTCATAATTCAAAAAACGTTCCGTTTGAAGCGTAGCAAGTTACCTTTTAAACAAATTTACGGGGGGTCTGGATGGTGGTCTTTACAGCGAGATGCTGCTGAGTATGTTTATAAAGAGTGGTTTAACAACAGACTATATAAACGTTTAGCTCATACTTTTGCGCCAGATGAAATGATAGTTATGACATTGTTGCTTAATTCAGATAAACACTTTCCTATAGTAAATGACAATTTACGATTTATGATTTGGGAAGCTGGACTATCTGGTCCGAGAAATTTGACAATTTCCGACTTTGATAAATTAAAACATACAAATGCATTTTTTGCAAGAAAAATAAATCCTGTTGATAATGCAGATTTATATCATAAAATAAACAAAGAATTAAATAAAACAGAAATATGAAAGTAGTTCTTTTAGCAGGAGGCTTTGGCTCCCGAATTTCTGAGGAATCTCAATTCAAGCCAAAACCAATGATAGAAATTGGAGGTATGCCTATCATCTGGCATATCATGAAGGAGTATGCCTATTATGGTTATACTGAGTTTATAATTTGTGCTGGTTATAAGCAGGAGTATATCAAAGATTGGTTTGCCAATTACTTCTTGCATAACTCAGATATCACTTTCGATTATCGCAATGGTAAGAACGAGATGACCGTTCATCAGACCAATATGGAACCATGGAAAGTAACTGTGGTTGATACTGGCTATAATACGATGACAGGTGGCCGTATCAAACGTATTCAGAAGTATGTGGGCAATGAGCCTTTCTTGATGACATACGGCGATGGTGTTTGCGACGTGGAAATAGACAAGTTGGTTGAGTTCCATAAGAACCATGGAAAATTAGCTACATTGACAGCCGTGAAGATGGCGCAGGATAAGGGTGTGCTTGACATTAGTGGAGATTTTGCTGTAAAGTCTTTCCGTGAGAAGAATGCTAGCGATGGCGCTCCTATCAATGCAGGGTATATGGTACTCCAACCAGAGGTCTTTGATTTGTTGGATGGTGATTCTTGTGTATTCGAGAAGACTGCCCTTGTAGAGCTTGCTAAGCGTGGTGAATTGATGTCTTACGTGCATGAGGGCTTCTGGCAGTGCATGGATAATATCCGTGAGAAGAACATGCTCGAAAAACTTCTTGCAGAAGATAAAGCTCCTTGGAAGCGTTGGGAGCGTTCAATCCCTTCTATTGAGGCTCGCAAGTTAACTGGTAATATTTAAAAATACAGGAATAATTATGATAGACGTATTTGATGGATTTTTCAAGGACAAGAAAGTCCTTGTAACAGGTCATACAGGTTTTAAAGGCTCCTGGTTGTGTATCTGGCTCCATGAGTTGGGAGCGGAGGTCGTAGGTGTAGGTCTAGACCCATATTCTGAGCGTGACAACTTTGTACTTTCAGGCATCGGTTCAAAGATAAAGGCTGACATCCGTGCTGATATTCGTGACGGAGAGAAGATGAAGCAAATCTTTGCTGAGTATCAGCCTGAGATTGTATTCCACTTGGCAGCACAGCCTTTGGTCCGTCTCTCTTATGAGATTCCTGTAGAGACATACGAGGTGAACGTTATGGGAACTATTCATATAATGGAAGCTATCCGTGCTACCAAGAGTGTGAAGGTGGGTGTGATGATTACTACCGACAAGTGCTATGATAACAATGAGCAATTGGAAGGATATGTAGAGACCGACCCTTTTGGAGGTTATGATCCATACAGTTCTTCAAAGGGAGCTTGTGAGGTAGCTATACAATCATGGAGACGTTCTTTCTTTAATCCTGCTGACTATGGAAAGAAGCATACCGTGAGCCTTGCGTCTGTAAGAGCTGGTAACGTAATCGGTGGTGGTGACTGGGCTAAGGACCGAATTATACCAGACTGTATCCGAGCTTTGGAAACAACCAAGGTAATTGATATCCGTTCTCCAAAGGCTGTTCGTCCATGGGAGCATGTGTTGGAACCATTGTCCGGATATATGCTCTTGGCTCAGAAAATGTGGAATGATCCTACAGGTTACTGTGAAGGTTGGAACTTTGGCCCGGAGGCTGATAGCGTTTTAACCGTTTGGGAAGTTGCTTCTGCCATCGTTGAGAATTTTGGTTTTGGTGAGTTGAATGATGTTTCTGATCCGAATGCCCTCCATGAGGCAAAACTTTTGATGCTCAATATCAATAAGGCAAAGACCCGATTGGGATGGAAACCAAGATTGAATGCCAAGCAATGTGCTATGCTTACCTCTGACTGGTATAAGCGATACAAGACAGAAAATGTGTATGACCTCTGTGTGGAGGAAATCAATAAATTCATAGGATAATGAAAATTTCAATTTTAGGAACCAATGGCTTCCTTTCTACTGCCATTGCCAAATATGCCAATGAAGCAGGATGGGACCTGGATATGTATGGACTGGATGAACCAACTGCCCATCAGTTTGACAATTTCTATAAGGTAAACTTAATGGATGCGGAACTCGATTGCTCTGGTTTATTGACTTCAGATATCATTGTTTATGCGATAGGTGCAGGTATTCAGGCAAACCTCAAGGAAGGTTTCAACCTGATTTATAACCTCAATGTTACAGCTCCAGTCACCATCTGTAACAAGTTGAAGGAACTAGGATACAAAGGCCGTTTTGTTACTTTTGGCAGTGTCTTTGAAATGGGCGAGACTCATGAAGAACGTTTCTTTACAGAAGAAGATGTTCTCACATCTACTTGTCCTGCACCAAATGACTATACTGTAAGTAAACGCATGTTGAGTAGTTTCGTTTCTTCATACAAGCATGATTTCACACACTGGCATTTCTATATCCCAACGATTTACGGTGCAGGTGAAAATCCAAAGCGTTTGATACCATACGTAATCAATGCTATTCGCAATGGTGAGGAACTTCATTTTACTGCTGGAGACCAAACAAGACAGTATGTACATGTCAGTGAGGTGCCACGTATGTTGGCTCAGGCATTTGATAAGAGTCTTCCATCAGGTCTTTATAATATCCAAGGTAAGGAGACTGTAACAGTTAAGGAGATTGTAACTGAGATACATCATGCTATGGGTAAGGAAGTGCCGGATGGTTGTTTCGGTAGTGTGCAACGTGCTGATGTGGGTATGAAATATCTGGCATTGGACGGTAAGAAATTACATGATGCTACTGGTTTTGAGGCAAGTATTAAGATAACAGATGTAATCGATACATATTAAGAATTAAGTATGTCACAGATAGATAAAGTAAGAATCATTCCTCGTCGTCTCATCGCAGACAACAGAGGCTGGTTTTTGAAAGTAATAACAGGAACAGAGGAGTACATACCTTCTCATACAGGTGAGGTTTACCTTACTATGGGTAAGCCTGGTCAGGCTAAGGGTGGTCATTATCATCCAGAAGCAGTGGAGTGGTTTACCATCATTGAAGGTAGTGCCATCTTAAAATTGGAGGATATGGAAACGCATGAACGTAGAGACATTGAGATGCCTTTTGAAAAAGCTCAGACCGTTTTCATTCCCAACGGAGTGGCACATATAGTAGTAAATAACAGTGATAAGGACTTTATCTTGCTGGCTTATACCGATAAATTGTATGATCCAGCTGATACAATTACTTGTCAAATAAGATAAAGAACAAATAGAATGAATATTTTTTCTATATTAAAAGATTTATACAATAAGAGTAGTAGTGCTCGCTTCATTGATTATCTTAAAATGGGGGGGGTAAAGATAGGTGATAATTGTATTATTCGCAGCCCAAGAACTGCATTAATAGATGTTACAAGACCAAGTCTAATCACAATCGGAAATAATGTAGATATAAATCGGCATTTTCAAATTCTGACTCATGATTGGTCGAGTACTGTATTTCGTAATTATTTTCATGATTTTGTAAATTCTTCTGGCAAGGTATCCATTGGTAATAATATTTATTTTGGTACCAATGTTACGATTTTGAAAGGAGTTACCATAGGGGATAATTGTATTATAGGTGCATATTCTTTGGTTACACATGACATTCCGGCTAATTCTGTTGCTGCAGGAGTTCCCTGTAATGTGATTTGTAGTCTTGAGGAATATTTTGAGAAACGCAAATTAAAAGGGCTTGATGAAGCAAAGGAATATATACGAAGTTTCCGTAATAGATTTCATAGAAATCCCTTACCTTCAGAACTGAGAGAAGAGTTTATTTATTTTGTGGATAAGAATAATATTTCTGACTATCCTGAAATTCCTGTACGTTTTCAATTAGGCAACGGGTATGATGAATGGATATCTAAACATATTGCTCCTTATAAATCGATAGATGAATTCTTAAACTCAATAGAATAAAAATATAATAATATGACACATCCAAAAGTTTCGGTAATAGTGCCGATTTATAATGTAGAGAAATATCTAGATGAGTGTATGGTTTCTTTATTAAACCAAACACTTAAGGATATTGAAATTATTCTGGTTGATGATGAGTCTCCGGATAATTGTCCTAAAATGTGTGACGAATATGCTAATAAAGATAAGCGAGTTAAGGTTGTCCATAAAAAAAATGGTGGACTCGGCTTTGCTCGTAATTCAGGACTTGATGTTGCTACAGGAGAGTATGTAGCATTCATTGATTCTGATGATTTTATCGATTTAGATATGATGGAACATCTCTACAATGTAGCAACAGAGTACAATGCTGATGAAGTGAGATGTGGTATCAAGTTTTATGTTGGTGGTAAGTTTACTGAGCGACATGATGTTGATGAGCTTACGGTTTTCAGAGGAAAAGAGCAAGTTGTAGATTTTATGCTTGATGTTGTAGGTCCACTTCCTGAGTGTAAGCGAGATGTTAAGTATATGATGTCTTCTTGCTGTTGCATTCATTCTAGAAAGGTAATTGAGGATAATCACATCCGATTTTTATCTGAGAGGGAATGCTTATCTGAGGATTTAATATGGGATATAGATTTATTTTCTAAGATGAATTGTGTAGTTTATGTTCCAGAATGTCATTATGCCTATCGTATGAATCCTTCATCTTTGACGCATCAATATTCTAGAGAAAAATATCAAAGAAACTATAATTTTTTCGAGATTCTTGAGAAGAAATTGGCTGGTATTTTGTCTAAGGAGAAGTATGAATTACATCTTCTTAGATCTCAAATGCTTTATTTCAGAAATTCTATTTCTGGATTTGTGTATAATAATGGTAATGTTAAGGATGATGTTCGTTATGTCCTAAATGATAATTTTTGGAAGAGGCTATTTTCATTATATCCTTTTAAGAGATTACCACTTAAGCAGCGTGTATATTATACATTAGCAAAGCTTAAATCCCCAACATTAATGATAATATTAGCTAAATTAAAATAGATATGATTACATCTAAACAGCAACTCTGGGAGTATATACATGCTGACCGAAAGGTACAAGGTATGCAGCATCCTCTTCTTGCCAAATTCACATTTGGTGAAAATGCAATGATTAGGAAGTATATGACAAACTTAAGAAAAGCAGAATATTGGAAGGCTCATTCGGAGAAATGGGGGGGCAAATTGATGTATGCGTACCATTTCTTGAAGCATCGTAGAATGTGTTTGAAATATGGTATGTATATTGGGCTAAATGCTGTTGGTAAGGGCTTTTTCATTGTGCATCCAGGCTTTATTAGGATAGATTCATGGGTGCATATAGGAGAAAATTGTACAGTTCTTCCAATGGTCCTTTTTGGCCGAGCTCATCCAATTGATGGAACAGAAATCTTCGTAGGAGACAATTGTTACGTAGGAACTGGTGCAACAATTTTGGGTCCAATAAAAATAGGTAATAATGTGACAATCGCGGCTGGAGCAGTTGTGACAAAAGATGTTCCAGATAATGTTGTTGTGGCAGGAGTTCCTGCTAAAATCGTGAAATATAAAGAAAATGATTAAAACTATTCTTTTACAATGTAAATTCTACTAAGAAGAATTTCTTAATGTTACGCACCCTCTAATTCCTAATCCGCTTCGAAACTTCTATTTAAGAATGTACGGAATACGAGTATGGGGGCATCCTGTATACATAGAGGATGTAAATTCTTCCATGTAGGTAAGATGAGCGTAGGAAAGGACACTGTTATCAATTTTGGTTGCTACTTTGACAATCGACGTGGTATCAATGTTGGAAACAATGTCGGAATTGCTCATAATGCTAAAATTTATACATTAGGTCATGATTTAAATGATTCTTCTTTTTCGACAAAGGGTGTACCGGTCAATATTGAAGACAATGTTTTTGTCTTTTCCAATGCAATGATAATGCCGGGAGTGACAATAGGTGAAGGTGCTATTGTACTAGCTGGAAGTGTTGTAACTAAAGATGTAGAACCTTGGACAATAGTTGGAGGTAATCCTGCAAAAAAGATAAGAGATCGCAATCGTGACATAGATTACAAACAAGTTTATAGATATTGGTTCGCTTTATAAGTAATGAATAAACCAAATGTTTTATTTTTGCTGAAAGGTCTTGAAACGGGAGGTCTTGAGGTGGTGACTGCCGTTCTTGCAAATAAATTTGTAGAGGAAGGTCATCAGGTAAGTGTTTTTTCTTTTCTTGGCGGAAAACATTCCATTGCCGATAGATTTGATGCTCGTATCAAACTTTATCAGCAAGACGACTATTCCCGAAGTAAAGAAAATGTTGCTAAGTTGCGAAAAGTTTTGGTCGATGATAAGATAGATATCATCATCAACCAATGGGGCTTGCCTTATACACCAATCAAAACGGCTCGAAAGGCTGCTAAAGGTCTCGATGTAAAGATCATTTCCGTATATCACAATGCGCCGAGTTTCAATGGTAGAATCCAGAAATTAAATATAGCTTTAATGGGATGCGAGAATCTTATGAAGCGTTTGGCTTTACGCTTGATGCGCTTTGCATTCAAGAAGGTGACGAGCAGGGCTATGGCTTACATTTATCGACATAGTGACTTGTTCCTTGTATTATCGCCAAGCTATATAGAGGAGTTTAAGCGCTTTACAGGTGTGAGTGATGGCAGGTATCTTCAAGTGTTGACCAATCCTATAACAGTAGAGCATGATGGATATGAGTATGCTTTTAATGAAAAGCAGAAAGAAATCATCTATGTGGGTCGTTTGGACTTTGTTCAGAAAAGAGTATATCGTGTGATTGATACATGGAACTATTTGGAGGAACGCTTTCCTGATTGGCATTTGACCATTGTGGGAGATGGTGAGGATAGGGAGAACTTGGAGAATCATGTGAAATATTTAGGCTTGAAACGAGTTTCTTTTGAGGGATTCCAAAAGCCGATAGACTATTACAAGCGTGCTTCAATTCTTCTCCTTACATCTGATTTCGAAGGTTTTCCATTGGTGCTTGCTGAATGTATGAGCTTTGGTGTGATTCCTGCCGTATATGATAGCTATTCTGCGGTATGTGATATCATCGATGATGACAAGGATGGTATCGTGCTTCCTTATCATAAGCAAGGATATGATGCTAATGAAGCGGCAGGTATGATTGCCAATATCATGAAGGATGATGGTAAGCGTGAGCAAATGGCTTTGGCTGCTATTAAGAAAAGTAAAGAATATTCCGTAGAGAAGATTTATCGTGAATGGGAGAGTGTGTTTAATGGTTGTATATAATTAAATTTTTTAAACTCAATTTTTGAGAGCTGCAAGTTGAATGACATTAATTTAGCGATTATATAGAAGATATACTCGCCCGTCGGAGGGATTGGGAGTAAGACTTCATATCCTTAATTCCATGTAATTATAACTCGAACAAAAAGGTGAATGTTAAGGCTGCCTAATTGGTTGCTCTGGCAATATCAATTAATAATATGCTTTATAGAAAAGTAACCATCTACTTCTCCATATTGCCCGCTAAAAAATAAGTATTACCTTTGCTG
>ERZ791921.830-NODE-830-length-15488-cov-4.846563_pt1 | contig 15488 bp, 16 predicted proteins | sample MGYA00510135_ERZ791921 | MGnify/ENA primary metagenome ERZ791921 (study PRJEB30046, sample SAMN00792070) | human gut metagenome | study: EMG produced TPA metagenomics assembly of the A metagenome-wide association study of gut microbiota in type 2...
TCAGCTTCGCTGACCAGAATCACGCGCCAAGTCTCACGGACGTTCGACTTGAATTGTTTGGAAGGTGCGTTCTGTGAAAAAACAAAAAATGTACCTTGATAGGTTTTTGCGCTGAGGAAGGAAAACGCCCGGGAAAATGGCGGACTGCATGGAATTCCTATTGACAAAGTAGGAATTTCGCATTACAATCACTGATAAACCAATTAAAACAATATGAAATAAAAAAATTATATAAAAAACAAATTTGCTGATATAGCAAATAGACACAGGAGGATGACATCGTGGCTTATCAGATAGAGACAACTTGTATTTGCGGAGATCCGGAAACTTCTAAAAACCATTCTTTTGGCGCTGTTTCAGTGCCGATTTACCAGACGGCGACTTTTGCCCACCCGGGTATTGGGGAATCAACCGGTCATAATTATACGCGTGAGAGCAACCCGACCAGAGACGAGCTGGAAAAGACTGTTTCGGCGCTGGAAGGAGCGGTTGATACCGTTGCCTGCACATCCGGTATGGCGGCGATCTCGCTGATGATGGAGCTGTTTGACAGTGGCAGCCATTTTGTATGTACCGAGGATCTGTATGGCGGTTCCGTCCGTATTTTTGAGGCACTGGAAAAGAAGCGCGGTTTTTCATTTTCCTATATAAATACAGCCGATGTGGAGGCGGTTGAGAAGGCGATTACGGATCAGACGAAGGCACTCTACATCGAGACACCGAGCAACCCGACGATGCAGGTGACCGATCTGGCGGAAATGAGCCGTCTGGCGACGAAGCACGGACTGCTTCTGATCGTGGACAATACCTTCCTGTCCCCGTATCTGCAGAATCCGATCGCCCAGGGCGCGGATCTGGTTGTCCACAGTGGCACGAAGTTTTTAGGCGGTCACAATGATACGCTGGCTGGATTTTTATGTACGCCGATCAAGGCACTGGCAGAGCAGATTCGATATCTGTTCAAGACGATCGGAAGCGGACTTTCTCCGTTTGATTCCTTCTTAGTTCTGCGCGGCATCAAGACTCTGTCGGTGCGCGTGGAGCGGCAGCAGGAAAATGCGATGAAGATCGCAGACTGGCTGAAAGAGCAGAAAAAGGTAACGGATGTCTACTATGTAGGACTTCCGGAACATCCGGGTTATGAGATCAACCAAAAACAGAGCCGCGGCGCGGGCAGCATGATTTCGTTCCGCACTGATACAGAGGAGACGGCGAGAAAGGTGCTGGAGCGCGTGAAGCTTATTTCCTATGCGGAGAGTCTGGGCGGCGTGGAGTCCCTGATTACCTATCCGATGCTGCAGACACACGGCGATGTACCGGTTGAGATCCGGGAACGTCTTGGAATTACAGAGACATTTTTACGTCTGTCTGTCGGTATTGAAAATGTGGATGATCTGATTGCGGATCTGGAGCAGGCGTTAGCGTAAAAAGAGGGTAACTGTTCAGTAGGTCTGCGCATTTACTGCGCTGATCGTACGAAAACATGGGCCAGCAGGCAAAAATCCCATTGCCGTAGGCAATTTTTAATGGATTTTTGCGCGTGACTGTGAAGGTACTGAACAGTTACAAAAGAGGATAGATATGTTTGGTATCGGTTTTGCATGGGCAGTGGGATATGGGCATGGATGACAGGATGCCAGAGTGAAAACCGTTCATTGACAGGAACGATGGATTGGGAGGAAAATGCATGAAATACGATTTTGACAAAGTGGTGGACCGGCATGGTACCAACTGTTTAAAATATGATTTTGCCATCGAGCGAGGAAAACCAGCGGATATTTTACCGCTTTGGGTGGCTGATATGGATTTTCAGACGGCTCCGGCGATTTTAGAGCGGCTGGAAGAGACAGTAAAACATGGTATTTTCGGCTACAGTGATGGAAAAGAGGGCTATTTTGCGGCAGTCCAGAACTGGTACCGGGAGCGCTTTGGCTGGGAGACGAAACCGGAGTGGCTGGTGAAGACACCGGGCGTTGTATTCGCGCTGGCGGCGGCTGTCCGGGCGTATACAAAGGAAGGTGACGGCGTACTGCTTCAGCAGCCGGTGTACTATCCGTTTTTGGAAGTAATTACGGACAATGGGCGTAAGATTGTCAACAGCCCGCTGAAAATCACGGATGGCTATTACACGATGGATTTTGACGACCTGGAAACGAAGATCGTGGAAAATAAGGTCAAATTGTTCCTGCTTTGCAGTCCGCACAACCCGGTCGGACGTGTCTGGAGCGAGGAAGAACTGCGCCGGGTTGGCGAGATTTGCCTGCGTCACGGTGTGCTCGTGGTCAGCGATGAGATCCACAGTGATTTTACCCGCGAGGGACATCCACACACAGTATTTGCGAAGCTGGGTGCAGAGTTTGAGCAGAACTGCCTGATCTGCACGGCACCATCCAAGACGTTCAATCTGGCGGGACTGCAGATTTCCAATATCTTTGTGCCGAACCCAGAGCTTCGGAAGAAACTCTTAAAGGAGATCACGGCGGCAGGCTACAGCCAGGTCGGTCTGATGGGACTGGTAGCATGCCAGGCGGCGTATGAAGAGGGAGCGGAGTGGCTTGCACAGCTAAAAGCGTATCTGGAGGAGAACCGGAAGTTTGTGAAGGCGTATCTGGAAGAGCATCTGCCGGAAATCCGTCTGATCGAGCCGGAGGGAACCTACCTTCTGTGGCTGGATTTTAAGGCGCTTCATTTGAATGAAAAAGAGCTGGAACATCTGATCGTGGACAAGGCACATCTGTGGCTGGACAGCGGCGCGATGTTCGGACCGGACGGCGAGGGCTTCGAGCGGATCAATATCGCATGCCCGCGGGCGACGGTGGAGAAAGCGCTGAAGCAGCTGGAAGCGGCGATCCGCGGATAAAATTGATTGGGTCACGAATCAGAACCCGTATAAATAAAACCTGCCGCAGGCAGACTGTATCCCCCCATATAAACAGTCTGTCTGCGGCAGTTTTTTTGAATTCATAGGAACATTATTTTATGAGAACCGGAACACCGCAGTTCCATACGCCGGAAGCGGGTACGCGAAGGAGTATGGCTGTCCGTCACATTCGCTCTTGATGGAGCGGTAATGGCTGATCTTATCGCCGCGCTTGTAGTAGCCGTGTTCCTGGTCAAGCAGCAGCGTGTAGGTGCCGCGTTTCGGAACACCGACGCGGTAATCGTCGCGGTCTACCGGGGTGAAGTTGCAGATGAAGAGAAGATTCTTTTTCTGTGTTTCATCGCGGCGGATAAAGCTGAAAATACTGCGGTCTCCGTCGTTGGCGTTGATCCACTGGAAGCCGTCATACTCCTCGTCCAGGCGGTAGAGCGCCGGATATTTGTGGTAGAGCGTCAAAAGCCCTTTCACATAATTCTGGAGGTCGGCATGGAACGGCTCTTTCGTAAGGTACCAGTCGAGGGAGACTTTTTCATCCCATTCATGGAACTGACCGAAATCCTGTCCCATGAAGAGAAGTTTCTTGCCCGGATGTCCGAGCATGAAAGTGTAGCCGACTTTCAGGTTGGCAAATTTATCCTCGTATTCGCCCGGCATTTTGTTGATCATCGAGCATTTGAGGTGGACGACCTCGTCGTGCGAGAGCACCAGAATGAAGTTTTCGCTGGTGCAGTAGGTGATGCCGAAGGTCATTTTGTTGTGGTTAAATTTACGGAAATACGGGTCGAGCTTCATGTATTCGAGGAAGTCATGCATCCAGCCCATATTCCATTTGAAGGTAAATCCAAGACCGTCCTCCTCCGGGCTCCTGGTAACCTTCGGCCAGGCGGTGGATTCCTCGGCAATGATGATGGCGCCATCCTTCCGGCCGCGGATCACGCTGTTTAAATGTTTGAAAAATTCGATGGCTTCGAGGTTTTTGTTGTCGCCATATTTATTTGGTACCCACTGTCCGTCCTGGCGTCCATAGTCTAAGTAAAGCATGGAAGCGACGGCGTCCACGCGCAGACCGTCGATGTGGTATTCATCGAGCCAGTAGAGCGCGTTGGCGATCAGAAAATTGGATACCTCGTTTTTGGCATAATCAAAGACCTTGGTACCCCAGTCCGGGTGCTCGCCTTTGCGCGGGTCGGCGTACTCATAGAGCGCCTGTCCGTCGAAATCGGCAAGTCCATGTGCATCTTTCGGAAAATGCGCCGGAACCCAGTCTAGGATGACACCGATGCCTTTTTTATGTAAGTAATTGACGAAATACATAAATTCCGCCGGGGTTCCGTAGCGGGAGGTCGGGGCAAAATAGCCGGTTACCTGATAGCCCCAGGAGCCGTCATACGGATGTTCGGCGATTCCCATGAGCTCTACATGGGTGTAGCCCATTTCCAGGACATAGTCAGCCAGCTCATGCGCGGCTTCCATGTAAGTGTAGTAACCGTCCTTTTCCGGGCGGTTTTTCTTTTTCCAGGATCCTAAGTGAACCTCGTAGATAGAGATTGGCGCCTTGACCGGATCGGTGCCCGCGCGCGATTCCATCCATTTGGAATCGTTCCATTTGAAGCCGCGGATATCGGCGGTCACGGAAGCGGTTCCCGGGCGGTATTCTGCCGAAAATGCATATGGATCTGCCTTAAATAAAATCGTTCCCGTGTGCGTGGTGATGGCGAATTTGTAGAGCTGTCCCACGCCAAGTCCCGGTACGAAGAGCTCGTAAATGCCGCTGTCTGCGACCGACTTCATCGGGGTTGCATCCGGATTCCAGGCGTTGAAGTCGCCGACCAGGCTGACGGCGGCTGCGTGCGGCGCCCAGACCGCGAAATAGTAGCCGTCCTGTCCGCGATATGTATAAGGGTGTGCGCCCAGCTTGTGGTAGAGCTGGTAGTGGCGGCCTTCTCCGAAGAGATACCGGTCAAGCTCGCCGATCACGCCGAGTCCCTCTGTCTTTGGTTTTTTCGATGTGGTTCGTTTAGTAGTGGAAGCTGCTTTTTTCATAAGGTTACCCCTCCGTGATTCCGAGAATAACAGCGCTGTTACCCTCTAATTCTATCTGAATTTTGTTTGTATTCTTATCGATCAAAAATGATTTTCCGGTAATCAGATCCGTAGCTTGTTCCGCTGTCGTGTGGAATGGAAGCGGAACTTGTAAATAAGCGGCGTTGTCATCGTTGTTGGCAGCGGTAAGGATCGCCTGGTGGTCACCGTGTCTGGCAAATGCGTACTGCCGGTTTGTCAGCAGAAGTTCCTGATAACGCCCACCGTGAAGCGCCGGTTCGGCGGCGTGGATGGCGGCGAGTTTCTGGATCAGAAGTGTAAGCGGTGTCACGGTGCCTGCGCTGGTATCTGTGTTTGAGTCTGTGGTGCTTGAAGTGGTCTGGCAGCAGGTGTTTGCGCCTGCGTGTATGTTTGGGCCTGTGGCGCTCGAAAAGCTCTGGCAGTTGCCATCTGTGCGGATGCCGGTGTTTTGTCCGTCGCTGGTCTGCATTTCTTCTGCAAGTGGTCTCGGCGGCAGGATTCTCGGACGGAGTTCCGTATCGGAGTTGTGTCCGCGGCGTCCCTGAATGCCCCATTCACTTCCATAATAGATGGACGGAATGCCCGGAAGAGTGAACAGCAGCGTGTAAAGCGGCGCAAGATGTGCCGGATTTAACAGTTTGCTTGCGATCCGGTCTTCGTCGTGGTTGTCCACAAAGGTGTAGAGATCCCGCCCCACTGCTTCGAGGCGGCGGACATTGTGTGCCAGTTCGAAATAATTGTGATCGTTGTGCGCGGAATAGATACTTTTGTGCATCTCGTAGTTGGTGACGGAATGAAGCATCTGCGGATTGACCCAGCGGGCGTATTCGCCGTGGATGACTTCGCCCATCAGCCAGAATTCCGGCTTGATTTCATTTGCCAGCCGGCGTAGTTCCTGCATAAATTCAAAGGAAAGATCGCCTGCGCAGTCGAGGCGGATACCGTCGATGTCAAATTCCTGCACCCAGAAACGGACAGTGTCAAGCAGATAGTTCCGCACTTCCGGGTTTCCGTGGTTTAAGCAGGGAAGCTCCCAGATGCCGTGCCAGGATTCGTAGCCGAAGGAATCGCCAAGCGGGCTGCCCCAGCCGAAATTGACGTTCCTGTACCATCCGGCGTAAGGGGACTGGTCACGGTGCGCCTGCAGGTCGCGGAAGGCGAAAAATTCGCGACCGGTGTGGTTGAATACGCCGTCCACGACGACGCGGATGCCATGCTCATGGCAGCAGTCCACGAAAGATCGGAACGAGACGTTGGTTCCCAGCCGCCGGTCGATGAGCCGGAAATCGCGGGTATCATAGCCGTGCGTGGATGATTCAAACAGCGGTCCAATATAGATTGCGGAAATATGCAGACTCTCTAAATAGGGAATCCACAGCATCAGTTCGTCCATGCGGGAATCGGCGGAAACGTCCCTGTTTGTGCCATCCGCTGCCCCATCGGAGACGGGATAGGGATTGGCAAACGGCGATCCGGTCATTCCCAGAGGATACATATGGTAAAAGGTGGCTTTGTCGTACCAGGCTGTCATGAGAAAGTTCCTCCTTGTGGCGGTTAAATGGTATTTTCCTGTTGTTTAATATGTCGTAAAAGGAACTGATACCGGAGATGTGCGGCTTTAAGTTCGTAGATATAGCAGTCAATCAGAGTCGGATCGACGACCTCTTCAAAATGGTTGAAAACGGTGTTGATCGTGCTCATGGTCTGTCGCAGTTCTGTCAGCAGCTCCGGGTCAGGGTGGGTGGAAAAAATGTCCGTGCTGGTGATCCCGGAGCAGTGGGTGCGGTTGTGCTTCATGGTTTGATGCTCTCTTTCTGAATCCTATAAATTGGTACAACGATCAGTATATTCAGAAAATGGAAAGATATGCATCCTGGTTTAGGCGTCCATGGAAAGCACGGATTCCAGCAGATGTCCGAGCTGCATCAGTTTCCGGGTGCTGTCTTCGATTGAGAGATAATAGTAATTGCAGGTTCCCTCCCGGTGGACATCGATCAGCCCGGCTGTCTTTAAGATCTTCAAATGGTGGGAAACTGCCGGGCGCGACAGACTGGTCCGTTCGGTGATCTCCCGGACATTTAAGCCGTGCGGACGGGGCTGGGTGGGCAGGCTGATTGGACGGTCATCGTTTTTATCCGGCTGATTTGTGTTCATAGGGGTGTTTTTTGTGCGTCCCGTGAGGGCTTCGTCCGTCAGTGCTTCGATGATCGTCAGCCGTATTTCATCACCCAGTGCGATAAAAAGAGGCATACAGGTATGAAAATGCTGTTTAAGTTCTATTCCTTTTTTCATCGCGGCTCCTCCTTCTATAATGGTTTAAAAATTTAAACTAATAGTATTTTACCATTTTTTGTTTCGTCAGTCAATGGAAAGGAAAATGCTGGAATGGGTATTTATAGATAAAAAATAAAGAGATATTTTGGCAATTATTTTCAAATAACGAAATTGTCTAGCTAAAATAATGGGTTCAGATGCACAAAGTTTTTGAGATGTTTTTGGCGCATATTTCGGGTGTTTTGGGATTGACTTTTGATCAAAAACTGTTCATAATGGAGGAACATTCATGGATGGGTTCTTCCATCTGTCACGGGAATCCGGATTTCCCGTTGATCTATTATTAAGATTCTAAAAGTTAAGTTCAGAGAAATGTTCGATGATTTTTCAGAAGTGGTTCAAGTGCATACAGGAAAGGAATGGAAAATGGTGGCGGTGAAAACTGGCGCAGGACTGGCAGCTATTGTTTTCGGCAGGTGTTTTGAAAACGGGACATACTGTACAGGAACTGTCCGTTTCATGTATGCGAAAGAGAAGGAGGGGATGGATTGACCTTACTGCTGCTGTTGTTTACCGGCGGCTGTGCGCTTTGGGATTTGAAAAAACGCCGTATTTCCAATGGGATGATTCTGGCTGGCGGGCTGCTGTTTCTTTTAATTCGGTCTGGTCTGGGGATGAAAATAGGATATACAGCCGGATGGAGCAGGTGGCTGCCGGGAACTGGGGCGGCGCTTATGTCAGGCATCTGTGAAATGTGCGGATACCTGGTCCGTATCGGGATTTTACTATGTGTCCTGTTTCCGCTGTATCTGTTTCGCATGATAGGTGCGGGAGATATCAAGATGGCAGCGGTTCTGTTTGGTGCTGCGGGGGTGCAGCAGGGAGGGCGGATCCTTTTATGCGGGCTGATGGCAGCTGGGGCATGGTCAGTTGTTTTATTGGTTTGGCGTGGGATTGCCAGGCAGCGGCTTACATATCTTGTGTTTTATTTGTACCGGTCTGCGCTTGGGGGAAGCGTCGAGCCGTACTATCTGGAAGCGCGGGATGGAAAAGAGGCATCTTTTTGTCTGGCACCGTGCCTGTTTTTGGGAGTGATTGGGGCGGAGCTGATTCGGTATCTGTAAGGAAAATGGCTTGTGATTAGGGAGGTGGCGGTGCGATGAAGCATATTCTGGCTGTGTATGACGTGGATCCAGTCTATGCGGCGCGGTTTGCAGAGGTAGTTAACCAGAAGGAAAAAATACCGTTTGAGGTGGTGGCGTTCAGCTCGATCGAGCGGCTGCGGGCATTTGCGGCGGAACATCCGGTAAAGCTTCTGTTGTTGGGCGAGCATGTTCCGGCGGAAGAAAAGGAGTCTATCCGGGCGGAAAAGGTCATTCTTTTATCGGATAATGGGGGAAAGCCGGTTAGTCCGTCAGTTCCCTGTGTCTACAAATACCAGTCCAGTGATGCGATTGTGCGCGACGTGATGACCTGGTATGGGGAAAGCCCGGGGGATCTGCCGGAGGTGTCTGGACGGGGGCTGGCGAAGGTTTTGGGAGTGTATTCGCCGGTTGGACGGTGTTTAAAGACCTCGTTTGCCCTGACAATAGGAAAACTTCTGGCACAGGAGGAGCGGGTGCTGTATCTGAACCTGGAGGAATTTTCCGGTCTGTCGGTTTTGATGAAAGAAGAATACAAGAGTGATTTGTCGGATCTGTTGTATTTTTACAACGGTGGAAGCTATAATTCGCTTCGTTTAAGCAGCGTTGTCCACACGATGGGGGAGTTGGACTATATTCCTCCGGTGCGCTATCCGGAGGATCTGGATCAGGCAGGAGAGGAGGCGATCGCGGGGCTTATACGGGCAATTGCCGGGGAGAGTGCGTATGATACGCTGGTAGTGGATATAGGAAGCGGGCGCAGGACGGCGCTTTCGGTAATGAAGCTGTGCCGGGTAATCTATATGCCGATCCGGGAAGATCCGGTGTCTTTGGCAAAGCTTAAGGAGCTGGAGCAGTATTTTTCACAGACAGGAAATGGCATGTTAAGGGAACGTATTAAACGCCTGAAGCTTCCGTATCACGGCAGTTTTGGACGGGGCGATTATATTGACCAGCTCTTATGGGGAGAACTGGGTGATTATGTACGACAGCTGCTGCGGGGAAGCAGTGTGGGCGGATAATCTTCATTGTGGATTAAATTAGAAGGGGCAAAGTCTTTTGACAGGGATAAATTGAGCGAGATTTTGCCAGTCATTCTAAAGAGTAAACGGTTGTGAGAGAAACAACTGGCAGGGGGAAGTATGCAGGAGCAGAAAATGGTTTTGAGGCAGCGTCTGATGGAGCAGATGGAGAGCCGTATGCAGGTGGAGGATGAGGAACTGCGCGACCTGATCGACATGGCGATTCTGGAAGCAGCAGAAGGGGCGTATCTGCCGTTAAAAGAGCGGCTTTCTTTGAGAAAAGAGCTGTTTGATTCATTCAGACGGCTGGATATTTTGCAGGAGCTGGTCGATGATCCGACGATCACGGAGATCATGGTAAATGGCGCGGAGCACATTTTTGTCGAGCGGCAGGGGCGTGTGGAAGAATTAGAAAAGCACTTTGATTCGGTAGGGCAGCTAGAGGATCTGATTCAGCAGATTGTAAGCCGTGTCAACCGGACGGTCAATCTGGCGTCTCCGATTGCGGATGCGAGACTGGAAGATGGTTCGCGTGTTCACGTGGTGCTGGCACCGGTGGCGTTAAATGGTCCGATTTTAACGATCCGGAAGTTCCCGGAACCGATCACGATGGAACGTCTGATTGAGTTAAAAAGTATCAGCCGGGAGGCAGCGGCATTTTTGCAGAAAGCGGTCGAGCAGGGGCTCAATATCTTCATCAGCGGAGGAACCGGATCGGGAAAAACGACGATCTTAAACGCCATGTCCGGCTATATTCCACAGGAGGAACGCATCATCACGATCGAGGATTCGGCAGAGCTTCAAATCCGCCATGTAAAGAATCTTGTCAGCCTGGAAACAAGGGTGGAGAACCGGGATGGTTCGCAGGAGATTTCCATGCGCGATCTGATCCGGGCGAGTCTCCGAATGCGTCCGGACCGCATCATCGTTGGGGAGGTCCGGGGCGGCGAGGCGCTGGAAATGCTGCAGGCGATGAATACGGGGCACGATGGCTCGCTCTCAACTGGACATGCAAACAGCGCAAAAGACATGCTCTCAAGACTGGAGACAATGGTTCTGATGGTGGCAGAGTTGCCGCTTGCGGCGGTCCGGAGCCAGATCGGTTCAGCGCTCGATCTGATGGTCCATGTCGGGCGGATGCGGGACCGGAGCCGGAAGGTACTGGAGATCACGGAGGTGATAGGCTATGAAAATGGGGAAATCCGCCTTTCTCCCATCTATCAGTTTCAGGAAAGCGGGGAGGCTGATTCCGGACAGGTGGAAGGAGCACTTATCCAGGTTGGCAGATTTGAAGGGCGGCGCAGATTCGCGGGAGGAAGTGCTTTCTGATTACCGGGTTTACCACCTGACGGGGCAGGAGTGGATACGTTACCTTCTGGAGGGAACAGCGGTGTGCGCCGTGACGGCGTATGTATTCTACCGTTCATTTCTGGCGTTCGTTCTGATGCTTCCGGCGGGGATGCTGCGGCCGTTTTTTAAGAGGCGGGAGCTCTGCCGCCGGAGAAAAGAGGAACTGCGGCTCCAGTTTAAGGAAGCGATTCAGATTGTGGCTTCGGCGCTGGCTGCAGGCTATTCGGTGGAAAATGCGTTTATCGCGAGCGTGCGCGATCTGGAAGAACAATACGGAAAAGAGGGGATGATTACCCGTGAGTTTTCATACCTGGCAAGTCAGCTTAAAATGAACCGGACCGTGGAGGTGCTGCTTTCTTCCTTTGCAAAGAGGAGTGGTCTGGATGAGGTGGAAAATTTCTCTGTTATTTTTACTGTATCCAAACGGAGCCGGGGTGAGCTGGCAAGCGTGGTTCACCATGTCGTTCACGTGATTTCGGATCGCATACAGGTGCGGGAGGAAATTCTCACGATGACGGCAGAAAAGCAGTTTGAACAGAGAATTATGAACCTGATGCCGTACCTGATTGTGCTCTACGTGGATTTGTCATCGCCGGGGTTTTTCTCACAGATGTATGAGACAGCGGTGGGGCGGGTGGTGATGACCGGGTGTCTGGTGGTCTATCTGCTGGCATGGAGGGTATCGGGGAAAATTCTTCAGATTGAGGTGTGAAACATAATGGGGAAAATGGGGAAAAAGCAGGTTTTATGCATTCTTTTGGGGATAATTCTGGCAGTTGTGGGATATCTGGTGGAAAAAAGGGATGGGGCGCTGGAAGAGGGGAACCGGCTGAACCGCTATGCATACGGAGAAGGGGAACGGCAGCAGGAAGTGTGGGTGCGCGGACTGTGGGAGAAGGAGATTCCGGTGGAGATTGCGCTCGGAGAGCGGGAATATGCGGAAGAGGATGCAAAAAAAGCATTGCTGGAGGCAGGAGGTAAACTGGCGGATTTAATTCGGGGAAACAATCCGTCCCTGCAGGAGGTAAGGGAAGATCTACATCTCGTTGGCTGGCTGGAAGAAGAGGGCATCCGGGTCCGCTGGACACCGGAGGATGCGGAATGGATTCAGACAGATGGGACAGTTTTAAATGAAGAATGCCCGGAGAAGGGGATTCAGACAGAACTGACCGCATCCCTGCAGGCGGGGGCATTCAGCCGGGAGTACCGGTTTCCGGTCACGCTATATCCGCCGCTTCGGACGAAGCAGCAGGAAAAAGAGGCAGGTTTTAAGCAGCTGTTAAAGCAGATGGATGAGGCGCAGAGAACGGAAGGTCAGCTGGTTTTGCCAAAGATGTATGAGGGGAAGAATTTATCTTACCGGGTGCGCGGAGACAGGGAATATCTGCTGTTTCCGGTGCTGGGGATTGCGGCGGCAATTCTGCTTCCTCTTTATGAAAAACAGAAGGAGAGTGAGGAGAAAAAGAAGAAAAAGCGGGAACTGATGGAAGACTACCCGGAGATTGTGTCAAAGCTGACCGTATTTTCCGGGGCGGGGCTTCCGGTCCGCCGGGCATGGGAACGGATTGTGCTGGAATACGAGGCGGCATGCCGGGCGGGAACACAGACGGAGCGGGCGGCATACCGGGAAATGGCAGCGGCATATCACCGGATGCAGCGCGGTGTCCCGGAACTGCAGGCATATGCGGAATTTGGTGCGGGCTGCCGTCTGAGACCGTACCGGAAGCTTTCCGGGCTTTTGGAGCAGAATGTCAGAAATGGGGCAGAAGGACTTCGAAAGGCGCTGGAGACAGAGATGGAGTCGGCGTTTGAAGAAGAGAAAGCACTGGCAAGACGCCGGGGGGAAGAGGCGTCCACAAAGCTGATGCTTCCATTGTTTCTGATGTTGATGATTATTATGGTGATGGTTTCAGTCCCGGCGTTTCTGGCGTTTGGGATCTGAAAAATGGGGAGAAAGGAGAAAAAGTATATGGATAAAGCGTATCTGGTAAGAGAAGTAAAATCGTTTCTGATGGACGAGGATGGTGTGGGGGTCATTGAGTTAGTGCTGATTCTGGTGGGAATATTTACCCCCTAATTCACGCTATATATTATGTAGATACAGTGGAAATAGTGGAAATAGAGAAACAGTATAAACAGGAGTGTGTATGAAGTACAGTGATGATTGCAAGGTGTATAGAATCAGATATTATAATGTATGGTTCTATTTATTTGCGAAAACAGAGATGGATGAGTATAAGATTAATATATTAGGCGAGCGTATAGGTATGGGAGATTCGATGATGATGAAGGATATTCATTGCTGGTGCACCAGACAAAATATAAGGTATAGAACAAAGTTCAAGTATCGAAAAGATTATCCAATATTAGCCAACATCTGGAATCTGTACTCGTATTGTCGCTTTAGGTGTGATCTTAAAAGGTAAGTCTGGACAACCTTGTGGATAAATCATAAGGAGAAAAAGATTTAAGGGGATAACTGGTATTTATATATTTAGAAGCAGATGAGCCAATCATGTTTTATTTACTAGAACATGGTTGGCTTTTTGGCGTTAAAAAGTTCAAAGAAAAGGGGAGTGTGGTAATTGAAGAAAATGGATGAAAAAAAGCTAAAAGAAGATTCGGGCTTTCCTTATGGATGGAATAAGGGAGATACCTGTGTGATGATCACAAACAAAACAAAAAAAAGTACCTGCGAATATACGGTAGAGAGTTATGACGGGAGGTATTTTGGAGTACGAAGTCATACTGGACTTTATCATCGAGTTTCACCGTGGAGAATGTTTCGTACAAGGGAGGAGGCGGTTGAAACATTATTAGAATCAAAAGAACAAGGATATGGAGGAATGACATTAGGGTAGAAGAAATTGAGATATTGAGGAGGTAGGAGACAATGATTCGATTTATGAGTGATACACGTTATGCTGGGCTGGAAAAGGAAATGCAGCATATACCAGGATTTCGTCCAAGAAGGAGCGGAATGGTTATCAGTCACCTTTCTGGTTGTCTGGAAAATCAGAGAAGCCCGTGTGAACGCCGTGTTACCGATTGTGTCCCGTTTTATGAGCTTCTGGAGGTGTTGGCAGAGGAAGTGGCTGTCAGCACCTTTGTAAGCCGCGTGTGCCGTCTGACAGGGAGAAGAAATCCGTGCTTTTTTCAAAGTGGTCATAGAGAACGGTTTTTGGCTATGGGAGAGAAGTGTAACAGAGCCATTGAAGAAGCAGCGACCTGTTCTGCGGTCTATCTTCTTTCCGCAGATCGATTTTTGTGTAGCAGAGCTTTAGCGGCAATTGACCAGGAGGGGATTCATTTTTCCAAAATTCATATCCACGGTGTTGATTTGGATGGCTACGTTTTGTTTCATATGGCAAGGGATCTGTATCAGGGAAGCAGTCATATTCGTTTATCAGAACTTACAGATCCAGAGTTGGTGAGCGACCGAGTATTTGAATGGATTATGACGGCCTGTGTGATTCGCAGGCATGGAAGCAGAGTTTTACGAGAGGAGGAAAGAAGTATTGACAGGAGTAAAATCGGACAGCATCAGTGAAAAAACAACGGAGCGTTCTGTACTTCGGTTTTTCAGTCCTTTGATAGCTACCATGTATACAAAAGATGACTGGGGAAATTTGGAGGAATACGGAGAGGAGGTATTTCCAGCTGAGTTGTGCAGCTATGAGACGGAGATCCTGAAACGGATTGCAGAGGAAAATCTTGAGGAAGAAGGAGATAGGGGGCTGGCGGTCTATCTGGATGATCCAAAGTTAGAAGAAAAAATTTACAGTATGAAGCCTACCGTGGAAGTCTGGCGGGGGGAACTATGGGGAGTTCTGGAAGTAGAAAGTCATAACCAGCTTTCTGAAAGGGAGATTGAAGCAGTAAAGGAGTACTGGGAAGGTCAGGAAAGTGATGGGTGGGGAGAAGGATTTGAACAGCGGGGAATCAAAATTCCAGAGGGAGAACTGTATGTCAGCTTTTGGAACAGTGGAGATGAATTCTTTCTGACCACAGAAGAAGGTTTGAAAGGAGAAGAGCAGGAACCAGCCGTTCAGAAAGGAGGGATTGTTTTTGGAGCATTATGATGGAGAATTTTATACCCTTCGATTGTTCAGCCCCATAGAAGGAGAGATATATTCTCTGAATAGTACAGAGGAAGGTATTCATCTGACCGCTTATGAGATGGAAAACTATTCGTCTTTTATACGCGACCATATGGAAGGTGTAGGATTGTTGGGAAAAAGAAATCAGAAATTGATGACATACTTTAATAATGCAAAGAGGCTGCATAAGCCGGTTAGCCTATCACTGGATCTGGAAGCTTATGAGGGAAGATTATGGAGTGTACTGCAGGCAGACTCACAGGATAAACTGACACATGAGGAGGTTCAGAGTTTAGCAGAAACATGGGGAATGATTGCTGCTGGAGGCTTTATCAGAGAAATGCAAGAGACAAGGATCCTGGTACCAGATGGAGAACTTATGGTTTTTCTTGGAAATGAGGGACTGGATTACTTTGTATGTCCGGAAGAGGTTTTGAAAGGGACGGCACATACATTAAAACCAGCCCTGGATGTTGCCATTTATTCAGAAGCATATTTCCCAGAGCGGAGTTATCAAGGGGCGAAGCTGAGGCTTCCAGCAGAACCCGCTTTTTTGAAGGATGCAAAGATGAGAGCCTTTATTCATGAAAATGAGCCTTACCGGATTGAACTTCTGGGGAACTGGCCATCTTTTCTTAAGAATATATTGGAAAAG
>ERZ791921.849-NODE-849-length-15100-cov-3.061815_pt1 | contig 15100 bp, 10 predicted proteins | sample MGYA00510135_ERZ791921 | MGnify/ENA primary metagenome ERZ791921 (study PRJEB30046, sample SAMN00792070) | human gut metagenome | study: EMG produced TPA metagenomics assembly of the A metagenome-wide association study of gut microbiota in type 2...
TGGTTCGGGAACCTGGGCGCCATCCATCCGGTATCATAAGGGAGAGTTTTTTGTATTTATTCCACTGCCGGATGAGGGGATTTTTGTGGCGCGCTCCAAAGACCCGAAGGGAATATTTACACTGAACCGCCTCTGTGAATCCAGAGGCTGGATTGATCCGTGCCCGTTTTGGGATGAGGACGGAAGAGCCTATATGATCTTTGCTTATGCAAGAAGCCGCTGCGGGATTAAGCACCGTCTGGCTCTGGTGGAAATGGATCAGGAATGTACCCGGTTAAAGGGAGAGCCAAAGGTGATTTTTGACGGCACTCAGCTTGCGCCCACCAGCGAAGGGCCAAAACTGTATAAAAAGGATGGCTGGTATTATGTGCTGATGCCTTCCGGAGGTGTTGCCACCGGCTGGCAGTCTGCCCTGCGGGCAAAGAAGATCTGGGGGCCTTATGAGTACAGGATTGTAATGCATCAGGGAAATACAGCTGTCAACGGGCCTCATCAGGGCGCATGGGTGGACACGCCGGAAGGAAGCAGCTGGTTTATCCATTTTCAGGACGTAGGAGAGTTAGGACGCATTGTCCATCTGCAGCCTATGTGCTTCCAGGATGGCTGGCCCTTTATCGGCTGTGAAACAAACGGCGATATGATCGGAGAGCCGGTAGAGGAGTGGGAGCTGCCTAAAGCAGGACAGCCTGCTTACAGGATTGCGGACTCAGATGAATTTGAAACCGGACGTCCGGGCCTGCAGTGGCAGTGGCAGTCCAACCCCAGAGAAGCTTTTTTTGCGCAGGAAGCAAAAAAGGGAAGCCTTAAGCTGGCCTGTCTGGCAAATCCAGAGCGTGAGAATCTTTTATGGTATGCTCCCAACGTGATGACCCAGATCCCTCAGTCCAATGCATTTACGGCAGAAGTAAAGCTTAAGCTGTCTGGCGGCGACGGGACAGAGGGCTGTGACGGCGATATGGCCGTTTTGGGCATGACGGGCCATCACTATGCGTTCTGCGGTCTGGAACGGGAAAACGAAAGGCTTTGGCTGCGCCTTTACGAAGGCTTTGTCACAGGAAAAGAGTTTGAAGGCCAGGCGATGGAGGGACTGGCTGCTTCAAAGGAGTGGAATCAGGATAAAGCCCTGTGGCTGCGCATGGAGCTTGGGGAAGACAAAATGTTTTTCTTTTCTGTTTCTGACGACGGCAGCACCTTCCTCCCCTTCGGCCCTTCCTTCCATCTGGCAAAGGGAACCTGGACAGGGGCCAAGCTCTGCCTGTGGGCCTGCAATCGGAACAATATCGCATCAGGAGGATGGGGAGAATATGATTACATACACATCAGCCACAAAAAAGATCGCTGAGGAGGCCTTTCAGGCGGCTCTTTTGGGCGATCTGGACAAAGTAAAGCAGCTGGCAGGCCATACCTTCCATCTGGAAACCTGTGATGAGAAAGGGAACAGCCTTCTTCATTATGCGGTAAGAAGCAAAAATCTTGAGCTGGTGCGTTTCCTTACAGAAGCGGGAGGGCTGGATCTGACCTGGGCCAATGCAGATCTGGTAACGCCCTTTGATCTGGCTCATATCCAGGCCAAGGAGCATCCGGGCGATCTGGCGGCAGAGGAAATGGAAGCCTGGATTGCTTCCGTCTGCGGCTTTTCCCATGAAGCCTGCTACCGCAATCCGGTGGTCCGGGGGATGTACCCAGATCCCAGCATTGTGCGTGTGGGAGAAGACTACTACATGGTTAATTCCAGCTTTATCTTTTTTCCGGGAATTCCGGTGTCCCATTCCAGAGATCTGGTCCACTGGGAAACCATTGGATATGTGGCGGCGGATCCGGACTGGGCCAGGAAGTATCTGGGGCCGTTAGAGGGCGGAAGAGGCTTCTGGGCGCCGGATATCAGCTATCATGACGGCTGGTTTACCGTCTGTGCCACCCTTCGGATGAATGATGACGCGGATTGTATCCAAACCCAGTTTGTGGCCCGTTCCAGAAAGCCGGAAGGCCCTTATGAGAAACCGGTGATCCACAAAGTTTTAGGAATCGATCCCTCCATTTTCCATGATGAGGACAGGCGCACCTATATGCTTCTTAACCGCGGAGCACGCATCATGGAGATCTCTGAGGACGGGAAAGAATGTCTTTCAGAACCGGAGCTGATCTGGTATGGCTGGGATAAGCATGGGCCTGAGGGGCCTCATATTTTGAAAAAGGACGGCTGGTATTACTGTTTCCTGGCTGAGGGTGGAACCGGGATCGGACACAAAATTACGGTGGCTCGCTCCCGGCAGCTTATGGGCCCCTATGAGGACTGTCCCTATAACCCGATCATGACCCAGAAGGATCCGGCTGCAGCCATCCAGTGCTGCGGCCATGGAAAACCGGTCAGTACTCCAGACGGACGCTGGTATATGGTATATCTCTGTTCGCGGTATCTGGACGGAAAATGGGGAATTTTGGGAAGAGAAACGTGTCTGGATGAGATTACCTGGACACCCGATGGCTGGCCGCTGGTAAATCAGAGAAAAGGCCCCTCTTATATGGCAAAGCTTCCTCTTAATGGATTGCAGAAACCGGATCCGGTTAAGCTTCCTTATGACGGCTGGCTCTGTCCAAGAACCATTGACAGAGAGCGTAGCTTCGTTTCTCCCGAAGGAATCCTTCGTATCCGGGGAGAAGGAAAGGACTTAAATGACAGAAGCTGCGTCAGCCTTCTGGTAAAACGCCAGCCGGATTTTAACTTTACCTGCGAATATGAAATGTGGGCTCCGGATGAGGATGGATACCGGGACGCCGGACTTACCTTATATTATGATGAAAACACATTTATAAAATTTGGCATAAAGGATCGCTGCCTGTTTGTCAGAGAATATGTGGACAATGCCTATGTCCGCTGTCTGGAGCAGGATTTCGAGCCGGGAAGCAGCCATGTTTACCTTAAAATAGTCACAGAAGGGCTTAAGCGGTCTTTCTATATCAATGGAACCGTTGTCGGCGTTTTGGATCACGTTACATCCCTTTGTTCAGAGGGATTAAAAAAAGGAAAACGCTTTACAGGAGCAATGACAGGAGTGTATAACAATGGAACGAATTTTATATGCTGGAGACAGCACCGTAGCATTTAATAAGATCAATACATATCCCCAGACCGGTATGAGCCAGGCTCTTCCGCTGTATCTGAAGGATAATATCCAGGTAATAAGCTTTGCAAAAAACGGCCGCAGCACCAGGTCCTTTATTGCAGAGGGACGGCTTGCCGCCATTGAGAAGGAACTTAAGAAGGGGGATTATCTGTTCGTCCAGTTCGGTCACAATGATTCAAAAGCAGATGAAGCGCGTCACACCGATCCGGATACGGATTTTAAGGAAAATCTTCGGATGTTCGCAGAGACAGCAAAGGCCTGCGGTGCAAAGGCCGTATTTATTACCCCCATTGCCAGACGTCTGTTTGATGAAAACGGAACTTTTAAACCGGGAAGCCACGGTGCCTATCCCAGGGCGATGAAAGAGGCGGCAAAGGAAGCAGGCGTTCCGGTTGTGGATCTTACTACTGTGACAGAACAGTATCTGGCACAGGTGGGGGAACTGTGGTCTCGTCCGCTGTTTGTGTGGCCAAAGGACAATACCCATTTAAAATATGAAGGGGCCGTTATGATGGCCGGATTCCTTGCAGAGGGCCTTCGGGCATTGGGAGAGCCATACAGCAGCCTTCTGGCAGAGGAGAAGGAGGAGCAGTAAAATGGACCGGTATCAGGAGATGGAGCGCCGCTTTGCAGCCTGTTATCAAAAGCATGGGAAGCACTCTGTACGGGTGCTTCTGGAATTCTACAGGGGACAGTATCACAAATTTCTTCTCTCCACTCTCTTTTTCCTGCTGAAACATTCCCCGGCCCTCCTTTCCCCTCTTTTGATCGCAAATGTAGTCAATGGGGTGATCGAGGGAGGAGAAGCCGGGAGCAGGGCAATTTTTATTAATGTGGGAATCTGGCTGGGGCTTTTGAGCATCCATCTGCCTGCAAACTGGATCCACAATCAGTTGAAAAGCCGTGTGATCCGAAATACGGAAGCCGGACTTCGGGCGGCTCTGGTAAGAAAACTCCAGGAGCTGTCCATTCCTTATCATACGGGCAGTCAGTCGGGACGCCTTCAGTCAAAGATCATGCGTGATGTGGAGGCGGTGGAAACCCTGTCATCCCAGCTTTTTGTCAATCTGCTTAATATTGTGATGAATCTCGTTATCACACTGTCTATCACAGCCGTAAAAAACAGGCTCATCCTTGTGTTTTTTATTCTGGTTGCTCCGGTGGCTGCCGGAGCGGTAGTGGCATTCAGAGCCAAGATCCACAGGGAAAACCGCTCCTTCCGTCAGGGAATGGAGGAAACCAGCGCAAGGGTGATGGAGATGGTAGAAATGGTTCCTGTCGCCAGGGCTCATGCCCTGGAGGATAAGGAAGCGGCCAGGATCAGCGCCCTCCTTGAAGAAACAGCCAACCGGGGCTACCGGCTGGATATGGTGCAGGCCCACTTTGGGGCCGTAAGCTGGGTGGTATTTCAGGTATTTCAGGTGGTATGTCTGGCGGTTTCTGGTTTTATGGCTATGTCTGGTCTCATAAAGGTGGGGGATGTGACCTTTTATCAGTCCAGCTTTACGACGGTAGTGAATCAGTTTTCTGCTCTGATCAATCTGCTTCCTATTCTTACAAAGGGATTGGAATCCGTTTCCTCCATCGGGGAGGTGCTGTCCTCGGATGAGATAGAGGAAAATGAAGGAAAGGAAGAGCTGCTTTCCCTAAGAGGAGAATACGCTTTTAAACAGGTAAGTTTTTCCTATCCGGGCAGCAGCAAAGAAGTGCTCCACGGATTGGATTTTACGGTAAAACAGGGTGAAACCATTGCTTTGGTAGGCGAGTCGGGCTCTGGAAAGACAACTATTTTAAATATGCTCATTGGTTTTATCCTGCCTTCTGGGGGACAGCTTATGTTAGACGGGAAAGACATGAAAGGCCTGAATTTAAGAACCTACCGCCGTTTTCTGTCCGTGGTGCCCCAAACGCCGGTACTGTTTACCGGAACGGTGCGGGAAAATATTACCTATGGTCTGGAACATGTGAGCGAGGAACAGATCGCGCAGGCGGTAGAAGCAGCCAATCTGTCCGAGGTGGTAAAAAGGCTGCCCCAGGGGCTTGACACCATGATCGAAGAGCATGGAGCCAATTTAAGCGGGGGCCAGCGCCAGAGGATTTCCATTGCAAGGGCGCTGATCCGCAATCCTCAGGTCATTATTCTGGATGAGGCTACGTCGGCTCTGGACAGCATCTCTGAGTCGGAGATCCAGGAGGCCTTAGAACGCCTCACAAAGGGAAGGACTACCTTTATTGTGGCTCACCGCCTTTCTACCGTGCGCGGAGCCGACAGGATCCTTGTCATCGGACAGGGAAGGATCAGGGAACAGGGAAGCTATCAGGAGCTGATGGCAAAAAAAGGAGAATTTTATCAGATGGAACAGCTTCAGAGAATGGTGAGGTAGGAAAATATGCTGCGATATGACGGACCATTTATAACGTTTTTAATGAAACTGGGAGACATGATCATCCTTCACGTACTCTGGCTCCTCTGCAGCCTGCCGGTTATAACGGCAGGACCTGCTTTGGCAGCCGCCCATTATGCAGCCCTGCGGATTGTCAAGGATGAAGGCGGCTCTGTGTGCTCCATGTTTTTTAAAGCCTTCCGGATTAATTTTTTTCAGGCGCTTCCTCTGGGAGTTATAAGTCTTTTAGCCGGTGCGGTGATCGGAACCGATCTGTACCTGCTTTCCGGCCCGGTACAGCCAAAGGGAGCGGCGGGACTTTTTATGCTGGCGCTTACCGTGTTTCTTTCCATTCTTTACGGGATTCTTATGCTGTGGCTGTGGCCGGTACTTGTAACCTTTGAAAATACATGGATGGGAACCATAAAAAGTGCATACATGATGGCAGCATCAAACTGGGGGGCAACCTCTGCCATGATCCTTCAGGATCTTGTACTGGGGATCGCTGCAGTATTCAGTATTGCCTTTCTGCCCCAGGCGGCCATTATTTTTCTTATTTTCGGCTGTCCGCTGTTTTTTGTGGTCAATGCCTTCCATATACGCAGAGCCTTTGACAGGATAAGGGAAAATAGCAGTAAGGAGGACGAAGATGAGTAACACAGGAGAACGGATCCTGCCAGTGAGCCGCTATTATGACAGCCTAAACGGGATGAAGCGAAAATATGACCGTCTGGCAAGGCAGGAGGCTTTTTCAGGAACGAACGTGGAAGAATGGACGGGATGGAAAAATAAGGAAAAGAAACGCTTGTGGGAGCTTTTGGGAATGGACAAAATGGAAATCTGCTCCCCCTGCCCTGAAATAGCGGAACGAGTCATGCTGGACGGAGGAATCCTGAGGGAAAAGCTTCTTTTGCAGGTGGAACCGGATATATGGATGCCGGTGTATCTGCTGATCCCGCCGGGCAGCGGACGTCATTCCGATTGTGTCCTTGCTCCCCATGGACATCAGGGGGCGGGAAAATACAGTGTGGCCGGCTGCAGTGAGATTCCGGCAGTGGCAGAGGCGATTGACCGTTTCCATTACGATTACGGCCTCTATCTGGCCCGGCTGGGATATGTTGCCGTCTGTCCCGATGCCAGAGGCTTTGGCGAGCGGAGGGATCTGGCTTTTCAGAAGGATGAGGAAAATGCATTTATGCGCGGAACCTGTTTCTATCTGGCCCATATGGCAGAGCCCCTTGGAATGACTGTGGCAGGAATGAATACCTGGGATCTGATGCGCCTGATCGACTATCTGGAAGAGAGGGGAGAATGGAATACAGAGCATCTGGGCTGCGTGGGCTTTTCTGGCGGAGGACTTCAGACGCTGTATCTGGCTGCATTGGATGAGCGTGTACGTTATGCAGTGATCAGCGGTTATCTGTATGGATTTAAAGACTCTCTTCTGGAATTAAATGGAAATTGCAGCTGCAATTATGTCCCGGGGCTCTGGAATGCGCTGGATATGGGAGATATTGCGTCCCTCATTGCGCCCAGACCACTTGTGATCCAGTCCGGCAGGGCAGATCACTTAAACGGCCCAAGGGGCATTGTCAATGCAGAGGAACAGGTGGAGATCGTACGAAAAGCCTATGGGTTAAACGGCGCCGCAGAATGTCTGGTCCACCGCTGTTATGAAGGGGGCCATCAGTTCCATGAAGAGGACCTGGAAGAAGATCTGAAAAGAATGAAATTTTTTACACAAATCTCCGGTTAGATGATAAAATACATAGTATCAATAAAGGAGATTTGATACATATGGATATAAGGGAAGATTTGAATATATATATGCAGATCATCCGTCTTCTGGATGAAAGCGTCAATGGATATCTTTATGCCTGTGATCTGCAGGATGACCGCATGTATTTTACAGATAAGATCTGCCGCAGATTTGCACTGCCTTTTTCCGGAGAGCAGGGAATCCCGTTTAAAGAATGGGAAGCTGTTATTTATGACCGGGATGTAAAGCTCATAAAAGACGATATGGAGGCGGTCCGTTCGGGTAAAAGAAACGGCTGTGATATCGAATGCCGGATGATCGACAGGGAAGGAAACCGGGTGGGCGTTCATTGGCGTGCAACGGTGCATGCGGATAAGTCAGGAAAGCCGGCAGTCCTTTTAGGGAGCATGGATGAGCTTGTCCTGGGACAGAGGATCGACAGTCTGACCGGATTGTGGAATTATGATAAGTGTACAGAGGATCTGGAATCTGCTGTTTTAAAAGAAAAGGGATATTTTATCGTTTTTGGAATTGATAATTTTAAGCATATCAATGTAAAAAACGGAAGACCCTTTGGAAATGATGTTTTAAAGCGGATGACAGAAAGTCTGGAAAAAAATGCAGACTGTTCGGTTACGCTGTATCGGCTGAATGGAGACTGTTTTGCAGCAACCCTTCCGGGAAAAGGGAAAAAGGAAGTATTTTCCTTTTACGATACCGTCAGGCAGGAGATGGAAAAAGAGTGCACTTTATCAGCGGGAGCTGCCGCTTATTCCCCTAACCGGGACATGGATGGCTGGACCGTATACCAGTTTGCGGAAAATGCTCTTGACCGGGCAAAAAAAGAGGGAAAAAATATGCTTATTTTCTTCTCTCCCGAAGATTATCAGAAAAAACTGGATCAGATTGAGCTTTTGGATGAGCTTAAGTCAGCTGTTGATCAGGGCTGCAGGGGATTTTATCTCTGTTATCAGCCCCAGATTGACAGTAAAAACTACGGATTGTACGGAGCCGAAGCGCTGCTTCGCTATGAATCAGGAAAACGCGGGATGGTAGGGCCCGATCAGTTTATTCCTCTGCTGGAGCAGAGCGGCCTGATCTGTGAAGTAGGATTATGGGTACTGAGGACAGCCATCAGACAGAGCGTATTATGGCGCAGGATTCTTCCAAGCTTTCATATCAGCGTAAATATATCCTATGTGCAGCTTCGTCAAAAGGAGATCGAGGAAGAGGTTTTAGGTATTCTCAGGGAAGAAGGACTGCCGGGAGACGCTCTCACTCTGGAAGTGACGGAAAGTATGCAGCTTCAGGACTATACCTATTATAATAAGATCTTTTATGACTGGAAGCGAAAAGGAATCCAGATTGCCATTGATGATTTCGGAACAGGATACTCCAGCTTAAGCTATTTAAAAAGCATTGATATTGATGAAACAAAGATTGACCGCTGTTTTGTGAATCGTATCCAGAAAAATGCCTACAACTACAGGCTTTTGGATAATGTAATACAGCTGGCTCACAGCGCGCGGATACGTGTCTGCTGTGAAGGCGTTGAGACGGAAGAAGAGCTGTTTGTTTTAAAGGAACTGTGTCCGGATGTGCTTCAGGGATATCTTTTTGCCAGACCCTGCAGAAAAGAGGAATTTGAACAGACCTATCTGAACCGGGATTCAAAGGCCTATAAGGAACGGAGAGAGTGGCTGTTAAAATTCAGGTGTCCGGCTGCCAGAGACGGAAAGCTGGATGGTACACAAGAGCGTACGGAGGAGACGTATGAAGACATTCTGGAGCATACCAGCCTGGGACTGTGGAGGATATGCGCAGATTTTGAAACAGAGTGCTACGAGCTGTATGCAGATCCGGTGATGCTTCGGGTCATGGGAGTGGAAACGGCTCTTTCGCCAAAAGAATGTTATTTCCACTGGTACAACAGGATCAATGACGGATATTACAACTATATTAACCTTGCGATCCAGAGTGCGGTTGAAACGGGTAAGATTACACAGGTCGAGTATACATGGAATCATCCTTCCAGAGGTGAGGTTACGGTACGCTGTATGATGATACGGGCCAAAAGGGAGAACAGCACGGTCTGGCTGGAGGGGTATCACCGGATCATCAGCGATCTGGAACGGCCTGATTTTCTGCCTGGCGGTCTTAAGAGCGAGATCTTTGAATACAACGAGCATAAGAAAACCATTTATTTCCATACGAAGCGTCAGATGATCGCGGGAGATAAGATCCGGGAAGAGGATTTTCCGGAATGCTGGATCCGAAAACAGATTGTCCATCCTCATTTTGCAGATGAATTTCAAACTATGTTCCGGGATGTTAAGGATAAGTGGAATCGGGCAGGCAGTGAGATGCTTTTTCGAACCAAATCCAGTTCCTATGAGTGGTTTAAGGTAAAGACCCGTCACCTCAGCGATAAAAAGGAGGATGTTTATACAGTTGCAGTGCTCATGGATCCTGCAGATCAGGAACGTGCCATAGAGCTGGAATATATGAAAAAGACGGATTTTTATGAGGCTCTTCTTTCGGAAACTGTGGCCCATGCAGAGATAGATGTGGAAAGCGGCCATATTATGGAGGCAGCAGGGCTGTGGGCATTCGTCCAGAGCAAGGATCAGGAACAGGATTTTGAAGGCATTGTTCAGCAGCAGATGAGAAGTGATCAGATTTTTTGTGAGGATCGGGAGCTTTATGAATCGTATATGGATCTTTCTTATATGAAGGAAATGTATAAAAGCGGAACCAATACGGTTGAATTGTGCTTCCGCCACTATGTGAAAGAGCGTCTCTGCTGGATGAAGCTGGTGATCCACGTATTTCAGGATCATTATACAGAAAATATGTATGCTCTTGTGTATCTGAAAAATATTGATGCTGAAAAGAGGAGAGAGCTTGCGGCTGAGACAGCGGCCAAAAGTGATCCTCTTACCAGGGTATACAACCGGAGCAGCTTTGAAGAAGAGGTATCTGATTTTATGACAACCGGGGAAGATTCTGCAAGGGGAGCGCTGCTGATCCTGGATTTAGATGATTTTAAACAGGTCAATGACCGCTTTGGCCATTTAAAGGGAGATGAGGTATTGAAATCACTGGCAGAAGTGCTGCGCCATACCTTCCGAAGCCACGATCTGATTGGACGTCTGGGCGGAGATGAATTTCTTGTATTTGTAAAAGGCATTGAAAATAAGGAAATCCTGGATAGGAGAATGGATCAGCTGTTTAGTCGGCTGAATGATTCCTGCGGGGACTTTCTTTCCTGCAGTGCCGGTATCTGTTTTGTATCGGGAGAAGGCTTTGATTATCAAAAAGCGCTCAAATGCGCAGATACGGCCCTGTATGAGAGCAAGAAGAAGGGAAAAAGAAGGTACAGCTATTACGAAAAAATGGAAGATATGAAAGTCTGAAAGGAAAAAGCCCTGTGAGATCCGGATGAACGGATGCACAGGGCTTTTTTCAGGTATTTTTTCAGCCGGCAGCTTTTTCGTTTTTCTTGATGATCGGAAGGATCAGGCCAAGAGCAGTAAGCACAAAAGGAGTGATCACGTTTAAAGCTGTAGATGCCGGATCGCCTTCTACATACATACCAAAGATACAGCAGAAGGCAGTGACAACGAAGCACCAGATACCGGCAGTCAGAGCAATGCCCTGATTTTTTACAAAACGGTATTCCGGATGGAACTTGTCTGCTGCCTTGCGCAGAGCGATGTAGGCTACGAATACCCACAGGTAACGCAGCGGCATGGTGACAGAGTTTAACTTGTTTAACTGTGTCAGTACAGCTGCGGCTCCGGGAACGAAGGACTGGATCAGAATAATACTTCCGGACAGGCCGGCTACCATAAAGATACCGTTGATATAAGCGCCATGCTGATTCTTCTTTAACAATTTGGTAGGAACGAACTGTCTTGCATCCTCATTGTCAAGAAGCATACGCAGCGGAGCATCGATACTTAAAACCAGAGTAGAGAACTGGCCGATGGCATTGCAGGCTGCATAGATAATTAACAGCAGGTTTCCTACATGGTAGTATTCACCCAGTTTCTGGAAGGACCAGTAAGCGCCGTTGGATACATAGGAGTTAAAGCTTTCAGAGCTTTCGTTGATCACAGAAGGATCGAACATCATACCCATAGCGATGGTTCCAAGGATTGCGCAGACCATAACCATAATGGCAAGAGCGATCATACCCTTGGGGAAACCGCGGGAAGGATCCTTTACCTTATTTACATAAGGGGAGATCTTCTCACAGCCACCTACGGCAAATACCAGGATGGATAAGGAGGTAAAGTATCCCAGGTTAAACTGAGGGATCAGTGTCTCCTTGCTGAATTCCATGGTAACATAGCCGCCGTTTGGATTGATGGCAGGAGCTGCAAACATCATCAGGATATACAGGATGGACATAACGAACATACTGGTTCCGGCAATGGTTGCAAGCTTTTTTAATGGGTTTAAGCCGCGGCTTGCTACCCAGCAGAAGAATAAAAGCGCAGCCAGTGTAGCCAGCTGGATCCAGATGGTTGGGAACTGGTCATAAGTAGTTCCGTTCTGGAAGAACATCCAGCTTAATGCCTTTAAGCCGCCGCTTCCCTTGCTGGCGATATAGGTAACGTGGCAGGCCCAGTAAGTCCAGCCTGCGTAGTAGGCAAATTTCGGGCTGATCGTTTCGTGGATCCAGGAGCTGACGCCGCCGCCGGAAGTTTTAAAAGCAGATCCCAGCTCGCCTACCATAAGGGCATAGGGCACAAAATACAGTGCGAACATCAGGATCCAGCTGAAAATAACCTGTATACCGTTAAAGTATACAAAGCCGTTGAGTACATTTCCGAAGCCCCAGACCGTAGAAAAGGCCATGAATGCCAGGGTGTACCAGGTGATTTTCTTTGTGTTTTCCATTGATAACCTTCCTTTTCTAAAATGTTTAACTTCACTAGGATATCATATTTCTATGAAATATTCAAATGAAAGTAATATTTTTTTATTAAAATTTTTAAGAATTTTTATTTATCTGTGATATACTTCTTTTTATAACATCTGAAAATGAAAGAGGAAGCTGCAAATGAAAAAATGGCTTCGATATACCGTTCTGATATTGCTTTTGTGGCTTTTATTCGTGATCCTTTGTCTGGTGGTCCCGCCGCTGTTTCATAAAGAAGCAGGATATGGCCCAGGGGCGGATGCAGAAGGAGATAGCTTTAGTACGCCGGAACGGATTCTCTGTATTGATGATAATAAAGAGGCTCTGATCTGGAGACTGAGACTGATCGGGGCTGCTAAAGAACGGATCATTCTCACTACCTTTGATTTCAGAGATGAGGAAAGCGGACAGGATATCATGGCGGCTTTGTGGGAGGCAGAAATACAGACAACCGGTTTTTGGGATATTATAAGGAAAGCTATAACGAGGATAGGGATCTGTTGGTCTATGGAGAGAAGCCGGGACAAGGTAGTTCTTTTCAGGCGCTGGAAGCATCTTTTCATGAGATTTGGAATCAGCCCTGCTGTAAGGAGTTTGATGCAAAAGGCGGCATAGGCGGGCTGGAGAAGTGCTGTGAGCGGGTGAAAGAGCGGTATCCGGAAGCCTTTGACCGGATTTATTCAAAAGAGGACTGGGAGAAGGCTACCATGGAAACCAGGGGAATTGAACTGTGGAGAATCCCACAGAGCCGGAAAATAAGGAGCCTGTTGTATGGGAAAGGATGATCGCAGCCATGGAAGGGGAAGAAGATATCCTGGTACAGACTCCCTATATGATCTGCAGCAGAAAGATGTATGAGGATCTTCGCTCTGTCTGTGAAAAGGGCGCCAGAGTGGACATTGTGATTAATGCCGTAGAAAGCGGCACCAACCCCTTTGGATGTACCGATTATCTTAATCAGAAAAAGAAGATCTGCCAGACTGGAGTCCATATTTATGCGTATCTGGGAGACCAGGCGCAGCATACCAAATCGCTGGCAGTAGGAGAGGAATTGAGCATCATAGGATCCTGCAATTTTGATATGCGCAGCGTATATCTGAATACGGAAATGATGCTGGCAGTAGATTGCCCTGAATTAAACGCCTCTATCCGTGAGCAGGCACGGCCATTAAAAGAAAAAAGCCGCCACATGAGCCCGGATGGCCGGACTGAGGACGGACAAAATTATGAGCCGAGGGAGCAGGATATGGCAAAAAGGGCTGTATACGCGCTTCTTCGGATCGTAATCAGTCCTTTCCGCCATGTGCTGTAGGGGAAATCCTATCGCCCCTGTCCCTTGTTTGGAATCAGCTCTCCGGCCGTATTTCCATGGCAGATGGGTTTCCATTCTACCTTTTTGACAAGGGCAACGGCAGAGATCGGAATATAGGTAAACATAAAAATCGGGAAGGTGAAGGTATAAAGGATCTTCCTGCCTGCAGACATGGCAATCTGTTTCCATTCTACCGCCATGGTGATAGCGCCGTAGATCAGAAGGCTCACATAAAACATTCCAAGCGTCCTTCCAAGAAAGAAGATATTTTCCTCCACGATCATCCGGGCAATATAGCCGGGTTCTGTAAGATAGGCGCCCAGCATGACCACGTTGATGATCAGTGCTGCCAGGGTAAAAAACATTCCCGGTGCTACCGTCATAAAAATGTCATAGCAGGAGAAACCCTTTCTGCCCGGACGGAAGCAGCCGCGGATGAGATCCAGGCTGTAGTGCCAGTCAACCTGATAAAATCCCTTAGACCAGCGCAGTCTCTGTCTCCAGGACTGTTTAAAGTCTACGGGCTGTTCATCGTAGATAACGGCCTTGTCACAGTAGCCGATCACTTTTCCATCAATGGCGCAGTTTACAGAAAATTCAATATCCTCGGTCAGAAGATGGAAGGGCCAGCCTCCCTTTTCACGGATGACTTCTCCGGATACCAGAAACCCGGTGCCGGAAATGGCACAGTTGGTTCCCAAAAGCATACGGGGGAAGTTAAGGAAGCGGGCTTCGCGCAGAAACCACAGTCCATATCCGGCAGAGATCCAGTTGGCTCCGAAGTTTTTGGAATTGCGGTAGCTGGTCAGAGCCGCATAGTGGCCGCCGTCAAATGTATTGTTCATTTCCCGTACGAAATTGGGATCTACATAATTATCGGCATCAAATACAAAGTAGCCGTCATAAACATCCTTTCCGGAAGCGGACAGACATTTAAACAGATAATCCAAAGCGTAGCCCTTTCCGATCAGCTGGCGGTTAAAGCGGCGGTATACCTTGGCGCCTGCCTCTAAGGCTACCTGAGCCGTATTATCGGTACAGTTATCGGCGATCACATAGATATCAAGAAGCTCGGAAGGGTAATCCTGGGCCTTCAGGCTTGCGATCAGGCCGCCGATTACATTTGCCTCATTTCTGGCAGAAATCACAGCTGCATAGCGGTGAAGGGCATGGGAGACATCTGTCTCTTTTGTGTGCCGTTTCCACAGACCTAACAGCAGATAGCCAATCTGATAGAAATAAAACACAACAAAGATAGTGGCCATTACAAAATTAAAATAATGAAGCATTCGCAGTGTATTCATATCTAACCTCTTTACATGATATTTGGATCCTGTTTGTGATACAGAATCACAGTATTAGAATCAATATAAAAAAATAGCATATTTTTAAAATAATACAAGAGTTTTAAGCAAATTCATAAAAAATTAATATTTACTTCATATAGTATTCAATTATGAATGATAAGCAGCGTATCTGTCTGGTTCACTATTTACATTACATGGAACTACAGATATAATAAATGACAGAATACATGAACTTTCAGGAGTGAAAGGCAGGGAAAAAAGATGGCAGGGGGGTGCAGCTGTA
>ERZ791921.876-NODE-876-length-14598-cov-2.658874_pt1 | contig 14598 bp, 7 predicted proteins | sample MGYA00510135_ERZ791921 | MGnify/ENA primary metagenome ERZ791921 (study PRJEB30046, sample SAMN00792070) | human gut metagenome | study: EMG produced TPA metagenomics assembly of the A metagenome-wide association study of gut microbiota in type 2...
GGAGATACAATAACGGGCGGACATGTTCCTTTGAAACGGGATTCGGACTCTATCCATCTGGTAAATATGCAGAAATCATTGGAAGAAGCCCGGCTCAATGAGGCGAATATGAGGATGGAAATGGAGCAGATGAAACTCCAGATGGCTACCGCCGACTCCGTAAAATATGCACAGCAACGACAGCGTATCGACTCCCTGCGGCAGTTCACAAAAGGAATACCGGTAGTGGCGGACGGTGATACCTTATTTTACCTTTTCACCAAACGGGGTGGATATACTCCCCAGCAACGTGCCCAAATGACCGGTGCGGCAATTGAAGAAATAGGAAGACGCTTCAATCTACAACCCGATTCTGTGGCTATCGACCATTCGGACATAGTTTCCGATTTGATGTACGGCAGCAAAGTATTGCTTTCTCTTACCGATCAGGATGCCTTATGGGAAGGAGTTTCCCGTGATTCGCTAGCTAAGGAAAGACAGCAGAGTGTCATTACCAAACTGCATGAGATGAAAGCCGAGCACGGACTTTGGCGAATGGCAAAGCGTGTGCTCTATTTTGTGTTGGTAATTACAGGACAGTATTTCCTGTTCCGCTTGACCAACTGGTTGTTCCGTAAACTGAAAGCGCGTATCCTGCGCCTGAAAGACACGAAGATAAAACCGGTAGCCATCCAGGGATATGAATTGCTGGATGCGCAGAAACAGGCGAATCTGTTAGTATTCCTGTCCAGTATCGGGCGGTATATACTGATGGGATTGCAGCTACTGTTTACCGTACCGTTGATTTTTATCATCTTCCCGCAGACAGAAGGACTGGCATATCAACTGTTGGGCTATATATGGAATCCGATTCGCGGTATCTTTGTGGGTATTATCGATTATGTGCCCAAACTGTTTACCATCATCGTCATCTGGTATGCCGTGAAGTATTTGGTACGTCTCGTCTTGTATCTGGCACGTGAAGTGGAAGCAGGACGACTCAAAATCAACGGCTTCTATCCGGACTGGGCGATGCCGACTTTCCATATCGCCCGTTTCCTGCTCTATGCATTTATGATTGCGATGATTTATCCTTATCTTCCGGGCTCCGATTCCGGTGTGTTCCAAGGGATTTCGGTATTTGTCGGATTGATCGTTTCGCTCGGATCAAGTACGGTTATCGGTAATATTATTGCCGGACTGGTGATTACTTATATGCGTCCGTTCAAGATGGGCGACCGGATCAAATTGAATGATACCACCGGAGATATCATCGAAAAAACTCCTCTTGTCACCCGCATCCGGACTCCTAAAAATGAGGTTGTGACTGTTCCCAATTCATTTATCATGTCGTCTCATACGGTAAACTATAGTACTTCGGCACGCGAATATGGACTGATTATTCACTCGGAAGTATCTATCGGTTATGATATTCCCTGGCGGCGGGTTAATCAGATACTGATTGACGCTGCGTTGAACACTCCCGGAGTGGTGGATGATCCGCGTCCGTTTGTGTTGGAAACTTCGTTGAGCGACTGGTATCCGGTCTATCAAATTAATGCTTATATCAAACAGGCAGATAAGATGGCACAGATTTATTCGGATTTGCATCAGAACATTCAGGATAAATTTAATGAGGCCGGCATTGAAATTATGTCACCGCACTATATGGCAGTTCGGGATGGGAATGAATCGACAATTCAGAAAGGCGCTGTGAAAAACAGCGGTCCTGCGAAGACAGCGGAGCAGGGTGATGTATCGGAAAAGGCATAGAGTTACGTCCCGATGATGATTGCGCATCCGGAGAACACTAATAAGATGAAGTAAGTAGCTGACTATTGGTTGGCTGCAAACGTATATTATCCCACAAAATAGGTTCAAGGGTAATTATATAAAGAAGCGTCCCTTTCATCGCGAAAGGAACGCCTCGGGTTGTGTGTTTTTTCACTGAGAGTAGAATTTATATCATCAAGAGAATTTATTTCTTTCGGGTCACCGTATAAAGTATATTCCCTTTTTTATCTATCATACGAAGGTTGAGCTCTTTTTTGTCGATAGAGCAGACAGAGAAACCCGGTTCGGGGCTGCAGAACTTTGTACCTTCGATAGGTTCCACTTTGCGTGCCAGTGAGCCGGAGGAGTTAACGACATAATCGATGTCACTTCCCGGAACCCGGATATGCTGGAAGTTATGGATGTGTCCGCAGATGTACATATCTACCTTGTGCTTGCGTAAGATGGTGTCAACCCGTTTCTGCATGTCCAGTCGTTCGCTTTCCTCTTTGGGAGTATAAGCGTAGATGGGATGGTGTCCGGCTACGATAACCCAGTCTTCTTTTGCATTGGCAAGCACAGATTCCAGCCAGGATAGTTGCTTGTTGACATCCTGTTTGCAGGCATCGGGATATTTATCACTTTCCTGGCGGTATTTCTCAATCAGAGGAGTCGTGTCAATCCAGACGATGCGGATGGTGGCACCTTTCTCTTCGAATGTTTGGGTGTAATAACGGGCGGGCATTGTCCAGCGGCGGCTGATATGGGTGTAATCCAATACGGCTTGCGTGTTTCCGCGATATTCATGGTTTCCCAGGATAGGGAACCAGTCGATCATTAGTTCCGGATGGGAGTAGATTAATTCGTAGTTGGTCATCCACAAAGGGTCGTTCACGCTGCGAACTCCTTCGAAGTGATGGACATCTCCGGTGGCCAGAACAAATTCAGGACCGATCTCTTCGCCCATCGTACCCATTAATTCGGCTATTGGCTTTTGGTCGTAATATCCGTTGCGGCCTAAATCATTCGCTACGTAGAAGTTAAACTTCTTGTCAAATATAGAGTAGTCCGTCAACTGTGCCTGAACGAATGTACAGACGGAGACTAATGCGAGAATCAATAAACTCTTAATTTTCATATTCATATTCTGTTGTATATTAGTTGTTTATATATAGATAGTTATTCTGAATCTTTTGGCTTGTTGGTTTAAAAGGAAGAGAACGTTTCTTTTAAACCAATGCTCTGTTCCTTTTAAACCAACGGGGGCTTCCTTTTAAAGGAATGAATATCGTTGTTTGGCTCGCATCAGAAGTTCACTTTTACGCCGGCGTTTATCTTTACACCGTAGTGTTCAGACTGCATGGTACGGTCTTTAGTGCCCTGATAATAACGCAATGGTTGGTTCAATAAGTTGGTAGCATCTGCGTAGAATGTTGTTTTGAACTTCTTGCCGAATGTATAGCTTGCGTTCAGGTCCATATAGTTCACGGCATCATAGTAACGGTCTAGTGCGGCAACTTCTCCCATTTCGTCGATAAAGCTGGATGCAAAGTTGTAGGAGAGACGTACGTTAAAACCTTTCTTTTCGAAGTAGAGTGAGGCGTTTGCCGTATGTTCGGGAGAACCGGGTAAGGAGAGGTCTTTCTCATTTTCGCGCCCTTCGAAATTGAAGTTGTTCACTTTGGTGTGAGTGTAGGTGTATGTACCGTAAAATCCGATGCATTTCAATGCCGGAGCGATGAAGCTGAAATCACGTTGATAAGCCAGTTCCACACCAAGCAAGTCGGCATCACCTGCGTTTTTGGGTTGGGTGAACTTCTTGTATTCATTGTTTTGGTAGGTATAGTCACCAATCACCTGATCGACAATGAAATCGTTGATTTTCTTATAGAAGATACCTGCACTGACCAGACCGACGCTCTTGAAATAGTAATCGGCACTTAAATCGAAGTTGTATGAGAGGGTGGGAGTCAGGTCAGAATTACCCATCACGAGTTCATTGTCGCTGCGGTTGATATTGACACATGGAATTAATGCGGAATATTTGGGGCGGCTCAATGTTTCTGTGAAAGAGGCGCGAACTTTGAAATCATCGGTCACATCGTATTTCAATAATACGCTGGGGAGCCAGTTGACATAGTTGTTTTTATGATCTCCGGTCGGTTCAAGCGTTTCGTTTTCCTCTTCATCCACCATCCAGTTCCAGCCGTCGTATTTGATATGAGTGGCTTCCATGCGGAGACCCAGCATCATTTTTAGTTTCTTTCCCAGGTTTTGGTCGAAGCGGAAAAAAGCGGAAGTCACATTCTCTTTAGCATGATAGTTGCCGGAAGATTCTTCGAGCACCTGTTCACCCTCCATGTTTTTCAGGTCGAGCGAACCCAGATATTCTTTGGATACGAAATCGGTGGCTTTATACTGATTGCCGGGCATGAAGCCGTCGCGAATCTCACTCGTGAGGTTGTCCATATACGCTGTTTTGTATGCATCCTTGTAGGCGTCTGCGTAGTCGTAGACGGTTACATCGCGATTTTTAGTCTTGGATGCATATTTGGCTCCGAATTTCAGGCTGTTTCCATAGATTCCGTTGGCCAGCGGCAGTTCGAAATCTACTTTGAACTTCAGGTCTTTTTCGTAGATTTCCTGGTTGCTTTCGGTTAGTTCTTTCACTTTCCATTTTCCTCTTTCACCGTCCACTTCTCCGTTGTGCAGGTTTACATCGGTTGTCACATACGGAAAACGGCCGCCTGCATCCACGATGTCAAATCCGAGAAAGTCTTGTTTCAGATTGAAGTATCTTTCGTTCGGACGGTCTTCGCTGGCACGTGCGTAAGAAGCTCCCCAGTTCATTGACAGTTTGCCGAACTGATGTTCTCCGCCCAGGCTGAAATCCATTGTCTGTTGCAGTTCCAAGCGGGCGTTTTTGTTGTTGGGAGTACCTCCCTTAGTCTCTATTTGGGCAGATTGCTGCATTTCGCCTTCATCGTCCGGTCCTGTTTTGTCGAGGTCTTTGTAGGTGACGCGATAGCGGTTTTCCCAGTCGTGACGGCGGTTGTAGATGCCTTGCAGTGTCAGTCGGTGATTCGGGTTTATTTCGTAATCGAAAGCCAGTGAGTAGCTTTGGCGTTCACGTGTCACGTAGTACTGGCGTTTTTGTGCTTCTACCATTACTACTTCTCCTTTCTTATTCACATCGTATTCAAATTCTACATCATCCGAACCTACCGGAGCATTTTGATAAGAAACGGCTGCCATCATTCCCAATTTGTCGTTGAAGAAGCGGTCGCCATAAGTGAAACCCAGGTTCAGTTGGGCTTTCTGGCTAATCCAGTTGTATCCGGTTCCTGCTGTGGCACTGATGGTTCGTTTATAAGGAGTACTTTTAGTAATCAGATTGATAGAACCGCCAATGGCATCTCCATCCATATCCGAGGTGACTACCTTGCTTACTTCGATGGTTTGTATCATATCGGCAGGAATAAGGTCGAGCTGCACATTACGTGTGTCGCCTTCGGCAGAAGGGAGACGGTTGCCGTTGATTGTTACAGAACTAAGATCGGCCGAAGTTCCGCGTACTTGTCCGAAGCGGGCTTCTCCCTGATCGTATTGTACGTTAATACCATTGATACGCTTCAGTGCGTCTCCGATATTGGAGTCAGGGAATTTACCCACCTGATCGGCTGAAACGACATTGGTGATCCCTAGTGTGTTCTTCTGCGAGTTGATGGCGCGGCGTTGCCCCTGAAAAGCTCCGCCTACTACTACCTCTTGCAGTTCGAGTCCTTCATTCAGGATTACGTCTTTTTCGAGTGTCTTTCCGGCCGGAATGGTGATTTTCATTTCAACGGGTGAGTAGCCTACGTAGCTTACTTTTACGGTGTATGTGCCCGGAGTAAGATTGGCGAAAGTATAATAACCGTTGACATCACTGGTCACCCCGGTATGTAGCTTTTCGATATAGATGGATGCTCCCGGAAGGGTCTGTTTGGAAGTATCTACGATGCGTCCGCGGATAGTGCCTTGTTTGACTACGTTCACTTTTTCTTCTGCGAAAGTGTTACCGCTTGTGCTCATGACCAAAAGAACAAATGAGACAAATTTCAAAAATCGTTTCATAAATGTTAGCGTGCGTTAATTATTTGCTGCAAAAGTAGAGGGTTGACGTTTCTTACTTTTTACAGTTGGTTGAAGAACGCGTAACAAATATGCTACGTTTGTATTACAGCTTCCGGAACCGGTGATTGACGGGTTTTCTATCCTGGGAAACTATGGATTTTGCGGAAATGCATAGGCTGTATCAGATTATATCAGGATTGGGCTCCGGTATTACTGTTGTGTTCCGTATAATGAATATCAAAACGTCCGTTAGTCAGCCGTTTGCCGTTACCGAATGTGACACTGATAATTTTCATTTCTGTGTCGAAACGGCTTATGAAAGCTGTTCCGTCTTCCAGCTCTTCTCTTCCGAACTCTATATCGGTAATCGTTGATTCTTTGCCTTCTTGGGGCGATAAAATAGTGAAAGATAGATTGATACCGGGCTTTACGGAAACACTAACAGAGAGTTTGTCTTCTTCTGTGTAATAGTGGAATGAATCATACGTCCATACATACGAGTGTCCCCAATTCAGGTATCGCCCTCCCACATAAATCCAGCCGTCCATCAGGCAACCGAATGTGTTGGCTCCTGTAGTGGTGGCAGAAGGCAAAACGGTGATGTCGATCGATTCATCTTCCGTTTCTTTACAGCTCCAGAGGCTGATGATGGAAAAGAGAATGAGTATATATTTCTTCATAGTGCTTTTTTTAGTGGATGTTAGAAATAATAGGATAATCCCGTAGTGATGTTTAGTCGCGTGAGGTTGACATCATCATTTGAATTGAGTTTTACAGTAACCTTTTCTTCGTGATAGTAAGTCCTTATTCTAAGTAGCTCACTATACATATATTGTACTCCTAAACTGACTCCCAGGTTGGAATTCAGCTTATAGGTAAGATTGGCATTGGTGAGGAGACCGATAGTGAAGGCTCTCACTTTTCGTGTGTTGCCGAATACCTCGCTGTTGTTCCGCAGAATGACTCCGCCGGGACCGGTTGTCACCCGGATTTGCCAATGTTTGGTATTGGCATTACACATTCCGATTTGCGTGCCGATGAAATGAACCCATAAATGGTCTTTTCCTTCAGGATGGCTTCCTTTGGAAGAAAATCCGGTGTAGATTCCTCCGAAGATAAAGCGTTTGAGAGGACGGAAATGGTATTGTCCATCCCAGCTTACGCCTTGTGCAAGTGTACGTTGGTAGCTGTGGGTACTTAACGTTAGTGTGGGAGGATTATGAAACATCACACCGTAGCCGGCATGGAACGAGAACTCATGTCGCTCAAAATCTCTCTGTGAGAAAAGTGGAGTGTGACAGGACAGAGTGAATACGATTAATAATAGAATCGCTTTTATGGGTGTTTGATTCATCTGAATTAGTTTAGATTGTGTTTCTTTTCGCAAAAATAGCAAATAGTTCAGACTTTCTCACAGCGGATGATAACTTTTTGTCCATTATTTAATGTGCTGGCAAATAAGTAGGTATCTCCTCCCTCTGTCAGATGGAGCCGTTTGCGAAGTTCGGCTACTGTGGCGGGAAAGTTGCGGACAGTCACATTTGCTTTTTTCAGGTCTGCCAGATTCTCTTTTACTTCTTTTTTATTGAAACTGCACTGGTTGACAATCCGGAAGATTCTTCCGGGGAAGTTTTCAATAAAAGTATCGGAGGTATAAAGATGGCTATTGGGATGCAGTTTGCGGACGGGGTAGGCTGCGGCAATGCTGCGGAAGGCACCGGCTTTCAGAAGAGATGCATTCGGTTCGTAAAGGTAATCGCCTAAAGAATCGGTATAAGTACATTGGCTACGCTGCTCCTGTTCGCGGGTGAATACGAAGTGCTGTTCTTCTTGAGTCCCTTTCGTGAAGAGGTTTACACAATGAATGGTGATTTCCGCCGGTGATGTTTGTCCGAGTAGGATGAGTAGTTCCTTACATTCGTTGTTGACGGATAGGATATGAACTTCCTGTGTATGTTTCAGCTCTTTCAGTGCCAATGAAAGATCGAGCATGGGAGAGAGTTTTATCATTATCCGGCTGGCTTTGCTAAGCAGAAGATCTTCAAGCTCGGCTACGTTCGGTTCGCAGTCGGCGATGGAGACCGTTTTTCCGCCGTGTTCATTGCGGCGGGCAGGGTCGAGGAAGATACAATCTACGGGGGACATTGTTTGCAGATAGGCTACTCCATCCTCATTTCTTACGTTTATATGGTTTAGATTCAGTATGGGGAAGTTGTGTGCCGCTATTTCGCAAAGCTCTTCCTGGCGTTCTACGTAGGTGGCGGACTTGAATCCGGTGGCAAGAAAAGAACAGTCTATGCCGAAGCCTCCGGTGAGGTCGGTCAGTGAATCTCCCTGCGAAAGACGGGCTTTGTAGCGGGCGGTGATTTCAGAAGAGCATTGCTCCAGAGACAGATGTTTCGGATACCATATCTCTTCCATTTCCCGCCATGAGGGAATCTTTTCGGCGGCAATCTGTCTTCCTGCAATCTGGGTGATGGCAGTCGGCATATCTATATCCGGATACTTTTTAGCTTGTAGAGCCAGTGCGCGTACATCGTCCGATGAATGTTCGCGGATAAAAAGTTGAGTTTCGGAGGAGATTTGTATCATGGCGTTATGGTGTTATAGGATATTACAATGAATCGTCGGGCACCGGTTATGGTCTTGCCGGGTACCGGTTTAGGGTATTAACTTATATTTCTGTCTAGCTACGTTCCGGCTGCAAAAATTGAAATGCCACCACTCACTGGGTAATGCACGGAATCCGGCTTCTTTCATTACTTTTCGCAGCAGTATCCGGTTCTGACGTTCTGTTTCACTCATTTTGCCGCTATGTACCAGTTCGTTTTCGTCTGTGATGTGGGCTTCCACGCCCAAATGGTCTACTTGGGTTCCCATAGGTAAGGGCTGTCCTAAGGAGTCCTGAATACTGATGTCTACTGCCAGCCCGTAGTTGTGTAGTCCGCCTCCACGGTTCGGGTTGGAGACATATTTATATTTGGACGTTCCTTTCACTACGTTCCACATCTTCTTCTGTACCGACATGGGGCGGGCTGCATCGTAAATGATAAGACTATAAGACGGGTGTAGCTGTTTCAAGGCTTTTTGTGCTTCTATAAGAGCGTATGCTGCATCCGGATGCAGATAGGCTTCCGTTAAGTTGTCATAAAGTACTTCGCCTGTGAAATTATCAGCCTGCGTATACATTAATTTAACAACGAGGCTGCTATCCAGATCGGTTACGTTGACGAGTCCCAGTGAATCCATTGCGCTTCGTTCTATCGGTGGCGGTGAGACGGTGGAACATTCTTCGCCGGATTGCATATCGTCCGGCGTATATTCATGTTCCGTCAGGGTGGGACTCTCCTTTTCCTTTTGGCTGGAAAGGAAGGAGCATCCTGTCAGCAGTAAACAGAGGATAGCTAAACTATATTTTAGAATAATCATTCAACCTTTTGTTTTTAGTGTGCCAAAGATACTTCTTTTTGGCTTTAGCTCCAATAAGCTACCTTTTAAATCCTGATTGTTTAAGTAATCAGGTCGTACCACCGTATTGGCACAGTAATGCCACTATGTTGGCACAACCGTGCCAATACGGTGGCACAACGTAAGAGATTAAGTAGTTCCAGCCGCCTCTCTTAATATTGGATATTAGCCACTGCTTTCTTCAGATTGGCAACTCCTTTCCAAACGTCCAGCAAGTGCAAAACCTGTTCATCTTTGGCTTTGCTGTGGTTGATTGATAACAGTTCCGCATAGATCTCCAACAACTTCTTTAAATCTTTGATTGGCTTTTCCGGAAGTCCGGCCAGCATTGCCACGATTAGTTTCTCCAGCTCCCGGTTGTGTAGGGGGCTGACATTCATCATTTGTTGCTGTATCAGGTCGGTGAGTCTTTTCAGCGGTCCCCAGCCGGTATGTTGATGTGAACCTAAGATTTTACCTATGCGCTTACTGTCTATGCATCCTTTGCCGACACGGTCTATCCAGATTTCGGCGGCATAAGAACGGGAAGTCTTATCTGCTACCAACATACAACTGGCTTCCAATATATAAGACGCCTCATGCCAGGTGTGTCTTAACTGATGAAGTGCTTCGATGGTGGCTTTGGTGATGCCTATTTCCCTAACCTCATTTAGCATCGGATAGTATATCGCGCTGCGGATGCACCATACCAATAATGGTTCCGGCATATTGGGAGTTAACCATGCCAAACGTGGCAAATCGTTCTGTATATCGTCGTAACGTTCTATCAGCGGATACATTTCGACCACTAACGGATGAGGATCGTATGAATGGTAACTGATTCTTTCATTATATTCGTCTTTATTGACGATATGAGAGTTCTTGCTTTCCGGGATATCGAAATTAAGAATTGCGGAGGTCCATTCTACTTTTTTCTTGTTGTAATCGATATATGAGTCAGTGTGCAGGTAAGTTCTCCATGTAAAGTTTCCGGTCAGGAATTCACGTGGACCTTTACTGTAAGAGAAATCTTTGAATTCGGAGTAGATTGTCTCCGGTGACTTGATGAGTCCTGCTGTCATCCACCAGGAAGGATGGGTGAAGGGTGCTTGAGGGAGTGCGTTTTCTGCTCCTAACAAGAAAGAAAGTAAACGTTGGTATTCTCCCTTTAAGTCTTGAAGGAGGATAGGAAGCTCTTGCGATGAATCATCCAGTGCCACTCGCGAGAGTGCCGTTTGCATATCCATATCGTCTGGCTCGGTGTTTGCCTGCTGATATTGTTTTAATCTTTCTATCAGGGTTGCCGGAGCAATAAACATAGGTATATGGGTGGGAGTGGATAGTAGGGGTAAAGGTTTCTCCTTGCTTTCCAAGAGGTCTAGTGTCCGGCATAGGAGTCGTTTGTGAACGGGGAATTTCTCTTTTTTGTTCGTTTTCTGACGGATGGTGAGTTTCTGCAGATTACGATAGGCCCATTCACCTTTTTGCAGTTCATCTTTCTGTACCATTTTCTGATGTAAGTCGCTTAGTTCTTTTGCTTCTTCAGGGAAGCGTTTAACCAGTAGCTTTGCATAATCAAGGAGGAAAGTTGCCATTAGTTGGTCTAATATGCCGTTTCGTGAACTTCCTCCGCTCATCAGTAGTTTGTAAGCGCGTTGAAGAATGGGCGTCCATTGTGAGATTTGTTTCGCTTCCTGTTGACGGTCCCATTGCACTAAGGCACCGAGTAACAGGTCGAAGTGATAGATCTCGTTCCCATCCAGCACTTGGCTGGCAAGAAATATCAGGTCTTCGGTGGAAGCAATTTCCTGTATCCGGTTGTCCTCACGGATAATGGGGAGTATTGGTTCATACACGAAAGAGGCGGAATCGTTGTCGGGCTGTCCGAAGTGGGCGGGAGTCGCCTCATTATGGGCAGAAGTATGGTCAGACTCGTTATTCTCCAAATAAGCCTTCAGCTCTTTTTGGGTGTTTGCCGACATCGTTTCCGTATATACGGAGAGTGCTTCTCTTAATGTGGGAGATTCCGTCTCTCCATACGTCAGGATCAGTTTGACTATCTTGCTTTGAGTGGATTCTTCCCGGCTCATTAATCCTTGTGCGGCAACACAACAGATGGCGTCACGAAATTCTTTTCTTTCTTTTGCCAGCTTGTTAAGTACGGCTAATGTGTTTTGATGGACTGCCTTCACATCTGAAGCGAAAAGAACGGAAGTCTGATTCAGAAACTCTTCGATCCGGAATTGCGGATGATTGCATAAGCCCTTCAGCAGTCCGAGCATGATATTGACAGGGCGGCTGTGAGGGGCGGACAGGACGGCTAATATTTCCGGTTGTAACGCGAGTTGTTCTTCTATGCTGGGAGTAAGTGCGGTAAACATGCCTGCAAACCAGCCGCATAAATTCTTGTTCATATTTCGGTTGACAGCGAGCAGAGATTCCTTTAGCACACGCATACGGTCTAGTTGTCCGTGTTCTACGAAGTATCTGAAAGAAAAATAAGGTTGTCCGCCATTCCGGTTATCCATCCAATTTTGTCCGCAGTCGTATTCAAAGAGATACCAAATATGTTCTTTAAGTGTGATTTCGCGTTTTTGCAGGAAATCAGTATTATTCATATAATTCACTAGATAACCCGCAATGGTTTGTGGAGAAGGTGTCACAGTAAGTATTCCCTGCTCTATCCAATCCATCAGGACTTCGTAATCCATTCCGTAGAAACCGCCGAATTCTTTGCCTTCACCTTCTTTGAAGAAGCTGTCGAGCCAGGAGGGGACGTACCACGGGATCAATTCATTCAGTTGCTCGGTGTTGATTCCCCATTGGTGTTTACGGAATTCTTTCAGCGAATAGATAACGAGAGCGGTAAGATTGATGATACGATGCTGTGCGGAAGTCCCCCGTGTACCGTATGTGTTCTCGTTAAGTTGCACGAATTTACTGTAGTATTCTTCCAGTTTGTTCAGGCGGGGTACCAGGCTCTTTCGTTCTTCCTGTGTGAGTCCTTGCAGAAAGGGGATGATGGCATCACCCTGTTGCTTTTCTACTATTTCGTTGAGGCGTTCTTCTAGGGTCATAATCATGAATTAATTATAGTTTGTTGAGTGAAGTGGTCACTTTCTTCAAATTGCTGTTCGTTGCCCATTCTTGCAGGCGTTGCAAGAGTTGTTCGTTTGTAACTTTGCTGCGGTTGATGGTCAATAGTTCCAGATAGAGTTCGAGCAGTTGTTTGAGTCCGGTGACGGGTTTGTCGGGCAATCCGCTGATAAATACAGTGAGCAGTTCTTCCAGTTGGCGGTTGTGGAAAGCGCTTCGTTTGTACATGCTTTCGTACACTTGTGTGGTGAAGCGTTTTAACGGAGCAAGTTCCATGTTGATAAGCCGGGCCAGGATTTCTCCTACCCGGTGGTTGTTTATTCTTCCTGTGGAGAGTCCTTCTACCCATAACTCCGCTGCATAGGAACGGACTGTTTTGTCTACAAAAAGTAGCGAGCCGCTTAATAGGAGTAGACTCATTTCTTTGAGCTGGCAATGGAAAGACAACAACATGCGCAAGGCACAGGCAAGGGTACGTTTGCTGTCTTCCTGTGGACTGCCGAAAGCCATGTAATGGGAGATAATCTGGGCTATCAACGGTTCCGGACGGTTAGGGTAACAACACAATAGAGGTTCCATGTAGCGGGAGTCATCCATGTTGTATTTACTGTTAATAATCAGATGTTCCTGCCATAGCTGATGGCTGTTGCGTTCGATATATTTGTGCCATTTGTGAAAATCAAGTTGGAGCAGGCGTCTGTCCGTTTCGTATGAGTTTTCTTTGGGTTTCACTTCTTTCCACTCGTAGTCTCCTGTCAGATGGTTGTGTGGCAATGTGTTACAGGCGAAAGACTTGAATGCTTCAAATTCCGTCTCCGGTGCTTTTACCAGTCCGGCGGCTACCCAAGCGGTCGGATGGTTGTAGGGCGGTTCGGGTTGCGTGTTTTCGTCCAATAGGAACAGGCAGAGATGCAGGTACTCATCTTGTAACAGTTGCCGGGCGGTGACGATGGCTTCTTCCTTGTCTTCCAGAGCACAACGGGCAATAGCCAGTTGGAAATCCCACGAACAGGGTTTCTTTCCTGCTTCCTGATATACGGCAAGCCGGCGTATCAGTTCGGTGGCTTGTAGGTATGCAGGGGTATGGGTGGGAGTAGAAAGCAATGGCAATGAATTTCCTCCTTTTATTTGGCGGATCACATTCAGCCATAACTGTTGGATAGGTGTGAAACAGGTTGCATTGCTGTAACCGGGTTTCCAGCCAGCAAGTCGTTTGAAGGAACGTTCGTCGTAAGCTCCTCTGTTTTTATCTATTCCTTTCAGTTTCTCTTCCAGCCGGGTGAACATGTTTCTCAAAACTCCTGTGTTGGAGTTGTCTGTCTGTGCCCATGAGCGTTGGTATTCCAACAGGAAAGTGGCAAGGAGATCTTCGTATGGTTCCCAACTATTGGCAACAATATTGGCTGCCCGTTGGAAAATAGGTTCCATCCGGTTGAGGTCTTCTTTATCCAGTTGGGGATGGAAAGCAATGATAGCGGCAATCGTTGTTTCTATCTCCCAGTTCTCCTCCATGTCGAACAAACGGCTAAGCTGAAACAGGAAATCTTCTTTGTCGGCAGGGAATGGAATACGGTTGTCTTCCCGGCAAATGCGGATGGCTTCCAGAGATGGTTCTTCGGAGAGGAGGGAGTTATCGGTACTATTTTCATCTGTACTATTTCTTTCTGTATTCTTTCCTTCTGTATGAAGAATGTCTTCTGTCACACCTGTATCTGTTGCATTTGCTTCTTTTGCAAGGTGTGGTTCTGTAGACTGTGAATCTATAGACTGTGGCTTGAAAGATGCGAGTATCGCTTGCACGCTTTGAAACATCTCCGGTTGATAAGACTGTAGTGTTTCTTGGAGATTGGACGAAGAGGCATCCCCATACTTTGAAATAAAGTTGGCAGCTTTCTTTTGCAGGCTTTCGTCCTTCTTCAAGAATAGTTGGCAGAGAGTGATACAACAAGGCTCTTTCATCTCGGGATGTTGCGCAACGATCTTTTCAAAGATGGAGTAAATGGTTAATAGCGAGTTTTTGGGACTGGAGAAGAAAAGGGTGGTTGCCCGTTCGATGAATTCCTGATAACGGAATCCTTCTTCGTCTGCAATGCTCTTCAACTGTTGCAACATTATATTTACCGGCTTGGTGTAGGAAGAAGTGAATGTTTGCATGATCTCTTCCTGTAAGGATAACAATTCTCCGGC
>ERZ791921.921-NODE-921-length-13930-cov-3.939099_pt1 | contig 13930 bp, 11 predicted proteins | sample MGYA00510135_ERZ791921 | MGnify/ENA primary metagenome ERZ791921 (study PRJEB30046, sample SAMN00792070) | human gut metagenome | study: EMG produced TPA metagenomics assembly of the A metagenome-wide association study of gut microbiota in type 2...
CAATATGAGGCATATCTCGCAATGTTACGTGAGTGAAAGTATACCGTTTCGCATAAATAGAGCTCCAAAGGCCTGGTTGGCGTGGCTCGTTGAGCTCAGCTGTGGCTGTAACCAATAACGGCAATGGAACCTCTACGATTTCATAGCCATTTTCATGTTGTCGTTTCACAACTGCTTTTTGCGCACCTTGATCAACGGATAGTTCACAGGCATAGGTAGCTTGTGCCATACCGAGTTCCTCTGCAATTTGAGGGCCTACTTGAGCGGTATCGCCATCGATAGCCTGACGGCCAGTAATGATTAAGTCATAATCCAGGTTGCGAAGTGCGCCTGCGATTGTCTGGGAAGTAGCCCAGGTATCTGCACCACCAAGTACACGATCAGTTACAAGAACACCATTGTCTGCGCCCATAGCCATAGCCTCGCGAAGAACCTCTTCAGCCTTCGGAAGACCCATAGTAACTACGGTAACTTCTGCACCATACTGATCTTTTAAGCGAAGCGCTGCCTCCAGACCTGCTTTATCATCTGGGTTCATGATTGCCAGCATTGCGCTTCTGTCAAGAGTACCATCCGGGTTAAATTTAACTCCGCCTTTGGTATCCGGAACCTGTTTTACACAAACTACAATTTTCACGGTATTTTCACTCCTTATTTTTTTCTTTTTTCTCTAGGACTGAGATTGTTCTGATTTCTCTGCAGACTGAATTATTTTAACAGATCAGCGGAGATAACCATTCTCTGAACCTCAGATGTACCCTCGTAGATCTCAGTGATCTTAGCATCACGCATCATACGCTCTACGTCGTACTCTCTCGTGTAGCCGTAACCACCGTGAAGCTGTACAGCCTTGGTTGTAACTTCCATAGCAACCTCTGCTGCATACAGTTTAGCCATAGCTGCTTCTACAGAATAGGTTTTCTGTGTCTTCTTAGCAACGGCTGCTCTGTAAACAAGGAGCTGAGCTGCTTTAACTTTGGTAGCCATATCTGCCAGCTGGAACTGAGTGTTCTGGAACTGACCGATAGCACGACCAAACTGTTTTCTCTCTTTTACATAATCAACAGTTCTCTCAAGAGCGCCCTCTGCAAGACCAAGTGCCTGGGAAGCGATACCGATACGTCCGCCATCCAGGGTATGCATAGCGATGTGGAAACCTTTGCCCTTCTGGCCAAGCAGGTTCTCTTTCGGGATACGGCAATCTGTGAAGATCAGCTCGTATGTAGCAGATCCACGGATACCCATCTTCTTCTCTTTGGTACCGAAGGTGAAGCCCGGAGTTCCTTTCTCTACGATAAATGCAGAGATCTCTTTTTTCTTTCTGCCCTTTACTTCAACAACGCCTGTTACAGCGATGATAACGTAAATGTCAGCCTCTTTACCATTGGTAATGAAAACTTTGGAGCCGTTTAATACCCACTCGTCGCCGTCTAATACAGCCTTGGTCTGCTGACCCTGAGCATCTGTACCAGCACCCGGCTCAGTAAGACCGAAAGCACCAAGCTTCTCGCCCTTAGCAAGCGGAACCAGGTATTTCTGTTTCTGCTCTTCAGTACCGAAAGTCTGGATCGGATCGCAGCACAGAGATGTGTGTGCAGATACGATAACGCCGGTAGTACCACAAACTTTGGAAAGCTCCTCAACGCACATAGCGTATGTTAACGGATCACAGCCCTGTCCGCCATACTCCTTCGGAACCGGGATGCCCATGAAGCCAAGCTTCTGCATCTTTTTAACGGTTTCCTCCGGGAAGTGCTCTGTCTCGTCAACTTCCTGTGCCAAAGGTTTTACTTCGTTCTCGGCGAAGTCATGGAATAACTTTCTCGCCATTTCATGCTCTTTACTTAATGTAAAATCCATGTGTCTATTCCTCCATCATTTTCTTATATACGCTTAAGAGGCGGCTTTAAGCGCCGCCCCGTTGCGGTTCTTAAAAATCTGGTACTCTATTATGTTTTCATCTGGTCAAGAAGCCAGACTTATGTACATATTAGTTGTACTTGTAGAAGCCTTCGCCAGACTTACGGCCAAGCTTGCCGCCGCGAACCATCTTTCTAAGAAGCGGCTGCGGACGGTACTTCGGGTCACCAGTCTCAGACTGAAGTACTTCCATGATAGCCAGAACAACGTCCAGACCTACCAGGTCGCCCAGTTCAAGCGGTCCCATCGGATGGTTAGCACCCAGCTTCATAGCGGTATCGATACCCTCTACAGAAGCCTCGCCCTCAGCGTAGATACCGATAGCTTCGTTGATCATCGGGATGAGGATACGGTTTACTACGAAACCAGCGCCCTCTTCTACCTGTACCGGGATCTTGCCGATCTCTTCAGAGATCTTCTTAACTTTGTCAACAATCTCTACCGGAGTGTTTAAGCCTGCGATAACCTCAACCAGCTTCATAACCGGAGCCGGGTTGAAGAAGTGCATACCGATAACCGGGCGGTCAAGACCTGCACCGATCTCAGTAATGGACAGAGAAGAGGTGTTGGTAGCGAATACGCAGTCTGCCTTGCAGATAGCGCCCAGCTCTTTGAAGGTCTGTTTTTTGATCTCCATGTTCTCGATTGCTGCCTCAACTACGAGATCGCAGTCGCTGCAGATAGTCTTAACGCCGGTATGGATTCTGGCAAGGATCTTGTCTGCATCCTCTTTTGCCATCTTTCCTTTTGCTACTCTCTTCTCAAAGTTCTTGGAAATTTTCAGTTTGCCGTTGGAAGCAAACTCTTCGTTAATATCACACAGGCATACTTCATATCCATCTACCTGGGCAAATGCCTGAGCGATTCCGGAACCCATGGTTCCTGCACCAATAATACCAACTTTCATGACAAATCCTCCTGAAATTATACAACTATAATTTAACTAACTATCTATTGTTAAACTGCTCCACTTTCCGTTTCTCAAGGAATGCCTGCATACCGTTCTTCTGATCTTCTGTCTCGAAGCATCCGCCAAACAGTTTTTCCTCGATCACGATAGCCTGATCCATATCAGTCTGAAGTCCGTCGTTCATCGCCTTTTTGCTGTTTCTGACAGCGATCGGAGCCATCTTTGCGATAGCGCCTGCCAGCTTCTTCGCAGCCGACATCAGCTCTTCCTGTGTATAAACAGCATTTACAAGTCCGACACGGTATGCCTCGTCCGCTTTGATGTTGCGGGACGCAAATACCATCTCTTTTGCCTTGCCCGGTCCGATGAGACGTGCGAGTCTCTGTGTACCGCCGAAGCCTGGTGTGATACCCAGACCTACTTCAGGCTGTCCGAATAATGCATTGTCCGAGCAGATACGGATATCACAGCTCATGGCAAGCTCGTTGCCGCCGCCGAGTGCGAAACCGTTTACTGCCGCGATAACTGGAACCGGGAAGGTTTCAATCTTGCGGAAAATATCGTTGCCGAATTTACCGAAGTGCTCGCCCTGCTCCTTGGTCATCACGCTCATAGCAGCGATGTCAGCACCGGCTACGAAAGATTTCTCTCCTGCGCCGGTCAGGATAATTGCACGAATTTCGGAAAGGTCTACTGCATCAAATGCAGCTTCAATATCCTTCAGCACATCCTCGTTTAACGCGTTCAGTGCCTTCGGACGATTAATAGTTATGACTGCGACGTGTCCGTCTACCTCATAGTCTACAAATCCCACTTCCAGTTCCTCCTAAAAAGCTCTTGAATTGAAATACGTAAAACCAGAAACAGCCGGAGCGCCGGGGATAAGCCCCGACGACTCCGGTTCTGCGTCAGAAATTAGTCTCTCTCAACGATCGTTGCGCAGCCCATGCCGCCACCGATACACAGAGTAGCCAGACCCTTCTTAGCGTCACGTTTCTGCATCTCGTATAACAGAGTTGTCAGGATACGGCAGCCAGATGCTCCTACCGGATGTCCGATAGCGATTGCACCGCCGTTTACGTTCAGGATGTCTTTGTTGAAGCCAAGGTCACGAGCTACAGCGATAGACTGAGCTGCGAATGCCTCGTTTGCCTCGATCAGGTCGAAGTCTTCTACCTTCCAGCCTGTCTTCTTCAGAACTTTCTTGGTAGCTGCAACCGGTCCAATACCCATGATGCTCGGATCTACACCGCCCAGAGCGCCTGCTACCCATGTAGCCATCGGTTTGATACCCAGTTCTTTTGCTTTCTCTTCGCTCATAACAACTACAGCTGCTGCACCATCGTTGATGGAGGAAGCGTTACCAGCTGTTACACGTCCTTCTTTCTTGAATGCCGGACGAAGCTTGCCAAGAACCTCTACAGTGGAACCCGGACGCGGACCCTCATCGGTATCTACGATAACAGTCTCTTTTTTCTTCTTAACTTCGATCGGAACGATCTCGTCTTTGAAACGTCCAGCCTCGATAGCTGCGCAAGCCTTCTGCTGGCTAGCTGCTGCAAACTCATCGAGTTCTTCTCTTGTGATACCCCACTGATCGCAGATATTCTCAGCGGTGATACCCATGTGGTAATCGTTGAATGCATCCCACAGAGCGTCATTTACCATGGTGTCGATCATGGTCGCATTGTTCATACGGTATCCGTAACGAGCCTTCATCAGAGCATACGGAGCTGCGGACATGTTCTCTGCACCACCAGCTACTACGATGTCAGCATCGCCTGCAAGGATCATATCTGCTGCTGCGTTTACAGCATTCAGACCAGAACCGCAAACCACGTTCAGGGTAACTGCCGGAACTTCTACCGGAAGACCAGCTTTCAGAGACATCTGACGTGCTACGTTCTGACCAAGACCAGCCTGGATAACACATCCCATGTATACGTGATCAACCTGCTCCGGAGCAACGCCTGCTCTCTTCAGAGCCTCCTTGATAACTACGGCACCCATCTCAGCTGCTGGAACAGTACTGAGCTGGCCACCCATAGAACCTACTGCGGTACGGCATGCACTTGCAATTACGACTTTCTTAGACATTGAAAAAATCCTCCTTGAAAATGATCCACCACGTAAATAACACAACTGCAGTAAATAGTAAAATAGTGATAAATATGATAGTGTATTTGTATCTTAACACCCCACGCGGCTCCTGTCAAATAATTATCAATGGATTTATAAAGATTTAAGATTCTCATTTTTCCGCGTACAATCCACTTATTTCTACATCGTTTTGATCGCCTTTAGGCGGAATGCACAATTTTTTTCTTCTGTTTTCTCAATAAAAGTGGTCTTCTCTGGCATTATAACCAACACGGTATTTTGTTTGTGAATTAATAGACAAACTCATTTCTCTTCCATTTACATATGCTTATATCTGTAATTCATAAATATGAATATGTCGTCATTTTCCCCTATTTTGTCCTCCGCCTCTTTCGTTGACAAGGGGTAGTGGAGATGATACACTGATAAACAACGGGGGATGTCCGAATCACGCATTTGTACGGACTTCTTCATATTATTAAAAAGGACAAGGTGAATAAGTATGGATTACAAGAAACTGTATGCAGAAAAGCTGGTTTCCGCTGAAAAAGCTGCTTCCGTCGTTAAATCTGGCGACTGGGTTGACTATGGCTGGACCACCGGCACTCCGGTAGCAGTCGATGCTGCTATCGCAAAACGTCTTCCGGAACTGGAGAATGTAAACTTCCGCGGCGGTATCCTGATGTGGGTACCGGAGATCTTCAAGATCGAAAACCCGGCAGCTCATATGACCTGGAACTCCTGGCACATGAGCGGTATCGAGAGAAAGGCAATCGCACAGGGATTCAGCTTCTATGCTCCGATCCGTTATTCCGAGCTTCCGAGATACTATCGTGAGTCCGCAACCAAACCGGATGTAGCTGTATTCCAGGTCGCTCCGATGGATGAGCACGGTTATTTCAACTTCGGACCAAATGCTTCCCATATGGCAGCCTGCTGCGAGACTTCCAAGGTTGTCATCGTAGAGGTCAATGAAAATATGCCGGTCTGCCTCGGCGGATTTGAGAACGGCGTTCATATCTCCAACGTAGACATGATCGTAGAGGGCAGCAACCCGACCATCGCAGAGATGGGAGGCGCCGCAGCAGCGACTGATGTCGATGAAGCAGTTGCAAAACTGATCGTAGACGAGATCCCGGATGGTGCCTGCTTACAGTTAGGTATCGGCGGTATGCCGAACGCAGTTGGTTCCCTGATTGCGAAATCCGACTTAAAGGATCTGGGTGTTCACACCGAGATGTACGTTGACGCATTCGTTGATATTGCCGCAGCCGGCAAGATCACAGGCGCTCACAAAGCACTGGACAAAGGCCGTCAGGTATACGCATTCGGCGCTGGTACCAAGAAACTGTATGACTACTTAAACAACAACCCGGCCTGCATGAGTGCTCCGGTTGATTACACCAACGACGTCCGCACCATCGCAGCCCTGGACAACTTCATGTCCATCAACAACGCGGTTGACCTCGACCTCTTCGGTCAGGTAAATGCAGAGTCCGCAGGAATCAAGCACATCAGCGGTGCAGGCGGACAGCTTGACTTCGTTCTGGGCGCTTACCTGTCCAAGGGCGGAAAGAGCTTCATCTGCTGCTCCTCCACCTTCAAGAACAAGGCTGGCGAGCTGCAGTCCCGTATTCTCCCGACCTTAAATCAGGGTTCCATCGTAACCGATACACGTGCAAACCTGCACTACCTGGTAACCGAGTACGGTAAAGTAAACTTAAAGGGTCTTGCAACCTGGCAGAAATGCGAGGCTATCATCTCCGTTGCACATCCGCAGTTCCGCGATCAGCTGATTAAGGAAGCTGAGAAGATGCATATCTGGAGACAGAGCAATAAGATCTGATAAGAACTCAAGATCTGATAAAATCGGCAGGATTCGGAGACAAAATCCAGCAAACCATCTATGGTATCTGAGACTCCCGGTTCTCCGATACATCAGATACGTTTATTTTCTAAAAAAAGTGCTTTTCCTCTCAAGAAATTTTCTTCGAGAAGAAAGGCACTTTTTTATTTATACTTTTTTTTTTATAGTTTTTGTTCTACAAGTCTCTGTCTACCATCCGCTACTGTTCCAGAGACTTCCACCGGAAGTTCGGAATCACATCCGACCACTTATTAATTCCGATGATTGATTTTGCAAAATTCGAAGTTTCCAGCGTGTATCTCTTCTGATCAATGTCGTGGAAAACTCTCCAGAGCTTTCGATCCTTTACCGCTACAATCTCATTGCCCTGATTCATATCACAGGACCACAGACCGAAGCTTAAGCCTGCCCTTACCTCTGACGGCGCATCGACCTGACGACTCAGAATGTACGCGTCGATATACGGGTTGCTGTCCACGATATAGTAAGAATATGCAAATGCCGCCGCCTGGATATCCGACACATCGCCGCGCGTCAGACTCTGTGCAGTAAATCCTTCCTCCGTCAGAATGACATGGCGCACCTCGCCGGATGCTGTCTTCATCGAATCCTGATTCAGATAATCGGTCAGTACATGCAAGTTTGCAAAGTTGACAATCGGTGAATCTGCACTCTCGGTTACCAGCCCCGTTGCCGGATCATCCCAGAATTCCGGTTCCGTCATCGGGTACGGATACGGATGGTAGGCAATGCCCCAGTCCATCTGACCTTCCGTTACTGCCAAGGCGTTAAACGTATCAACAATGCCTTTGCCCGTATAATGCACCTGATCGTTCAGGTTCTCATACGGAGCTCCCCACCAGAAATCAAGTGAAAAATAAACCCGGTCATTCGCACTTGTGCTCTTGATCGCCGTGTAGAACGTGCGGAATGCCTGCTGATACGTGGATACATATGCATTCAAATCTGCCGGTCCCATGTAGTTCCAAATCTGGTTGTTGATCTCATTGCCCAGAATCCAGTTGGAAATCTTCGCATAATTTGAATTATGATTCTTGCCGCTGTAACGATCCGCCAAAAACGCGAAGATCGCACGCGTTGTCTCAAATCCTTCCTGTGTCTTCGTGTTAAACATATAATAATTGGCGCTCGAAGATTTCGCAGTTCCCGCATGAACCAGTTCCGGGTGCGCGTCATTCCAGTCATTTAAAACGATCGCCGTCACGGATATATCTTTTCCGATATATGTACTGATCACCTTGTCATAATTTTCAACCACCGACTTATTAAAATGATACGTTTTTCCATCGTACTCATAATCAATGCCACTTCCTAAAAACTGGGAAAATGCGATATTGACCGCCACATGTTTGACGCCCAGTGTAAATGCATCGTTGAGCATATTTAACTGGATATTCAAGCCCTTTTTCGTCAGCGGCGTCTTAAACGCATCCTGATTGGATGCAACCACCTCCGGATTTGTGATATAATGTGCCGCGCCAACTGCCGTAAATGTAGTTCCGTCAAACACTGCCGGAACAAACCGGCTGTAAAGGCGGTCCTGGGCAGTTCCCTTGTTTAAAGGAATCGAGACGGTCCTCGTCTCCCCTGCGCCTACGCTGCTGACATAATCAGTCCGGCTTCCAATCTCCGACTCATACGGCCGCAATTCAAACAGATAAATCTTTCCGTCCGTCCCCGTTGTATCACCGTTGCTTGAAAGTGAAATATCCACTGTATTCTGCCCCGAACCAATCAGACAGGAGCCGATCGAAGCGGTTATCTGAAACGTCTGCGCCGCCAGTGCTGTGAATGCAGCCGCCACACTCAGGCAGACCGCTGCAGCCAGGACAAGCGCCGTTTTCATCCATTTTTTCATCCTGTTCCTTCCTTTCCGTCTAATATCCTATGGTATTTGATCATACTTCATTCTTCCGTCAGATTCAATTACTATTTTATTAAGGATTATTACAACTATTTTGGAAATTCTGTATGATTCCCAGCATTTTATCTTTTCCAAGCCTTGATTTCTTTCTTATTCCTATTCTTTTACCACTTGCAAATATTAGTTTTATATATAAATCCCTTAGAGCCGCAAGTTTAAAAAGCTACAGTTTCCGGAACCATCAAGTATTCCTTCCGCCATAGCTTTTTGATATTAGCGATTATTTAGTTCTTAATGCCCTCATCGCATTTAAAATTGCAATGACGGAAACACCGACGTCCGCAAACACGGCTTCCCACATATTAGCCACTCCAGCCGCGCCCATCAGAAGCACAACCGCCTTAACCGCCAGGGCAAACACGATATTCTGGTGCGCGATTGCCATTGTCTTGCGTCCGATTTTAACCACACCTGCAATCTTCGCCGGGTTATCATCCATCAGGACAATGTCCGCCGCCTCGATCGCCGCGTCACTTCCCATGCTTCCCATTGCAATACCGACATCTGCGCGGGAGAGAACCGGTGCATCGTTGATGCCGTCGCCGACAAATGCCAGCTTCCGCTTTCCGGTCATCTCCGCCAGCATCTCCTCGACCTTCTGCACCTTATCCGCCGGAAGCAGCTCCGTGTACGCCTGATCGATGCCAACCTTCGCAGCCACCGCCTCGCCGACCGCTTTCCGGTCGCCCGTCAGCATAACAGTACGGCGGATTCCAGCCGCCTTCAGTCCACGGATCGCATCCTCCGTCTCCGGCTTGATCGTATCGGCAATCAGGATACTTCCGGCAAATTTTCCGTCCTTTGCCAGATAAATCACAGTGCCGATGCCGTCGCATTCCTGATACGGTATATTTTTACTCTTCATCAAGCGTCCATTACCCGCCAGAACTATGTGACCGTCGATCGTTGTCTCGATACCATGACCGGAAATCTCGTTGGTTTCACCGATGCGGGTTAAGTCGATCAGGGGTTTGCGTACCACTCCCTGCACACCCTCTTTGGACTGCACCTCTTTTATTGTGTCATTGTCAGCACCCAGAACGATTTCTGCTGTTCCCGCATTCGCCTTTTGAGTTTCTGCTTCTGCCAAACTGCCTTTTCTCTCACGATACGCCTCCCGTATCGATTCCGCGATCGGATGCGTCGAATAATTCTCGGCATACGCCGCCAGCTCCAGAAGCTCATCCTCACTGATTCCCGCCGGATGCAGCTCCGTCACTTTAAACTCGCCCTTCGTCAGGGTGCCTGTCTTATCAAATACAACCGTATCCAGCTCCGAAACTGCCTCCAGATAATTGCTTCCCTTGACTAACACACCGATGCGGGATGCAGCACCAATGCCGCCAAAGAAGCTAAGCGGAACCGAAATCACCAGCGCACACGGGCAGGAAATTACCAGGAAAATACAAGCTCTCTGAATCCACTCGCCAAATTCTCCGCCCAGCACAATCGGCGGCACAAATGCCAAAGCAACCGCCGCGATCACGACCACCGGCGTATAATATCTGGCAAACCGGGTGATAAAGTTCTCCACCTTCGCCTTCTTGCTGCTGGCATTCTCCACCAGCTCCAGAATCCGCGCCACCGTCGAATCATCAAATTCTTTCGTCACGCGCACCCGCAGAAGCCCGCTGCCATTGACACATCCGCTGATGATTTCAGTCCCGGCTGCCGCACGGCGCGGTACCGATTCACCAGTCAGCGCCGAGGTATCGATCATCGATTCACCCTCTACCACCACGCCATCCAGCGGAATCCGCTCTCCCGGCTGTACCACGATGATGTCATCCACTTCCACATCATCCGGATCGACCTGCTCTATCTGTCCATCTTTTTCAATATTGGCATATTCCGGGCAGATATTCATGAGATCGCTGATCGACTGGCGCGAACGGTTGACCGCATAACTCTGAAACAGCTCGCCAACCTGATAGAACAGCATAACCGCAACCGCCTCAGAAAACTCGCCCACACCGAACGCCCCGAACGTCGCTACTGTCATGAGGAAATTCTCATCAAACACCTGACCATTTCTAATCCCCCGGAACGCCTTGTATACAATATCCCATCCAATAATCAGATACGGAATTAAAAATACGACTAACTCTGTCCACGGCTGCGGCATTCCGGCAAATACATTCATTTTTTTCGCTGCTGCCGCCGCGATATATACGATTGCCGCCGCGACGATCCGCTTCAGCATCGTTTTCTGCTTCTGATTCATAAAGCCTCCCTTCATTCTGGAAACACATTCCCAGAAAAAAAGATATAGGAAAATGTGCCGGCACAGCTCATTTGCCTATATCTTTTTACTTTGCCCTTCTGTGCATTACACAATCTGATTTTATTCTTTTAAAAAGCAGCTTTTGATCCGGTTATGCCTTTTCCAATTTTACATATTAATAATGCAGTCCGGTTCCACCTTCTTGCACACTTCTACAACCTCTTTCATGATCTCGTCGAAACGTGCGTCATCCGCATCGATCGTCATTTTCTGCATCATAAAGCTGACACTCGCATCATTGACTCCATCCAGCTTCTTGATCGCATCCTCCATCTTTGCTGCACAGTTTGCACAATCCAGATCAGTTAATTTAAATTTCTTCTTCATGATAATCCTCCTCTTTTTATTGAGTTATAAATTTTTAATGTTTGCTTTCCGAGACCTGCAATTTTTTTCTTTACAGATAGCACCGCTTTCACATTCATTCAATCCATTATCATCATTCAAGGAACTTGCTATTCTTTAATATGCTCAAAGCCCTGGTTGATAATCCGGTAAACGTGGTCGTCTGCCAGCGAATAGAACACCGACTTTCCGTCCCGGCGGCTCTTGACAAGCTGCGACTGCTTGAGAATCCGAAGCTGATGCGAAATCGCCGACTGCGTCATATTAAGCAGCTGTGCAATGTCGCAAACACACATCTCCGACTCAAACAGCACAAACAAAATCCGGATCCGCGTCGAATCACCAAATACCTTAAACAGCTCCGCCAGATCATACAAATCATCGTCATCCGGCAGCATTCCCCGGACCGACTGCACAACCTCATCGTGAACAGCACACTCCTCACAGCACTCTACATCATGAATTGCCATCCGATTTCTCCCTTCATGCTACGCGTTTCTGCCCTGCTTCACTGCTTCTTTCGTGAAAGCAGTTTGCAGGATTTTATCAAGATTTCTTTGAAATATTTTTATTTATATGAATCATTGTTCATATGTTCATTATATGAATGTAACTGGGAAATGTCAAGAAATATTTGTAGGAATTTAAAAGGAGTAAATGAAATTTTTTCTCAATTATAAAATGCTGCAAAAAAGACTGTTCATACAGACAAAATCCACTAAGTAATGCGCGTAAATGTGCTTCTTTCTGCCCGGTTTACAGATGATACTCTGTAAACCGGCACAGTTCAAATATCTATTCTCTACATCCTATGCTTTTTTGTCTATTTATGAACAGTCCGTTCTTTTTTATTCATTATTATATATCTTTTGCAGTTTATTTTTTCGACACTGATTGAGCTATATTATCCATCGTCTGATGATCTTTTGCCTCTTTCTGCAACCCCGACTTAGACTTCTAATAGAATCTCTCCTCGCCCGGAATCGTATCCAAATGTTCCTGCCATTTCTCAGCCGGTACATCATGAACCGATACCGTCACAACCTTCGGATCCTTCTTTAATTCTTCTGATACCAGCGTTCTGACCTTCTCAGCCAGCGCTGCCTTCTCTTCCCGGCTCCGTCCCGGGTACATAGATATTGCAATGTGTGGCATGATTTTCCTCCTTTGTACTAATAGCACTCTTCCAAAATATCCAAGATTTCCGCGTGCGTCAGCTGCCGATACCCGCCGTCATTGCGGATACATGAATCAGCAATCGTTTTCAGCAGGCTCTGATCTGTGATCCCCAGTTCCCGCAGCGTCCCCGGCAAACCAATCTCATGAATAAACGCCTGCAATGCGTCAATTCCGCCAAATGCCAGTTCTTCCTCATCGCCGCCATCTGGTGACATTCCCCAAACATTTACGGCAAATTTCACAAATTTCTTGATGCCGTCCCGGCAAATTCGACGATAATACGCCGGATGGATCACGCCAAGTCCCATGCCGTGGTTGCAGTCCGTGTAAGCCCCCATCTGATGTTCAATCATATGCGCCTCAAAATCACACTGTTTTCCTAATTTGATAATGCCAATCTCCGCCATCGTGGATGCCCACATCAGGTTGCTGCGCGCCTCATAATTTTCCGGTTCCCGGATCGCCACCGGCAGGTTCTCAATAATACTCCGCATCAACGCCTCTGAGATCGCATCCGAAAGATTATCCTCATCCGGTGCACTGAAATATGTCTCCATCACATGGCTGAGCATATCAAAACCGCCCGCTGCCGTCTGGAGTGGAGAAACCGTGTAGGTATATTTCGGGTCCATCATCGCAAACACCGGATTGCAGCGCGGATAATTCCGGCTCGTCTTAATTTTCTGTTCCTCATGGGTGATTACACCCTCGCCGTTGACCTCGCTTCCAGTGCCGACCACGGTCACAATCACGCCCACCGGAACCGGCTCAAAATCAATCTCGCCCTTTTTGATCCAGTATTCCTCCCAGACGTCCTTGTCCGTCGCAGCCGCCATTGAGATCGCCTTGCTGCAGTCCATGACCGAACCGCCGCCCACTGCCAGAATCAGATCTACCTGATTTTCCTGTACGACTTTTTTCCCTTCCATTACCTTGCTGTAGGTCGGATTCGGCATGATGCCTGAAAATTCTATCACCTGTTTTCCAGCCAGCTTTAAGACATCCATCACTTCCTGATAAATGCCATTCGTCTTGATCGAGCCGCCGCCATATGCCAGCATCACCGTTTCCCCATACGGCTTCACCGCCTCCAGCAGGTGCTCTTTCACACAACCTCCGCCAAAATAAATCTTTGTCGCATTTTCAAATGTAAACGCCCGCATCGTTCCCTGTCCTTTCTGAACCCGTTCCGGCAAATGCTTTTGCATCCGCCTGATGTTCTGCCTTCTTCTTTGTAGATATGTTTTTTTGAATCTTTATTTTGATTATTTTTCTCCTTTATCTCAGATTCATCAAATGTTCATCTATAACCCACACTAGATTTGACAAGTTCTCTGTAAGTGTTCATATTATATCACGATTCGCATCTTCGATGCTTAC
>ERZ791921.931-NODE-931-length-13707-cov-3.229344_pt1 | contig 13707 bp, 9 predicted proteins | sample MGYA00510135_ERZ791921 | MGnify/ENA primary metagenome ERZ791921 (study PRJEB30046, sample SAMN00792070) | human gut metagenome | study: EMG produced TPA metagenomics assembly of the A metagenome-wide association study of gut microbiota in type 2...
TGTTTCGTATAATTATGAGTTAGTATGCATCAGACACACTTTTGTAAAAAGGGAGAAATAAAAAGAGCTGCCATCCGTTGATATGCTTTGAGAGGATACCCCTCCCCCAAATCTACGAAAAGGGAATCTGATCAGCGGATGGCAGCTTCTGAGATTTTATGACACGATATTAAACATTGAAGCGGAAGAGTACGACATCGCCGTCCTTCACCACGTAGTCCTTGCCCTCCATGCGTACCAACCCTTTTTCTCTGGCTGCATTATAGGAACCGCAGTCTAAGAGATCCTGATAGTTGACTACCTCAGCTTTGATGAAGCCACGCTCAAAATCGGAGTGGATTTTTCCAGCTGCTTGCGGTGCTTTGGTGCCGACTTTGATGGTCCATGCACGGGTCTCAGTTTCACCGGCAGTCAGGTAGCTGATAAGGCCAAGAATGCGGTAGCTGGCTGCAATCAGTTTTTCAAGACCGGATTCAGTCAGACCGAGATCTTCGAGGAACATTTTCTTCTCATCTTCATCTAACTCAGCGATCTCCTGCTCAATCTGGGCGCAGATAACAAATACCTCGCTGTCGTTCTCAGCTGCAAATTCGCGAACCTGTTTTACATATTCATTGGAAGCACCGTCATCTGCCAGATCATCCTCGGATACGTTGGCAGCGAAGATAACCGGTTTCCAGGTTAAGAGATCCAGCGTATTGATGAATGCGAGTTCATCCTCATCCTCCGGCTCAAAGCTTTTTGCCAGTTTGCCATCTTCCAGGTGAGCATACAGTTTCTTTAAAGTTTCCAGTTCTTTGGCCAGAGCCTTATTTCCCATGGCACTCTTGGTCGTCTTGGCGATACGGCGTTCCAGAACCTCCATATCGGAGAAGATAAGCTCCAGGTTGATGGTTTCGATATCGCGGAGCGGATTGACGCTGCCGTCTACATGGATAACATTTGGATCCTCAAAGCAACGGACAACGTGTACGATCGCGTCTACCTCACGGATATTGGCAAGGAACTGGTTACCAAGACCTTCGCCCTTGGAAGCGCCCTTTACCAGACCAGCGATATCAACGAACTCGATTACAGCCGGAGTGATTTTGGCAGAATTATAAAGAGCTGCTAACTGACCCAGACGCGGATCTGGAACCGGTACGACACCGACGTTCGGATCGATGGTACAGAACGGGTAATTGGCAGACTCAGCGCCAGCCTTGGTCAGAGAATTAAACAGTGTACTTTTGCCTACGTTTGGCAGACCTACGATACCTAATTTCATTTTATGATTTACCTATCCGAAAACCCTTTGCTTATCAGGATTTCCGCCTTTCTTTCGGTTTCTTATTGCGCCTTTTTACGCCCTTTTTGTAATGTTTCTTAATTTTAATGAAAGAAATCAATGCAACTATGTATTATAGCAGAAAGACAGCGCTTTTTCAATCTCAAAGGAGACATTTTGTGGCTATAGGAATGCAGAAATGGTTACTGGGCACGCATGCGTGAACAGTAACCAGAAATGTGTAATGGTTGTCTATTTTCCTGTTTAAGAAGTAAGAAAGGATTTTTTAAGGGAGCTGCGGAGTGGTAGGATAGGGCTGAAATACATGATTTTGCAGTAGAAAGAAACTATAAAAATATAGGAATAATTAGAACAAATAAAAAAAAATAAAAAAAACAAAAAAATGCTTGCATTCGCGGAGCGCCTGTGCTATACTAAGCTTCGTCAGTGAGTGACTCACTCGACAGGCAAAAATAAAAAGCAGTAAGCGGGAGTGCTGGAATTGGCAGACAGGCAAGACTAAGGATCTTGTGGGTGTATGCTCGTGTGGGTTCAAGTCCCATCTCCCGCAGTAAGCAGAAGTGGCGGAATTGGCAGACGCGCACGGTTCAGGTCCGTGTGATGGCAACATCATGAGGGTTCAAGTCCCTTCTTCTGCATGATCGATAGCCCGGTACAGAGATGTACCGGGTTTTGTTTTGTTAAAAAAATAGATAGAATATGATGCTGGGATTTGCCATATAAGCATAAACTGTAAAATGAGTGAATTAGTGAATGGCAAGAGCCAGAAAAAAGAAAACCTTTTAAACTTATCTTTGGATGCGACAGAAGCGGAACGGGAAAAGTCCCCGGCACTTCAGATGGGATACGACCAGAATACGAAACGCTGGGAACTAATCATTCAATATAATGGAACTGTGGAAAAGTTGCAGGAACAGCTGCCGCAGGCGGAAATTTATCCACTTTCCGGCGGCTACGCGATTGTGCGGCTCCCTGAATCGCAGGTGGATGATCTGGCAGGATTATCACAGGTTGAGTATATAGAAAAGCCGAAACGTCTTTATTTTGAGGTGAATCGGGCGATTCGTGATACCTGTATTGCGCCGGTGCAGAGCGGAAATCAAGTCTCTCAAAATGTGTATGGCAGAGATGCTGATTTAAGTGGTCGCGGCACATTGACTGCCATCATCGATTCTGGAATCGATTATTTCCATCCGGATTTTCGAAACACAGATGGAACGACGCGCATCGCCGCACTCTGGGATCAGGAGCAGAACCGGATTTATACGCGGGAGGAGCTCAACCGGGCATTGGAGGCGGGCAGCCGGGAACGCGCTTACGAGATCGTCCAGTCGCGGGATGTGAGCGGGCACGGGACGGCAGTTGCGGCGATTGCAGCCGGAAATGGCTGGGAGGGCGGCGGACACTACCGGGGAGTAGCCTGGGAGAGTGAACTTCTGGTCGTGAAGCTTGGAACGCCGCTTGCGGATTCATTTCCCAGGACAACAGAGCTGATGCGGGCGTTGGACTATGTGGTGGGAATCGCACAGGAATGGCGGATGCCGGTGTCGGTGAATCTGAGCTTTGGAAATACATACGGTTCGCATGACGGAACCAGCCTGCTGGAGACGTATCTAAATTCGATGGCAGAGCGGGGGCGGACTTCCATCATCGTGGGAACCGGAAATGAAGGATACAGCATGGGACACCGGGCGGGATTTCTGCAGATGGGACGTCCGGTGGAGATAGAGCTTGCAGTGGGGGAATATCAGACGGGCTTCGGTGTGCAGCTATGGAAATTGTATCAGGACCGGTTTTCGGTAGAAATTTTCAGCCCGGGCGGCAGCAGCACCGGGCTGATCCGGGAATCGTTGGGAGCACAGCGGCTTTCCTATGAGACGGAAGAGATTCTTCTATATTATGGGATGCCGAGTCCATACAGTCAGGCGCAGGAGATTTATCTGGATTTGATTCCAAAAGGAAGCTACATTCAGGACGGGCTCTGGAAAATCCGTCTGATTCCAGAAGAAATACGGGATGGTCAGTATGATCTGTGGCTGCCAGCGGGCATGGCACTGAACAGGGAAACACGTTTTTTGACGGCATCGCCGGACACGACGCTGACAATCCCATCGACCGCCAGCCGGGCGATCTCGGTGGGGGCGTACGATGACGCCACGCAGGCGTATGCAGATTTTTCCGGTCGTGGATTTGCAAGATTGGGGCATCCGATCAAACCAGAGCTGGCGGCACCTGGTGTAAATATCATCACCGCCCGCGCAGGCGGCGGATATGAGACGGTGACAGGAACTTCCTTTGCCGCTCCATTTGTGACCGGATCGGCGGCGCTGATGATGCAATGGGGGATTGTAAATGGGAACGATCCCTACCTGTATGGGGAGAAGCTGAAAGCATATCTCATCCGCGGGGCGCGGAGTCTGCCGGGGGAGACGGTATATCCGAATGAGCGGGTAGGGTATGGGGCATTGTGTCTGGAGCGAAGTTTCCCGTTGTAAAAACAATAGGAAGTGCAAGGTGCACAAAAAACAATAAATGAAATTGTAAATTATATTTAAAGTGTTAATTGAATTTTCTGCTCAAAAGAGTATAATTTACATGATATAAAATGCAATGAGCATGGAAAGACATAAAAGAACGGAAATACAGAGAGTCACTGGATGGATCGGGAAAGCTGTTGGGATAGAAAATTCGCCTTTGTTATCCGACTGGATAGCAGAGGCGTTTTTTTATAAATAAACAAAGGAAAGAGGTTTAACTATGAGTGGAGTAATGATGATGATAATCGCCATCGTTGTTCTGGGAGGAGCATACCTTCTGTACGGGCGTTATCTCCAGAATAAGTGGGGCATCGATCCGAATGCCAAAACTCCGGCATATGAGATGGAGGACGGTGTCGATTATGTACCGGCTGATACAAACGTTGTGTTTGGTCATCAGTTCGCGTCGATCGCCGGTGCGGGTCCGATCAATGGTCCGATCCAGGCGGCAATTTTTGGCTGGCTTCCGGTCCTGCTTTGGATTTTAATCGGCGGCGTATTTTTCGGCGCCGTTCAGGATTTTGCATCCATGTATGCGTCTGTCAAAAATAAGGGACGAACAATCGGATACATCATCGAAGAGTACATTGGAAAATTAGGAAAGAAATTATTCCTTTTATTCTGCTGGCTGTTCTGTATTCTGGTTGTTGCAGCGTTTGCAGACGTTGTAGCGGGAACATTTAAGGGATTTACGGTCGATGAGGCAGGTGCTGTCACAAAGATAGCGGCAAATGGAGCCGTTGCAACTACTTCTATGTTATTTATCATCGAGGCAGTTGCACTTGGATATTTCCTCAAATATACCAAATTCAACAAATGGATCAACACAGCCGTCGCTATTTTATTACTGGTGGCAGCGATCGCACTGGGACTGAATTTCCCGGTCTATGTCGATCTTGGAACCTGGCATATTATTATCTTTGTGTACATTCTAATTGCCAGTGTCGCTCCGGTATGGGCGCTGCTTCAGCCGCGTGATTATCTGAACAGCTATCTGCTGATCTTTATGATCGTCGGTGCAGTTATCGGTGTATTTGTGGCCAATCCGGCATGTAATTTGAAACCGTTTACAAGCTTTAATGTAAATGGACAGTATATGTTCCCGATTTTATTTGTAACGATTGCCTGTGGCGCAGTTTCCGGTTTCCATTCTCTGGTATCTTCCGGTACTGCATCTAAACAGATCAAAAATGAAAAGAACATGCTTCCGGTTTCGTTTGGCGCAATGCTGATGGAGAGTATGCTTGCTATCATCGCACTGATTGCAGTTGCTTCCTTTGCAGATGGCGAGGCAGCAGCACAGGGACTTACCACCCAGCCGCAGATTTTTGCAGGCGCGATCGCAAACTTTCTTTCCGTAGTTGGTCTGCCGCATTCGCTTGTATTTACATTAATCAACCTGGCGGTATCTGCATTTGCACTGACTTCCCTGGATTCGGTTGCCCGGGTAGGACGTCTGTCGTTCCAGGAATTTTTCATGGATTCGGACACAGACGAGGAAAATATGAGCCCGTTTGTAAAAGTAGTAACCAATAAATATTTTGCAACCATCATCACACTGGTACTCGCATACCTGCTTACCAAGGTCGGCTATGCAGAGATCTGGCCGTTATTCGGTTCTGCAAACCAGCTGTTATCGGTACTTGCTCTTGTAGCTTGTGCAGTATTCTTAAAGAAAACCAAGCGTCAGGGCTGGATGCTCTGGGTGCCGATGCTGTTCATGATGGCAGTTACCTTTACTGCACTGAGCATGACCATCATAAAGCTCACAAACGCATTTATGACGACCGGTCTGGATCTGGGAAATACACTGCAGCTTGTATTTGCAGTGCTGCTGTTAATCCTGGGTGTATTAGTAGCAATTCAGGGTATCAAGAAACTGCTTGAAAAAGCGGATAAGTAAAAATAATAAGTGAAAATAAAATGTAGATGAGGTCCATCGGGGACAGCCGTTACGTTTTGTATGTGTGATAGTAAAGAGAGGATGTCTGTATTCAAAAGAACAGATGTCTTCTCTTTTTCATTCTAAGCCCCTTTGTTCAATAGATGGAAATAAGTAGTCATAATTCCCCTTCTTTCCACATAAAATAAAAAAAGAAAATAGAAAAAGATCAAAAATCCATGGAAAACCTCTGTCCCAAATTACAAAAATATGATATTATTATAAGATAATGGGCGAACTTTCGAATTTATTCCGTAAATTATTCTGAATAAAGGTGGGATCTGGATGAATATCAGAGAAACGATCGAAAAATGGGAACAGGAAACCCTGAGTCCGTATGCGTCGCTGAGTGCGAATACACGGGGACGGGAGCGGAAAGAACCGCTCTGCGACATCCGGCCAGAGTATCAGCGCGATCGCGACCGTATTCTGCACAGCAAATCGTTCCGGCGTCTGAAACAGAAAACGCAGGTTTTTCTGGCGCCGGAGGGCGACCATTACCGGACGCGCCTGACGCACACGCTGGAAGTATCGCAGATAGCGCGCACGATCGCGAAAGCGCTGCGGTTGAATGAGTCTCTGGCGGAGGCGATCGCGCTGGGGCACGATCTGGGACATACGCCGTTTGGTCATTCGGGGGAGGCGGTGCTCAACCGGCTCTGCAGCGAGGGGTTCGCGCATTATCAGCAGAGTGTCCGTATTGTGGAGGTGCTGGAGCAGAAGGGGCAGGGGCTGAACCTGACCTGGGAGGTTCGCAATGGGATCCTGAACCACCGGACGAGCGGTCATCCGGCGACGCTGGAAGGGAATGTTGTGCGGCTTTCAGATAAAATTGCCTACATAAACCATGATATAGATGATGCGATCCGGGGAAAGATCATGAAGGAAGAGGATTTGCCGCGGGAGTACACGGACATTCTGGGAAACAGTGTGCATGAGCGGCTGAATATCATGATCCACGACATCATCGAGCACAGCCAGGACAAGCCGGAGGTGGCGATGTCACCGGAACGCGAGGAGGCGATGCACGGGCTGCGCCGCTGGATGTTTGACCATGTCTACCATGACGGGATTGCGAAAGCGGAGGAAGGGCGCGCACAGCAGATGATCGAGATGCTGTATGGGTATTATATGGCACATCCGGAGGAACTTCCGGAAGAATCCCACCGGATTATGGAGATAAGAAATGAGACGAAAGAGCGCGCGGTATGCGATTATATCGCGGGTATGACAGATATTTACGCGATTGACCGGTTTAAGGAATTGTTTATTCCGAAAGCCTGGAGCGTATAAGGAGGAAGAAATGTATTATCCGGAAGAGGTAATCGAGGAAGTCAGAATGCGTAGCGACATTGTGGATGTGATTTCCGGATACGTGAAGCTGCAGAAGAAGGGAAGCAACCTGTTTGGACTCTGCCCGTTTCATCATGAGAAATCGCCATCCTTTTCGGTGTCGCCGTCCAAGCAGATGTACCACTGCTTTGGCTGCGGTGTCAGCGGCAATGTGATTACGTTTGTGATGGAATATGAAAATTATTCATTCCGCGAGGCGGTTGAGATGCTGGCGGACCGTTCGGGCGTGAAACTGCCGAAGATGGAATATTCTAAAGAGGCAAAGGCGAAGGCGGACCGCAAGGCGGCGCTTCTGGAGATCAATAAGCTGGCAGCCAATTATTTTTATTACCAGCTCAAGCAGCCGCAGGGAAAGATAGGATATGATTATCTGGTAAAGCGGAAGCTGACGGATGAGACGATCCGGCGGTTCGGACTGGGATTTTCCAATAAAATCAGCGACGATCTGTATCGGTATCTGAAAAGCAAGGGCTATGAGGACGAGCTTTTAAAGGATACGGGGCTGGTAACGATTGAGGAGCGCGGCGCCAGGGACAAGTTCTGGAACCGTGTCATGTTTCCGATCATGGATGTCAACAGCCGGGTGATCGGGTTTGGCGGTCGTGTCCTCGGGGATGGAGAACCGAAATACTTAAATTCACCGGAGACGATGCTGTTTGACAAAAGCCGGAATCTATACGGGCTTAATTACGCGCGTACTTCGAGAAAGAAATATATGATGCTCTGCGAGGGCTACATGGATGTGATTTCCATGCACCAGGCGGGTTATACGAACGCGGTCGCATCGCTGGGAACGGCGCTGACCGAGCAGCACGCGGCGCTTCTGAAGCGGTATACGGATCAGGTCATTCTGACCTACGACAGCGATGGCGCGGGCGTCAAGGCGGCGCTGCGGGCGATTCCGATCCTCAAGCGGGCAGGAATTTCAACCAAGGTACTGAATATGCGTCCGTATAAGGATCCGGATGAATTTATGAAAAATCTGGGAGCAGAGGAGTTTGAAAAGCGGATCGAGACGGCGAGAAACAGCTTTCTCTATGAGATCGATGTGCTGAAAGCCGGCTTTGATATGGAAGATCCGGAGCAGAAGACGGCATTTTACAATCAGACGGCGCGCAAGCTGCTTGAATTTGGCGAGGCGCTGGAGCGGGATAATTATATACAGGCGGTTTCGCGGGAATACTTTATCAATTATGAAGATCTGCGGCGGCTGGTCAACCAGCTCGGAAGCCGGTATGGCGTCGGGGAGACGGCAGCAGGCGGATATGCAGGTCGCTATGGTGATTCATATAGAACCGGAAATACGACTGGTGCTGTACAAAACAGGGAGGTAGGCGGAAGCGTCGGCAGTGCCGGGGCAGTGTCGGAAAACCACGGTGCTGGAAATGCAGAGCTTCCGGGAAATGCGGGACCGGCGGTGAGACCGGTGGGCAGGAAGAAGGAGAAGGACGAGGGCATCCGCCGTTCAGAACGCCTGCTTCTTACATGGCTGATTGAAGAACCATCGTTATATGCCCGGATCAAGGACATCATCGGACCGGAGGATTTTGTAAAACCACTTTATAAAGAAGCGGCAAAAGCTGTATTTGAGGGTCTGGAAGCTGGAAATGTCAATCCGGCGGCGATTTTGAACCGCTTTATCGACGACGAGGGCAATTACAAAGAAGTCGCGGCGCTTTTCAATGCAAGTCTGGAAGAATCCTTAAACAATGAGGAGCAGAAAAAGGCATTTGCGGAGACGGTGCGCCGGATCAAGAAGAACAGCCTCGACGATCAGATCCGGCGGGCGTCGGATTTGAATGAGCTGCAGCGGCTCATACGGGAACAGGCGGGATTGCCTTCGCTCGTAATTACGTTGGAGTGATTGCGGATTGGGAAAATTGGGTTACTGTACACGGGTAGGCACTTTTGAAACCGAAAGTGCCGTAAGAAAACGTGGTGGCAGCAGGAATTTGCCGTATTGAAATGCGAAGCCACGGCAAATTCCGTTACTGGACACGTATGCGTGTTCAGTAACAAAATTGGAAATGGTCGGGCAGGTTCTGAGGATGGAAGGAAGGATGAACTATGGAAGAGAAAAAAGTTACATTTGAAGAAAAACTCACACAGCTTCTGGAATTGGCAAAAACAAAGAAAAATGTACTGGACAATAAAGAAATATTGAATTATTTCCATGGTGAGATACTGAGCCCGGAACAGCTCGATCAGATCTATGATTTTCTGGAAAATCATCATGTAGACGTTCTCCGGATGGATGACGATGAGGACATGGAGCCAGAACTTTTTGAAGACGGCGAGGAGGAGGAGCCGATCGACGTGGACAACCTGGATCTCAGCATCCCGGATGGCGTCAGCCTCGATGATCCAGTTCGGATGTATCTGAAAGAGATCGGAAAAGTGCCGCTGCTTTCCCCGGAAGAGGAAATTGAACTGGCGAAGCGGATGGAGCTGGGAGATGAAAATGCCAGAAAACGTCTGGCGGAGGCGAATCTGCGCCTGGTTGTCAGCATTGCGAAGCGCTATGTCGGCAGAGGTATGCAGTTCCTTGACCTGATTCAGGAAGGAAATCTGGGTCTTATCAAGGCGGTTGAAAAATATGATTATTCAAAAGGATTTAAGTTCAGCACCTATGCAACCTGGTGGATCCGTCAGGCGATCACGCGTGCGATCGCGGATCAGGCGCGGACGATCCGGATTCCGGTTCACATGGTGGAGACGATCAATCGTCTGATCCGGACTTCCAGACAGCTTTTACAGGAACTTGGACGGGAACCTACCCCGGAGGAGATCGCGGAAAAGATGGAGATGCCGGTTGAGCGTGTGCGGGAGATCATGAAGATTTCACAGGATCCGGTTTCCTTGGAGACACCGATCGGCGAGGAGGAAGACAGTCATCTGGGCGATTTCATTCAGGACGATCATGTGCAGGTTCCGGTCGATGCGGCAACCTATACATTGCTGCATGAACAGCTCATGGAAGTGCTCGATACGCTGACCGAGCGGGAGCAGAAGGTGCTGCGTCTGCGCTTTGGCCTGGACGACGGCAGACCGCGCACGCTCGAAGAGGTAGGACGGCAGTTCAATGTCACCCGCGAGCGGATCCGCCAGATCGAGGCGAAAGCGCTGCGGAAGCTGCGCCATCCGAGCCGGAGCAAAAAATTGAAGGATTATCTGGATGAATGATCTGGAAAGAAGAAATAAAAAGTAGAACACAGGAGAATAAATCATGCGGACAGAAGTAAAACTCTCGAAGCGTCTGGAACGGATCGCTTCTTTTGTACAGCCGGGCAGCCGGGTGGCAGATATCGGCACCGATCACGGTTATGTGCCGATCTGGCTGGTGCAGAAGGGCGTGTGCCCGTCGGCATTGGCGATGGATGTGCGGAAAGGCCCGCTGGAGCGGGCGGAAGAACACGTGGAAGAGGTGGGGCTTTCCGGGAAAATTGAACTGCGCCTGTCAGACGGACTGGCAAAATTGAAGGCAGGCGAGGCAGACACAGTTGTGATCTCAGGAATGGGCGGAAAACTGACCTGCCGGATTCTGGAACAGGGACGCCATGTGTGGGAGAATTGGAGCGAGGGAAAAGAACGCCTGATTCTGTCGCCGCAGTCGGAGCAGGACGAAGTGCGTCATTTTCTGGAGGAACAAGGATTTTTAATTCTCCGGGAAGCGATGCTGACGGACGAGGGAAAATATTACATAGTGATAGAAGCGGCGCGAGGCACGATGCGGCCAGGGAGAGAGCAGGATTACCGTTTTGGAGCCGATTTGATCCGGAAGAAAGATCCGGTGCTGCTTGCGTATCTGGAGAAAGAAGAGAAGATGACGCGGCAGGTGCTGGCAGGGCTGACAGAAAATGATGCCCAGAACAAGAAGGGAACTTTAGAAGCCAGTGAAGCGGGAGAGACGGCGATCAGCCGCCGTGGAGCGCGCATCAACGAACTGACCGCCTATCTGGCGCTGATAGAGGAGACGAGACATGAAATGCAGTGAGATTATCAAGATCCTGGAAACACTTTCGCCGCGCAGCATGGCATGTGACTGGGACAATCCGGGGCTTTTAGCGGGGCGCAGCGGGAAGGAAGTGAAGACGATCTTTCTGGCGGTGGACGCCACCGATTCTGTGATTGAGCAGGCAGAGCAGGCGGGGGCGGATATGATTTTGACGCACCATCCGCTTATTTTCAAAGGAATCAAGCAGGTGTCCGATCAGAATTTCATCGGCAGAAGAGTCCTGCGGATGATTCAGGATGATATTTCCTACTATGCGATGCACACCAATTTTGACGCGGCGCCGGGCTGCATGGCAGATCTGGCGGCAAAGAAGCTGGGATTGACGGATTGTGAGGTTTTAGAGAAAATGGGAGAGACCGGGGACGGCACTTCCTACGGAATCGGATGCACTGGACGATTCGAACAGCCGATGACGCTGCAGGCAGCTGCCGAGCGGGTCAAGGAGGCATTTGGACTGCCGTATGCGGCGGTATTCGGTAAGCTGGACGGTGAGGCAGTGATTCAGAAAGCGGCGGTCTGCCCGGGTGCGGGCGGAGGCACGATGGGAGAGGCGCTGGCAGCCGGGGCGCAGGTTTATATCACAGGAGATATCAGCCACCATGAAGGAATCGACGCGGTTGCACAGGGCATGGCGGTCATCGACGCTGGACATTATGGAATTGAACACATTTTTACTGAATTTATGGAGAAATATCTGATGGGGAAGCTGGGAGACGCCGTGAAGGTTGTGCGGGAGAAACCGGCGTTTCCAATCCAGATTGTTTAGGGAGGGGATTACATGCCGGAAGTACGGATTGGGAGTGAGATAAAAACATATCCGCAGGGAACCGCCTATGCGGAGATTGCGGAGGAATATCAGAAGAATTACGAGAATGATATTCTTCTGGTCTCGGTAAATGGACGGCTGCGGGAGCTGCATAAAACACTGCAGAAGGACTGCCAGATGGAATTTATCACAGCGGCAGATACGGCTGGCTATCTGGCATATCAGAGAAGTGCCGTCTTTCTGATGATGAAAGCCTTTCAGAATGTGGCAGGCAGGGAAAATGTGAAAAATATCACGGTCTGCTTTTCTGTTGAAAATGGCCTGTATGTGGAGGTGGAAGGCAGGGTAACACTCAGCCAGGAGCTCTTAGACCGTGTGAAAGCGGAGATGAAGCGCCTGTCTGAGCAGGATCTGCCGCTGCAGAAACGGAGTGAAAATACGGATGAGGCGATGGATCATTTCCAGGAGCAGGGCATGTATGACAAGGCGCGTTTGTTCAATTACCGGCGGGCGTCGCGGGTCAATGTTTACCGGCTTGGCGATTATGACGACTATTTCTACGGATATATGGTCATGAGCACCCGGTATCTCAAATATTTTGATTTACAGATGTACGAGGAAGGATTTATCCTGCGTCTGCCGAACAAGAAGCAGCCGAAGGCGATTCAGCCGTTCCATCCGCAGAAAAAACTGTTTGATGTCCAGCAGGAGGCGGAAAAGCTCGGTCACAAGCTCGGTGTGTTTGACGTGGGAACACTCAACGATACGATCGCGCGGGGGCGCATGAACGACCTGATCCTGATGCAGGAGGCGCTGCAGGAAAAGAAGATCGGAGATATTGCGGAGCAGATTTATGAGAGCGGACGCAAACTGATCATGATTGCAGGACCGTCCTCTTCGGGAAAAACGACCTTTTCACACCGTTTGTCGATTCAGCTCGCCGCGCTGGGAATGAAACCGCATCCGATCGCGGTGGACAATTATTTTGTCAACCGTGTGGACAGCCCGCGGGATGAAAATGGAAATTACGATTATGAGGCATTAAACTGCATCGATGTGAAACAGTTTAATGAAGATATGGAAGCACTTCTGGCGGGAAAACGCGTGGAGCTGCCGGTTTACAACTTTGTCAAGGGCGAGCGCGAATATAAGGGCGATTTTCTGCAGCTTGGGGCGGAGGATATTTTGGTCATCGAGGGAATCCACTGTTTGAATGATGATTTGTCGTATTCACTGCCGCGTGATAAGAAATTTAAGATTTATATCAGTGCGCTGACTCAGTTAAATATCGACGATCACAACCGCGTTCCGACGACGGACGGACGTCTGATCCGGCGGATGGTCCGCGATGCGAGAACGCGCGGTGCGTCGGCACAGGACACGATCCGGATGTGGGATTCCGTACGCCGGGGCGAGGAGCGGAATATTTTCCCGTATCAGGAAGAGGCGGATGCGATGTTCAACTCTGCGTTTTTATATGAGCTTTCGGTGCTCAAACAGTATGCGGAGCCGATCTTATATAGTGTTCCGCGTGATTCGGCGGAGTACAACGAGGCGAAGCGGCTGCTCAAATTTCTCGATTATTTTCTGGGTGTCAGCAGCGAACAGGTGCCGCACAATTCGATTGTGCGCGAATTTATCGGCGGAAGCTGTTTTAAAGTATGATTGACTGGACAAATGCCTGAAAATATGGTAGAGTTAGGATGTTTTGAGTAAGACAGATGGTCGCGGCTGCAGAACCGAAAGGCTGCAGGTGAGGAAAGTCCGGGCTTCACAGGGCAGGATGCCAGATAACGTCTGGTGGAG
>ERZ791921.935-NODE-935-length-13650-cov-11.820522_pt1 | contig 13650 bp, 12 predicted proteins | sample MGYA00510135_ERZ791921 | MGnify/ENA primary metagenome ERZ791921 (study PRJEB30046, sample SAMN00792070) | human gut metagenome | study: EMG produced TPA metagenomics assembly of the A metagenome-wide association study of gut microbiota in type 2...
AGTTCCTCTGCCTGCGCTTTCAGACTGTTCATGTGCTGCACCCACATCAGTTGGTTCTGCGCTTTGTCCGGGGCCGGGTTCTGCTTCAGCAGTTCGGCCATCATCTGCTGCATCCGGCTCTCTGCCGTCTGCTCCACCTCCATCAGGTGCGGGTACAGGCTCCCGTTCATCAGCATCGTGTGGTACAGCACCGGGCGCTGCTCCTTCAGGTAGGTCCGGCGCAGCCTGCCGTACTTGCCCAGCGGCTTCCGGGGCTGGCTCAGAATCAGGTTCGGGAGCTGGTAGTCCCCGATGGTCGAGTAGGTCACGTTCCTGCTGTTCGTATTCATATTGGCTCCTTTCTGCATTGCGGCGGCGAATGGTTGTTTTTACGGTGCGCTCGATGTTACGCAGCACCTCCCGGCTCATGTCGCTGACGGCTGCGCCGAGGGCGTAGACACTATCCGGGGTAGAAAAGTTGTAGATTGCCTGAAAATCGTCCTTGTCGAACCACCCGGCAGGCTCAAAGCCGCAGCGTTCCAGCAGCGTGTAGGTGACGCTGATAGCGGCGGCGGACTTGAACTGCATCTCCACCCCGGCTTCATCATAATCCATCAGCAGCGAACCGTCAACGATGGCGCGAATGTCGCCGCCGTTGTTGTCCCAGTAATCTGCCACCAGTTTCCCTGCAATGTCCGCAAGCTGCTGGCTGACACGCTCTCCGCTGATGCCGTAGGTGGCGGCGAGCATTTCCGAAACCGGCTGTTTCAGGTCGTCGTTGAACTGCCACACCTCCGGGTCACGGGAATTGCGGCGCACCCCGGTGTCGCTTACGTCAAAGACGTAATGCAGCCGGGGAAATCCGCTGGATTCGTCCAGCAGGGCGATGCCCTTGGCACCCCGACGCACATAGCGGTTCATCCGGTTGTTCCAGATGTCAAAGTCGGCGCAGGCGGTGGCATCCGGGCGCTGGGCGTAGATCATGAGCTGGTCTGCAAAAGGGTACTTGTACAGCCGGGATGCAGTGGTCAGGTAGTCCGTCCAGTTTTCCCAGTACCGGGTCAGACCATTCGCCGTGCGCTGGGCAAGGGCGAGATATTCTTCGGTTTTGCTTGGCATAGCGTTCCTCCCTTCAATCTCGTTGTAAACAAAAAAGCGAGCGGCCTTTTCAGGTCACTCGCTTATGGAATCTATGGTATTTTATTCGTGTTTTGCGGCAAACTTTTCTGCCATCTCCAGCAGACGGTCAAAGGTCTGCTTTTCTTCCGGCTCCTCGATCAGCTTTGCAAGGAGCGCACGGAACACATCGGTGCTGTCCTGCCCCAGTGCGGCGGCAACTTTGTCGATGCAGTCGTGCAGTTTCTTAACCGCTTCATCGGAAGGCTTAGATTTTGCAAGCAGGTCGGACAGGTAGCTGATGAAGGGATAGGTGGAATCATCGTTGATGATCTCGTTGGTTTCCTCGATGATCTTCTGGTTATCTTCAGGGGTCATATCGCCCTTTTCTTCCCATACATCACGGGAAGAAGTGCGGCCTTTCAGAAAGGTTGCAAAAAGCAGGCGGTCGATGGGTGATCTTTTTTTGTTATCCATTGGCTATCCTCCGCTTTCAATTTTTCTGTGCATTAAAACTGGTTTTAGTATAGCATGAATGGAAGGATTCTATCAAGCCCAGTTTCTTGCGGTTTGCGAAAATTTTTCGGAGCAAAAGAGCCTATGTACGCCGCCCGCAGGCGGCGAAAGTCAGTCCGGGGGAAATTCCAGTTCGGCAAACTCGGCATCGGTCAGCAGTTTCAGCTTCTCGATAACACCTTCCGACAACTCCCGCAGGGCGGTCTCATCGGGCATCAGGTAGCACTGCATGAGCCGCAGTTCATGGATAAGCCCCAGCCGGGTGCCGGTGTTGTAGAGCATCATCAGCATCAGTTCCTCAGCATTAAAGTTCATGGGCATCCCTCGCTTTCTTACATCCAAAAGGGTTGCATTCCGGGGCATCACATTTTTCTCTTGCGCCCGCCAGCTCTGCCAGCTTTTCCAGCGTGGAAGGGCGATTGGACAGCCCCAGTTCTTCGGCTTCGGCAACTTTGTCCATGATGAGGTCATAGTCCTTCAGCACACGCCGCCCCTTTTCCATGTGGTGCGCTTCCAGAATCTGCTCCCGGACTTCCTGAATCGTCAATTCGGGTGCGTCGATCTGTCCACCATCCATCACAGAATAATCGCTGTGACAAAGGGTATAATCCCAGCCATCTTCACAGGACTGGATGGCAAGATAGCCTTTGCCGCCCAGCTCCCATGCGCCCTGCTCGTCCTGTGTCTGAATCTCAGGATAGGCGGTCGAGCCGGTGCGCTCCATCATCTCGCCGAACTGACAGATGTGATAGACGTTTCCGTACTCGCCCAGATCAAAATGATAGTCGTCCAGATGCTCGACCCGTGCCGTGTAACTGTTGCCATCGGAACGGTCAACCTGAATCACACCATGATTCGGCACCCGGTAGAGATCATCATAGTGGCTGTTGATGAGCCGGACATCATCTCTGGGAATCGTGGGGTCATCCCAGATGCGCCGCCTGCGGACACCAGACTGCGGGATGGTGTCGAGGTGCTGCAAGCTGACCTCCTGAATCGCTTTACGGTCATCGCTGGAAAGTTCAAACAGATACCAGTTCCGGGCAGCAGGAATGGCGTTGCGGCCATCCGGCGGCAGATTTTGCTTGGAAATCTGACCGCTTTCCAGCGGCGCACCGTTCGCGCAGTCGTAGGTGGCAAAGCCGACACCGGCATCGTTTTCCCGCAGATGCAGGAATCGGTCCCTATTGATGAGATAGAGGGCTTCCGTTTTCTGCTCCATCAGCATCCACCCTCAAATTCCAGCGAGAACTTGCTGCGGCCATCGGGTTCGGTGGACAGCAGCACAGCGGCGTTGTAGGTCTTGCCCTTGGCACTCTTGCAGTCCTTCAGACGGACCCGACCATCCCGCAGCAGCTTGTCCGCAACATGGGAATCCAGCCGCTTGCCCAGACGCTTGAAGAACGCATTGTCCTTCCACAGCACAAAACGGCACTCCCGGTTCTCGCAGAACCAGCCCTTTTCACGCTCCACGACAGGCTTACCGCAGTTCGGGCAGACACCAATAATTTTGTTTTTCATAAGCGCATTCGCTCCTTTCCTAGCCTCGGTGGTCGTTACCAGCGAGGAGATCATCTCTTTGATTTCAGTCATAAAAGTTTCCGGCTCCATTTCGCTGTGCTCAATACGCAGCAGCTTCGTTTCCCAATCGGCGGTCATTTCCGGGGATTGGATTTCTTCGGGCATCACGGTGACGAGGGCTTTGCCCTTGTCCGTGGGCAGCAGCACCTTGGTTTTCTTGTTGCCCTTCCGTTCCAGAAAGCCCTTCTGCACCAGCTTTTCAATAGTTGCGGCGCGGGTGGCCGGGGTGCCGATGCCCTGACGCTCCACGCCCTCCGGCATACTGTCTGCACTGGCGGTTTCCATAGCGTGCAGCAGAGTGTCCTCTGATACGTTTTGTCAAGGGTGTTTAAGAACTTTTTTCGCTGTCATTCAAAATCAGACGCTTGATTTTGTCGCTCATGGTTTCTTTGCTCGTTTCACTGAAATGGATTTTGACGCGGTAGGTGGTCTTTCCGATTTTCTTTATCATTACAGGTGGCGCGGCTTCCTTTACGGTCAGAGGGGAAGCGGTTGCGGGGGTGCTGCGGTTGCTGGTGTCGTTGTTCATAGGCTCTCCTTTCCATGAGAAAAGCCCCATGCGGTCATACATGGGGCGGTGGTTTTGAGGTTGAAGTGGCGAAGTGGCAAAGTGGCAAGGTATCTGGGTTTTGCCACTTGGATTTTGCCGTTTCACTTTTTAAGAGCGTGATACCATGCCGCGCCAATGCGCTTTGAGGTAATGCGCCCGTCAAGGTTTCTCTTTGCCGCCCGGACGGTACGGGCGGATATGCCCGCTTCTGTGGCGGCTTTCTCTATGTCCTCGCTGGCAAGCTCTTTCCCGTCTGCCAGTAAATCCAGTATCAGCCGTTCCGCCTGTTCGGTCTTGGTGGCGGTGTTGCCGCCCGCGCCGGACAGCAGCTCGTCGGCGGTTATATCGTATTCGCCTATCCACGAAAAGCCCGTTTCCGGGTCAAGGCAAAAGGCAACGGGCTTCCCCTCCGGCGCAAGGGAAGATTTGTCATGGACGATAACGCGCACATTCGGTTCTCGCTTCACGCGCCCGATAAGAAGCACGCTCCTTGCTGCGGCACGGAAGTCGATAGAACCTAATCCCCGGTATGCGCTCTGCCCTCCGGCAGTTTTGTTCAGGTGTCCGATAAGGATAACGGCGCACCCGGTACGCTCGGCAACATCGGCAAGGCGGCGGAACATGGGGCGCACCTCGTTTGCCCGGTTCATGTCGGTCTTTTCGCCCATGTACGCCTGTATGGGGTCAAGGATAATCAGCCGCGCCCCGTTCTGCGTAATTGCTTTCTCTATGCGTTCATCGGAGAGGGTAAGCTCCCGCTTGGCTTCGTCAATCACAAGTACGCGGTCAAGGTCGGCTTCTGCTTCCATCAAGCGGGGCTTGACGGTATCGCCCAGCCCGTCCTCGGCGGTCTGGTAAATCACTTGGAATGGCGGCAAGGATTTCATTCCCGGCAGCGTTCCCCCGGTGGTGCAGGCGGCGGCAAGGCGTAGGGCAAAAGTGGTCTTTCCCTCGCCGGGATTGCCTTGCACAATGGTTACTTTCCCAAAGGGGATATACGGCTCCCATAGCCATTCAACGGTCTGCGTGTCAACCTCGCTCATGCGAATAATCTCAACGGTTTCTTCCTGCGGCGGCTCTTTCAAGCCGTAAATCGCTTCCCGGATATACTTCCCGTCCGCGATTTCTGCCCGGTGCTGCAATACCTCATTCCAGTCCTTGTAAAGCGGGAGAAAGCGGTGGACGGTCAAGCCCTCCGGCACAAGCTCCGCAAGGCGGCTGCAAGCATCGTTTCCGGCGTTGTCGCTGTCAAGGCAGAGGTACACGGTCTTGATGTTCGGACGGTCAGAAAGGAAACGCAAAAGGGCTTTTTCGCCCACGCCGCCCAACGCCAGATAGCTTTGCTTTTGCCAATCCTTTTTGAACAGGCAGAGGAAAGATAAGAGGTCTATCGGGGCTTCAAAGACAAACAATCTTTCGCCCTCGCCCCGGTAGCAGAAGTTAAAGGCTTTGTCGCTGCCTTTCACATCAAGCCGGAAACTCCCGGCTGTTCCGCGCTGGTGGGCGTAGCGTGGTATGCCGCTTTCATCTCTGCCGACGAATACGGCGTTGTGGTGGGTTGCGTCCTCGTAAATATCGCCGCTGGCAAAGAAAAAGCCCGTCACATCTTCATCAATGCGGCGGGCAGCTGTGAGGTAGTTCCTCGCTGTTCGGTTGTCGGTGCTGCGGGGCGGCAGTCGGAAGTCAGAAAAGGACGCGGGGCTTGGTCTGTCCGGCGGCGGTGTAGCTCCCTTTTCTCCTGCGAGAAGTTCAACGGCTTCGGTGAAGCTCTTGCCGAAAAACTCCATGACAAAATCAATGGGTGCGCCGCCCTTGCTCTGGCTGTGCCTGTACCATTTGTTTCCCCGGACGGTCAAGCTGTCGTGCCGCTTCCAGCGGTATTCATTCCCGGCGCGGGTAAGCTGCTCGCCCTGTGATTGCAGGAAAGAAACAAGGTCGGCTTGGTTGGCGCGGTCTATCTGTTCTTGGGTGTAGTACATGGTTGATACCTCGCTTTCTGTGGTTGAATTGTTCATAGGTTTTGAGTATAATGAAATCGACAAATTGGAATTTGTGAGGGTAATTATGATAAATTTTTTGAATGATATAAGGAATGCAGAAAATCCAATATCCAATAATAGAAAACTTATAAATACCATAGCGATATTGTTTCTCGGAATAGCTTTGGGAACTTTCTCAAAATATCTGGATTTTCGTCAAACTGAACTTCCAGGTGTGCTTATGGCAATAAATGGAGTCTTAGATATTGGTAATTTTCTTGGGCGTTTTGCAATCTGGATATTGATTGCACTGTGTATTTCTATTTATAGCAATTCTGCAATAAGAGCAAGCATCAATGTTTTTGTATTCTTTGTTGGTATGGTTGCAAGCTACTATTTGTATTCAAACTATATTGCAGGATTTTTCCCAAGAAGTTATGCGATGATTTGGTTTGGATTTACAGCTGTTTCTCCATTATTGGCTTTTGTCTGTTGGTATGCAAAGGGGAAAAGCAAACTGGCATTTATACTATCAGCACTGATTTTGGCAGTATTGTTCAATATGTGCTTTGTATATGGATGCTGGTATTTTAATGCAAAATCTGTTTTGGAAGTGATAGTCTTTATTATTGGACTTATTGTTTTGAGGAGAGACACATTGAGGAGTTCTGCGCTAATGGGAACGATTAGTATAGTTCTTGCAGTTTTACTTGATATGGTTATTCCATTTCATTTTGGATAAACAACTTCCAGTTTATCAGAAAGCATTTAGGGCGGACAAGCAAAATGGCTTGCCCGTCCTTTTTTCCTTATCGCTCCTGTTCGTGTCGCTTGGCGCGGCTCTGCTCCGGTTGGTCGGCGCGGAGTGCAATATCCACGCATTTGCGGATTTTTTGAAGCTCGGCAACCTCGGCGCGGGTCTCTTTCAGTTTGGTATAATCGCTGTCCCTCTGTGTTTTGAGGTCAGCATATTCCTGTTCCCATTCCGCAATAGGCAAGGTCTTTGTTCCTTTCGGCAGATTTGCATGGAGATAGCGGTTTGCCGCGTCCCATAGGGTAAGCTCGGCGCGGCGGGCTTCCGCAAACTTCTCCTGTTTTCCTTTCCAGCGGATTTGCCGATGCTCGTCCTGTATGGGCTTGTAGGTCTGATAATTTCTGCCGTACTCCATGAGTTTTTGCAGTTCTTTCATGCGCTGCTCGGCGGTTTTCATTCCCTCCCGGATTGAATAGGCTCTATCACTGACAGAGGAAAGAGAAGCGTCCAGCTCGTCAAGATTAGAGATACCATGCTCGGAGAGATAGTTGACCGCCGCCGCTATGGTTTTCAGTTCATCGGCTGCGTGCTGTTGTTGCCAACGCTGCGAATACTTCCGGCTCTTTTCTCTCTGAACGCTCAAATACTTCATCAACAGATTTGCAAGGTTGGGAGATTGCGGCGGCTGCTTCGGGGCGGTTTCCCGCGCTTTGAACAGGTCGGCAATCCATTCCTTGAGCTTCCCAATCTGCGCCCGGATTTCACGGATAAGGCGGTTTGCCTTTTGGATATTTCGGTTCAGTTCGCCTTTCTCGGTGGCGATACCTTTCTTCTCCATCTGGCAAGCCGCCACGCCCATGTGGACGGTGGGCAGCTCGTCAATGCCGCGCTCGGCATTGCTGCGGTGGTCGATACGCTCCGGGCTTCCGTTCCTCTCCAAAAAGTCGTTGGTATAGTCAGCCCACGCCTTGCGCCACAAGAGGGTGTTGTCCTTGTCGTTCCAGCCTGTAAGGTCAACTTTGTGCGTCTTGTATCTGCCACTTGGCAAGCGGATACGCTCGCCGTTTTCATCAAGGTCATATTCCTTTTTGGATTTCGCTGTCCATGTGCCGCGCTCGTCAAGGGGGCGCATAGTCAGCATGATATGACAATGGGGGTTGCCGCTGTTGGTGTCGTGGATAACAAAATCCACACACATTCCTCTGGAAACAAATTGAGAGGAACAGTATTCCCGGACAAGCCGGATCTGTTCCTCTCTGGATAATTCTATGGGGAGCGCCGCGTCAATCTCTCTGGCAAGCTGGGCGTTCCCGGCTTTCTCGTAAAGCTCCACGCTGTTCCACAAGGTTGAACGGTCAGAGAAAGAGGGCGGGGCGTGGGGCGGCAGCATGATTTCTGTATGGACAACGCCGCCTTTGCGAGTGTAGTCATGGGTCATTCCGTCCCATTCGTTTGTCAGCTTTTCGCCGCTTCGGTAGGCGGCTGCGGCAACGGCTGATTTGCCTTTTCCTCGGCTCACAATGCCGATGTTCCAATGGTAAATGGCTATGGGTATCACCTCCCGGATAGGATAATAAAACCCGCAAAAATGGTACAGACGCCAACGGCGGGTGTACTGTTTTTGTGGGTGTGCAGGGATAGCCGCAAAGCGGCGCAAGGGGTGCAGCCCCTTGTTGCGGCAAAGCCGCCATATCGGAGCGCGGGGAAATCTCCCTGTGCGGAGACAAGCCCTCGGCAGAGCGCACACGCCCGCAAGGGTGTATAAGTGCGCCCTTAGTTCCTAAGGGATTTTCAGCTTGTCGTTTCCTCGGCTCGTTTTCTCAAAAACTCCCGTACCGGCTCACTCGTCAGTGCAAGCCTAAGAAGTGCTGCGGCTTCCTCGTCGGTCATGTCCTTTGCTTCCGGCACAATGCTTTCAAAGACCGCGCCCCGGACGATAAGGCGGTGGCTGCGTGTCCTGCGTTCCTCTTGGGACAGCTTTTGACGCAACACCTTTTCTCGGTTCTCAAACTGCCGGATTTTCTTCTTTCCGTCCTCAATCTCGGCTTGCAGTTCTTCGCGGGTTTTCTCTCTTGGCTTTGTCATGGTTGGGCGCTCCTTTCTGCTCATAAGCATAGAAAAAGGACAGTCGATTTTCTCGGCTGCCCTTGTAAAATAGAAAACTTATTTACTTTGCAAGAAGGTTTTGTTCGGATACTTTTTCATCAGAAGTATGGCTTGTTTGGGCGTGGGGCATATCAGTCTGAGTTTCCGTCAAAGTCTGTGTTATGATAGTGTTCATATAACCAGTATTTTCCCTCAAACTCAACGACAATGTTATCGCCGTACTGATAAACCGCAGCCCCTACAATATCATCATTTGCTTGGAAATTTTCTTTTGGTTCTTCCGAAGAACTAACTGTGTTTTCGATTTTTCCTAACAAATTGAAAGAACTTTTTTCATCTGCGAAGTTGGGTTGAGAGTCAACGATTTGATAAAGCGTATCATTTACATAGACCATAGGAGCAATATCTCCAGAAATGGGAACCAATGCCTTTAGCAAATCTTCTCCTGTTACACCTAATTGTGCTTCATCGCTTGCAAAAGGAATACGCAGCAGGTATTGTTGGTCTACTTCGTAAAGATATATATAAATGCCTGAGCCAACATCTTGTGTGTCACCTAAAAGAGAAAGAACATCTTCTCTTGTCATGGTCGGTGTTAGTTCTTTAATTTGCTCAGATGTTACCTGCGTCGGTGTATCGAGCGGTTTTTTGTTTTCTGGTATTAGACTAAGGATTTCTTCAGTCAACGGGTTACTTTCTCCTGCGTCAATCGTTTTTGCAGCTTCTTTTATTTCTTTATGAGAATAGTCGCTCAAATCTTCAACAGCAATGCCGAGAGAATTGAGATAATCAACCGCTGCATTATATTGAATTATATCAACGGCAAATGCGGTCAATGGTATCATCAAGCACAAGCAAGCTGCAATAGCCCCCCACTTTACCCAAATGGGCTTTTTGGCTTTCTTCTTGTAGTTGAGAGCTTCATCGACATATTTTGTATCAAGTTCGCTCATAGCGTCGGAAAACTTCTTTGCGTTCATATGAATACCTCTCTTTCAATCAAATATTGCTTCATCTTCTCGCGGATACGGGTCAGCCGGACAGAAATGTTTTTCTCTGAAAGCCCTACAAACTCGGCTATGTCCTTGTAGCTGTCAGAAAACCAATAGCGGCGCATGAAAATAACGCGGTTTTCGGTAGTCAGCGTGTCTAAAAATGCTTCAATGATACGGGCTAACTCTTTGGCTTCGATTTCTGCTTCTACTGTATTCGGGGCTGCTATACAGGCTTCAATTTCTTCCAAAGCAATCGTGTAATGGCTGCTCCGTTTGGCTGCTTCCTTTCTCCAATAGATTTTGAGTGAAATGTTCCGAACGATTTTAACAAGATAAGATAGCAGCGGGTTAGGTCGTGCCGGGGGAATGGCGTTCCATGCGCCTAAATAAGCGTCGTTTACACATTCCTCCGCGTCTTGTCTGCTGCCTACGATATGGTAGGAAAGATTGTGGCAGACCTTTCCGTATTTTATATCCAGCTCTCGTATGCCTTGTTCTGAACGTCCAAAAAACATTTCTATGATTTTTTCGTCGTCTATCATCTCACCGCCTCCTTTCGGGCTTCACCTATGTACTACGGTTTCAGCGGCAAATACTACATCTAATCCGAAACTTTTTCAAAAAAATTATAGCACATCTTTTTGAATAGGGTGTGTCAAGTTGCCGGAATGTTTCTTTGCCGCTTTGCTGGCGGCGTTCCTCCGTTCTTCGCTGTATGGGGCGGTCAGACGGAAAGAGAAACGCCCCTTTACAATCTCAAACTCCATGCAACCCGTTTCGGGGTCTGCGTCGGTCTGGCGGCACTGGTCGGGGTACTGTCCGGAGTAGGCGGCAAGCCGCTTCTTTAAGTCGGTGTTGTGTGTGCGGATATGGATAAGGGGGTCTTTCTCGTCAAACCATATATCGGTGGTCTTTTCCTGCTTCGTAAGCCCTGTTCTCATAAACTCTCCTTTCTGCGCCCCTGTTACGCAATAGGGGCATTTTTCGGGTGTTTTTCCCGGCTCTTGACTTGGGGAAAATGAGGATTTTCAAATAGAAACCGCCCGGACAGGGAGTGTATCGTCGGGGCGGCTGTTATCGCAGGATTTCTGTTTTTTCCGGCTCTTGACCGTCAAACATAGATTAGCTCATGCTATGTGTTCTCCTTTCTGTTCGGCGGCAAGGGGCAGTTGCTCGGCTTGCTCCTGCTCCTGCTGCTCTTTCCATTGCCTGCGTTTCTTTTCCATATAGCGTCGATTGTACTCTGCTTTTTTCGCTCGGCGGCGTTCCTGTTCCGCTAACGCGGCCTTTTCTTCCTCGGTCAGTTCCACTTCCTTGTGAGGGATGTCCACCTTACCAACAAAATTAAAGAAAATTTCAATTTCCTGTATTCTGCTTGCTCCTTTGCCCTGGGCTTGGTGGACGAGGATTTTTTCTACAAACTCATTTATCATGGCAGGGGTCAACTCGGAAAAGTCTGTATATTTTCTGACAAGGGAAAGAAACTTTTCGGCGTTGATGGTTTCCCTGCTTATGCGTTCAAGTTCCTGTTGGTCTTGGGAAACGATTTCTGTCAAATCGCTTAGCTCGGCCTCGAAATCTCTGAGCATTTGTTCAAAAAGGGTATCGGAAAGTCGGCCACTTACATTGTCCTCATAGAGCTTTCGGATTAGGCGGGTCAGTTCATCGGTACGCTTCTCGTTGCGCTGCTTCCGCTGGCGAATGGATCTTGCAGCTTTTTCCTGCCTGTCCTCGGAAGCGGAGCAGACCTGTGCCATAAACTCAGCTTCATTGTTCAACGCATAGTCACAAACGCCCTTGATGGCTTCCAACAAAAGCTCGTTTACAACAGCAGTACGAATAAGGTGCGTCGTGCAGTATTTATCATAATGCTGGTTGCCCAAATCATAACGGGAACAGTTGTACTCGTCACGATCCGGACGCTTTTTCCCGTTGGGTCTGCCCGCCCAGTCACGCGCGTTTCCGGCCTTGCCCCTGTGGTTATACATCTTTGCACCGCAATCCGCGCAAAACATCAAGCCGGTTAGTGGATTGGCCTTTCCTATGCTGTCTGTCCGGCGAATGGTTTTCCGTAGAGTTTGTACGCGTTCCCATGTTTCCTTGTCGATGATAGCTTCTTGTGTGTTCTCAAAAATGACTAAATCCTCTTTGGGGGTCATTTTGACGCGCTTATCTTTATAGCTCTCCTTATAAGTCCGAAAGTTTACCGTATGCCCCATATATTCCTGCTTGGAGAGTATGTCGGCAACTGTACCGCCGCGCCATGTGTAAGGGTCTGCGGCATTGTAGTTTGATTGATGGTTTCCCATACCGCGCTGTGCAAGATAGTAAGAGGGGCGCTCAACCTTTTCCGTTGCCAATATGCGGGCAATTTCATACGGGCCTTTTCCCTCAATGGCCATGCGATAAATCCGGCGTACTACTTCGGCAGCTTCCTCGTCGATAATCCAATGGTCTTTGTCGTTGGGGTCTTTCTTGTAACCGTAGATACAGTGGTTGCTTGTGTGCTTGCCGGACATACCTCTTGCCCGTAAAACAGAGGTTATCTTACGGCTGCAATCACGAATATACCATTCGTTCATAATGTTCAAAAAGGGTGCAAACTCGCTGCTTTCCCGTTTGTCGCTATCTACTCCGTTGGTAATGGCAACAAACCGCACACCTTTCTCTCTGAACATCACTTCGGTGTAAAAGCCCACCTGTAAATAATCTCTACCGACGCGGCTCAAATCTTTAACAAGGACAGCAGCGATTTCGCCTTTTCCAATGCCCTCAATCATGCGCTTCCAACTTGGGCGGTCAAAACTTCCACCAGACCAACCATCATCTGTGAAGTGGACGCAATTCGTAAAACCGTTGGCTTTCGCATAGTCCTCCAGCATTTTCTTTTGATTGATAATGCTGTTACTATCACCTGTGAGGTCATCGTCACGGCTCAATCTCTCATAAAGGGCGGTGATTTTACCGTTGCCTAATTTCTTGGGTTTCATGGGAACGCTCCTTTCTATGGGTGATTTCTTATCCCCCTTTCACAGCATATATCTTCGGTAAAGTGCTTCGGCGGGGTCGTTTGACCCTCTTTCAGTTCGGCAACGACAATGCTGCACTGGCTCTGCTCCTGCACATCTGGCAGAGTAGCCTGTTCTTTCTGCTTGCCCAACAGTTCGCCCAGCATTTTCCGCTCCATGGCTTTCCAGCCCTCCGACAGAACCACCTTGCCGTTGGCGGTAAATTCCTCCCCTGCACATTCGGTGGTGAGCGTGGTTTCTGCATAGCGGTGCTGTTCGCCTACGGCGCAGAGCAGCCGTGCGGCAATCAACCGCAGGACATTCCGCTCCCCCACAGGGAGTGCGGCAAGGTCTGCGTTTGCCATGCTTTTCGTGGGCAGCAGCGCATGGTGGTCGGTGACTTTGCTGCCGTTGATGACCTGCCGCACATGGATGGGAAGCGGTTTCTCCACGGCAAACACCTTGCCCGTGTCCGTCACCAGCCCCGGAATGGATGCCGCCATATCTTCCGTCAAAAAGCGGCTGTCCGTGCGGGGATAGGTGATGAGCCGTTTTTCGTAAAGACTTTGGGCATAATCCAAGGTCTGTTGTGCCGTAAATCCCAGCAGACGGTTGGCATCCCGCTGCAATGCGGTAAGGTCATAGAGCGGCGGCGGACTTTCGTACTTTTCCTTGCGCTTCATCTTCTGCACCGTGACACGCTCCTCCTTTCGGCATTTGGATAGCAACCGTTCGGCATCCATTTTCTGTGCAAACCGTTTGCTGGATGCGGAGCCGCCGTCTGCAAGAGTCAGGGCGACCGTGTAGAACTTCTCCGGTACAAAGGCGGCAATGGCAGCTTCCCGCACCACCGTCATGGCAAGCACCGGGGTCATAACACGCCCCACCGCCAGCGGTTGCCCGTATAGGCACGAAAAAAGCCGGGACGCATTGATGCCGACCATCCAGTCGGCACGTTCCCGGCAGAGTGCTGCGTTGTACAGCGCATCATATTCAGTTGATGGTTTCAGGTGGGCGAACCCCTCTCGGATGGCGTTTTCCTCCATGCTGGACAGCCACAGGCGGG
>ERZ791921.954-NODE-954-length-13379-cov-3.442210_pt1 | contig 13379 bp, 10 predicted proteins | sample MGYA00510135_ERZ791921 | MGnify/ENA primary metagenome ERZ791921 (study PRJEB30046, sample SAMN00792070) | human gut metagenome | study: EMG produced TPA metagenomics assembly of the A metagenome-wide association study of gut microbiota in type 2...
TGGGTCTTTCCGGCTTCCAGAAACCCATTGATCAAAAAGAGAGGCATTACATTATCTTCGATTTCATTTCCCATCATATAAACCTCTTTAGCTTCTTCCGAATACGCTGTTTAATTCCTCTTCCTTTAAGCTGGCACCGATAACACATACCTTACCGGTATAATCCGGACGCCCCTGGCGAATCTCATACTGCTGGGGAACCAGATCAAAATACAGCCACTCTCCCGGATTTTCTGTAGGAAGCATTCCCTTCGCGCGCAGTACATCACCGAATTCCTTTGTATCTGCCAGACGTTTTAAAATGTCCTCCAGCTGATCTCTGGTAACAGGAACAATCGTTTCCATGCCCCAGCTGGTAAATACTTCATCTGCATGATGATGGTGATGATGCTCATGATCGTGACAGCCGCAGGTGCAGTCCCCGCCATGGTCATGATGGTGCTCATGGCCCTCGTGGTCATGGTGATGGTCGTGACAGCCGCACTCTTCGTCGTGATGATGCTCATGCTCCTCGTGGTCATGGTGGTGCTCATGTTCCTCATGATCGTGCTCATAGCAGCCGCAGGTGCAGTCTTCGCCGTGGTGATGATGGTGCTCATGGCCTTCGTGGTCATGGTGATGGTCATGGCAGCCGCATTCCTCGTCGTGATGGTGATGCTCTCTCACCTCTGCCATCAGATCATCCAGCATGGTATCGCGCTTCTCAATAATTTCTAATAACTGGTCTCCGCCCAGCTCTCCCAGAGGAGTTGTCACAACGGCTGCCTTTGGATTTTTCTCACGGATCAGCTCCACATCCTTCTGGATCTTGGCCGGGTCTGTGATATCAGTACGGCTCAAAACAATGGTACCTGCATTTTCAATCTGATTATTGAAAAATTCACCGAAGTTTTTCATATACATTTTGCACTTTGCCGCATCCACAATGGTAACCGCGCTGTTTAAGGCCACATCCATATCTGCAGATACGTCGATTACAGCTTTCATAACATCAGACAGCTTTCCTACGCCGGAGGGCTCGATGATGATACGGTCCGGCTTATAGGTCGTCAGCACCTCTGCCAGAGATTTTCCAAAATCTCCCACCAGGGAACAGCAGATACAGCCGGAATTCATCTCACGGATCTCAATGCCAGAATCCTTTAAAAATCCGCCATCGATTCCGATCTCTCCGAACTCATTTTCGATCAGCACAACCTGTTCGCCGGAAATGGCTTCCTGCAAAAGCTTCTTAATAAATGTAGTCTTTCCGGCTCCAAGGAAACCGGAGATAATATCAATCTTTGTCATTTTAATTTCTTCCTTCTTTCTACTGCAGTCACAGTCTTACCAACTAAATATTGTGGCACATCCCTCTGGGAATGTCAAGACAGCTGCTGCCATTTTTCCTTTTTGTAACAGTTCAGCATTGCATCTTCTTGCCCGCTTACAGCGGACAAGAAGCATCGGGCGTCCGCCCTATGAAGATTCAGACAGAAAAGTTCTTATGAAAGCAAGCTTTCAACGCTTTTTCTGCCTGAATCTTCGCATGGCTGAACTGTTACCCTTATTTTCTCCTCCCAAGCATCTGCCATGCGCCAAAGATCACAAAGGCCGCCAGATTTACCACCACCACGCTGGCTCCGGCAGGTGTGGAAAACTGGTAGGATGCCATCATTCCCAAAAGGAAACACACAAGGGATAAAAGCCCGGAAGAGATCATCACTCCTCCGAAGCTTTTAAATACGCGCATGGAGGTAAGACAGGGGAAAATCACCAGGCTGGAAATCAGCATGGCTCCCATCATCCGCATTCCCAGCACAATAGTAACCGCCGTAAGGACAGAAATCACCATATTGTAAAATCCCACGTTGACGCCTGTAGCCCTTGCAAAATTTTCATCAAAGGTCACTGCAAACATCTGATTGTAGCAGATCACAAAAAGACCCAGCACCACAAGGCTCAGTACTACAGCCAGAGCCATATCCTCCTTTGTCATGGCTAAAATGCTTCCGAACATATAGCTGCTTACATCTGTGGTCATTCCTGTAGTAAGGGAGGTAACGATAATACCGATTGCCAGGGCGCTGGCTGAAATCATGGCGATGGCAGCATCGCTTTTGATCCGGCTGTTTTCCGTGATCCGAAGAAGGAAAAAGGCCGCCAGCACTACAACCGGGATAGACACCTTAAGGGGCGACCAGCCCATTGCCAGGGCGATGGACAATGCTCCAAAGGAAACGTGGGACAGTCCGTCCCCGATCATGGAATAGCGTTTTAATACAAGGCTTACGCCTAAAAGGGACGCGCACAGAGAAACCAACATACCTCCCACCAGGGCGCGTACCAGAAAGGGATATGACAGCATTTCACTTAGTATGCTCATGGCAGCAGCCTCCTTTCCGGCAGACTGCCGTAGGGATACACTGCCCCTGCTCCTTTTCATGGAAGAAATGGCCCGCAGCCTGACTGTTCATATAATCGTGGGCAGGGCCGTAAAAAAGCACCTGCTTTTGCAGATGGAGAATCTTATTGGCCTCCTCCACTGCATTTCTGAGATCATGGGATACCATAAGGATCGCCACCCCATCCTCGCGGTTTAACCTTCTTATCATGGCATAAAAGTCCTGGATCGCCATGGGATCCAGTCCCGTAATAGGCTCGTCCAGGATCAAAAGCCGGGTGGTAGCACACAACGCCCTTGCAATCAGAACTCTCTGCTGCTGCCCGCCGGAAAGCTCCCGGTAGCACTGCTTTGCCAGAGGCGTAATCCCAAGGCGCTCCATATTTTCTGCCGCAACCGCCTTTTCTGTACGGGAATAAAAGGGCCTGCGTCCCCTGCGGTTTAAGCAGCCGCTTAAGACAACCTCCTGTACGGAAGCCGGGAAATCCTTCTGGGCGGCCGTCTGCTGGGGCAGATAGCCGATTCCCGTGTGCTTTAATTCCTCTGATACCGTAAGTACCCCTGCGGAGGGCTTTAAAAGGCCTAAAAGACCTTTCATCAGCGTACTTTTTCCCGATCCGTTTTCACCTACAATACAGAGATAGTCTCCGGGGCATACCTCCATATTTACATCTACCACCGCATCCTGGTTTTCATATCCGAAATCCACATGCTCACATTTAATCAATGGTTCTATCATTTCCTATTCAAGTCCCTTCTTCAAGTGCTCTGCATTCTGCCGCATAAGCTGTAAATAGGTCACGCCCTCGTCAAATTCCCTGCGGCTTACATTGTGGCAGGAATGAAACAAAAGCGGCTCTGTCCCCGTTTCTTCACTGATGATATCTGCTGTCCGGTGACTGGAAAGCTCCAGATAGTATACGGCTTTCAGATCATTTTCCCGCACCCGGTCAATAAGATATGCGATGGTTCTGGCGCTTGGCTCTGTATCGGTACTGCAGCCGGAAAATGCAGCCCGGTAGGACAAACCATACGTATCCGCAAAATACCGAAGAGGAAATTTATCCGCCAGCACCATCATCCGGTGGCGGCCATTTGATACAATCTCCCTGAACTGCTCATCCAGTGCAGAAAGTTCTTCCAGATATGAGGCGGCATTTTCCCTGTAATAGGCTTCGTTTGCAGGATCCATTTCCGCCAGGGTATCAGAAATAATCTCCACAATCTTCATGGAATTCACAGGAGAAGTCCAGATATGTTCATCGTATTCAATATCAAGCTCCTGCCCGTCATGGGCATCAAATTCCCCAGCCTCTTCCTCCTCATGGCTGTGTTCATGACCGTGCTCCTCTTCCTCCATTCCTTCCACAACCTCTTCTTCTACCACATCTACATAGTCCATCATAGTCAGACGGCGCAGACGGCTGGTGTCAAGGGATGCAGCGACCTGATCCACCCACTGCTCCATGGCTCCTCCATTGCAGATCATCAGATCCGCTTTCTGAATGGTAATCATATCTGCGGGCGTAGGTTCAAAGGAATGGCTGTCCATCCCGGCCGGTACGACCAGATTTAACCGCACCCGGTCTCCTCCGATCTGCCGCACAAAATCATAGTAGGGGAAAATGGTAGTGACTACAAAAAGGCGGTCATCCCCGCCCTGCTCTCCCCGGATTCCCGGAGATTCTCTTTTCGCACAGCCTGTAAATGCAAGGCTGCCCAAAAGCAGGGCGAAAAACAGGATACCTGTTTTCAGAAGGCCTGTTTTCGTCCATGCTCCACTTCTTTTTTTCTGTCTATTCAATGTGATTCACGCCCTTTATAAATTCCGCTACATCCATGGGATGCTCCGCTAAAAGCGCAGGCTCATACACTTTAAGCTCATCCCTGGAACGAAAGCCCCAGAGTACGCCCACCGTATCTACCTGAGCATTTTTTCCTGTTTCCATGTCTGTATTGGTATCTCCCAGATAGAGGCACTCCTCTTTAGAAATCCCAAGCTCCTCAAGCAGCGCTTCTACCCCCTCTGGAGACGGTTTTTTTTTGATCCCCGCAGATTCCCGTTCCCCATATACCCTGTCAAAAACATCCGGCCCGAATACATAGTTTATATTCTCTATGGTTCTTACATGAGGCTTATTGGATAAAACGGTACAGAGAATGTGATTTTCCTTTAAAAATGCCAGAAGCTCCGGGATTCCCTCGTATGCCTCTACCCGGTAAAGGCAACATTCCTTAAATACCCGGTTATACACGTTCAGCGCCTCTTCAAAATGAACCAGTTCCGGATCTCCGTACGCCTTTAAAGCCCGTTCCACCAGTTTTTTATACCCGTCTCCTACAAATGTCTTTGTATCTTCCAAGGTGATCGGCCCCAGGCCAAAATGCGCCAGTGTTCCGTCCACAGACCGCTTTAAAGCATAAATGGAATTTACAAGCGTACCGTCCAGATCAAACATACAGCATTTATACATAACCGTCTTCCTTCCTTTTCAATTGTCCGCCCGAAACAGGCTTATCAGGGGTATATCATATCACAGAAAATGGGGGATGGCTATAGCTAATTCATTCTCCCAATCCCATAAAGCAGCATAAATCCCGCTCCCACAGCCACCAGGCTGTACACTGCCTCTGCTCCTGCCGGAATTCCCGGAAACAGCTCCGGCAGAGAAGCAAACATAAAGCCAAGAATAAGAAGAAAGGTGGGCCGGGTATGTTTTTCCAACAGCCCTTCCAACACTTTTGCAGAAAAAAAGGTGCCCAAAAGCCCGCCTGCCGCCAGAGGAACCAAGGCGGCAATATCCATATTTCCCACGGCTTTTAAAGTGCTTTCATAGATTCCCAGCATATAGAGCATCTGGGAGGCACTGATCCCGGGAAGGACCAGGGCCACTGCGATGATAACTCCTCCTAAAGCCTGTATGAGAATATCGGATACCCCTCCTGCTCCCGGCGTGAACAGGCCTTCCGGGATCAGGCCGATCAGCAGAGCGCTTAAGATACCGATTCCCACAAAAACAGCGTCCCCGGAGCCAAATCTTTTAATTCCCGCTTCTTTAAAAATCAGGGGAATCCCTCCGCCGACAGCTCCCAGGAAGAAAAAGCGGGCAGGAACCTCCCACCGGGAGGATAAAAGCAGGCTGATGCCTCTGGAAAAGAGCAGGATACCCCCCGCCCCTCCCAGTGCAAACCACAGTAAAAAGGGAATGGATTGTTTCGGCTCCTTAAACACACGGCTCACCGAGGAAATAAGGCGGTCATAGATTCCCAGCACCATTGCCATAGTACCTCCGCTGACTCCCGGTACGGTCATGGTACCTCCTACCCAGGCGCCCTTTAAAAGGATTTTTGTGTTTTCCCTTGTGTTATGTCCCATACGATTCCTTTCTGATATCTCTCAACCGATTACTGTTTCCGCATAGTGGACCGAAGCCATGGCATCACGACAGTAGGCATCTGCTCCAATGGTATCCGCATACTCCTTTGTAAGCACTGCGCCTCCCACCATTACCTTTACCCAGGATGCTTCCTTTCTCAGCCGGCGGATGGTTTCCTCCATACTGGGAACCGTGGTTGTCATCAGGGCGCTTAAACCTACCAGAGGAACATGGCGTTTCACTGCTTCCTCTACAATTCTCTCCGGCGGCACATCCTTTCCCAGATCAATAACCTCGTAGCTGTAATTTTCCAGGAGCACTTTGACAATATTTTTTCCGATATCGTGGATATCTCCCTTTACCGTAGCCAGAATAATCGTTCCCTTTTTCTCCTGTCCCTGTCCGCTGCCTTCCATTTTAGCTTTGATCACCTCAAAGGCCGCCTTTGCCGCCTCAGCGCTCATTAAAAGCTGGGGAAGGAACACACTGCCCTTTTCAAATCCTTTTCCAACCCGATCCAAAGCCGGGATCATTTCCCCGTTAATAATATCCAGAGCATCCTTTTCCTCCAAAAGAGCTGCCACCGTCTCTGCCGCAGCCTCTTTCAGGCCTTTTTCAATCAGTATTCCCAGAGAATCGCCTTCTTTTCCCTTTCCCGTATCCTTTGTCCGGGAAAGGGTCTGTCCCAGCCCACCTGTTTCACTGCCATAAATATCAATATACCGGCTGCACTGGGGATCCCGGTCCATTAAGGCATTGAAGCTGTAATAGGCCCGCATCATAGCCTCGGAATTGGGGTTGATGATCGCCCCGTTTAAGCCGCACTCCATGGCCATGGTAAAAAATGAGCTGTTTATGATTTCTCTCTGAGGCAGGCCAAAGGAGATATTGGATACGCCCAGAACAGACTTGCCTCCCAGCTCGTCCCGGATCCGTCTCAGAGTCTCTAACGTAGTCAGCGCCCCTTTGTTATCCGAGCTGACTGTCATGCAGAGGCCGTCTAGGATAATATCCTCCGGTCCGATGCCGTAAGAGGCCGCTGTCTTGATGATCTTTCTCCCCACAGCAATCCTTCCCTCTGCCGTCTCCGGTATGCCGTCTTCATCCAGACAGAGTCCCACAACCACTCCGCCGTACTTTGCCACCAGCGGAAAGATCTGATCCATTACCTCTTTTTTTCCGTTTACAGAATTGATCAAAGCCTTTCCGTTATAGATCCGCAGGGCCCGCTCCATGGCCTGTGGATTGGAGGTGTCAATCTGCAGTGGCAGATCGATCACCGCCTGCAGTTCCTTTACCACTGCCTCCATCATAGAGGGCTCGTCAATCTCCGGCAGCCCTACATTTACATCCAAAATGTCCGCGCCGTTGTCCTGCTGGGTCACGCCCTCCCGCAGGATATATTCCAGGTTATGATCCCTGAGGGCCTGCTTAAATTTTGACTTTCCCGTAGGATTGATCCGCTCGCCGATAATTACGGTCTTTTTGTCAAATACCACTGCCTGGGAATAGGAGGAAACCACGGTCCGGTTCTTTTTTTCCGGCCACATCACAGGAAGATCCTTACACCGCTTTACCGTTTCCCGGATATGCTCCGGCCCGGTTCCACAGCACCCTCCCACGATCACAGCTCCCATTTTTACAATTTCTTCCATAACCTCGCCGAACCGGACTGCGTCAATATCATAGACCGTTTCCCCGTTCTCGCTTCTTGGAAGGCCTGCATTGGGATTTACCAACACCGGGGTTGATGACACAGAAAGAAGCTCTTCTACGATTCCCTTCATCTGTACCGGGCCCAGACCGCAGTTAATTCCCAGCACATCCACTCCCAGCCCCTCCAAAAGAGCTACGGTAGAGGACACATCGCCGCCGGTCAGAAGCTTTCCCTTTTCATCAAAGATGACTGTTGCAAAGATCGGCAGCCGCTCCCCTGTTTCAGGAGAAAATCCCGCTTCCTTTGCTGCAAGTACAGCAGCCTTCAGTTCATAGCAATCGCTCATGGTTTCGATCAGCACCAGATCGGCTCCCGCTCTGGCTCCATATGATACGGTTTCCTTATAAATCTCAACCGCATCTTCAAACTCCAGATCGCCAAGAGGCTTAAGGAGCTTTCCCGTAGGACCCAGATCCAGGGCCACATAGCCGTGTCCTTCTGCCCTAACGGCCTCTTTTGCATGGCTTACCGCCTCACTTACAATTTTTTCCAATTCTTCGCTGTATTTTAAGCGGTTGGCTCCAAATGTATTCGTGGTTATAAGATCAGAGCCTGCCTGAAGATACATCCGATGGATCCCGCAGATTTCCTCCGGATGGGTCAGGTTCCACCGCTCCGGCAGTTCTCCTGCCTTTAATCCCTTAGCCTGCAAAAGGCTTCCCATACCGCCGTCAAAAAACAGGCGCCGCTGTCTCATTTCCTGTAAAATGTTCATTCCTTAATCCTCGCTTCCTGTTTGCCGCCGATAGGCGCAGTCCTTTTTTCCACAGGCCTCACAGCCTTTTACCTCACAGCCGCAGGGCGTCCTTCCAAGCCCCATCACCGCTGTCACAGATTTGGACGGCATCATCAGATACCCTCCCGTAAGACGGATTCCCAGCTGCTTTCCCCCATCCACGCACTCTAAAAGATACGGCTGGCATTCCAGAGGAAAATCCCCGTAACCCGGACTGAATCTTGGCCGAAGATACAGCCCTTTTGCTTCATATGCTGCCTTTAACTCCCTGCAGACCCGGTCACAGTATTCCTCGATCATGGCCGCAGCCGCAGCCTGCAGGATCACTGCCCGGCTCATCTGCAGACGGCTATATCTCTGGATCAGATAATCTGTCCCCAGCCCCAATGTAGCGGCAAAAACAAGAATTTCACCGCAGCCTGCCAGATTTTTAGAAAGCTGTCTGCTGCTTGTATGAACCCTGTCAAAACGAATCTCATGCTCCGGGCCCAGCTCCAGTAAAAAAGAGCGGACACGATGCCTGGGCTCTGCCTTCTCTGCCAAAAGCCCCAGACACATTTCTATCTCATCTGCAACTGCCCTATCCGGTTCTGCCTGCCCCCTGTATCCCAGATAACGCAGCACCTCTCTCCTGCTTACGGAAGAAATGTCCATCTATATGCCTCCTGCTGCATGGAATCTTTTATTTTACAATATCTGACAGATTTTCCCGGATCTTTGCCGCTACATCTGGCTTATTCATGGTATATACATGGATTCCGCGGATGCCGTTTGCGATCAGGTCAATGATCTGATCCGTGGCATAGGCGATTCCTGCCTGCTTCATGGCAGCGGGATCATCTCCGAACTTATCCACCAGGGACATAAAGCGGGCCGGCATATGGCAGCCGGACATCTGGATGCTGCGCTTTACCTGCTTTACATTTGTAATAGGCATAATCCCCGCGATCACAGGTACGGTAATCCCCTTTTCCCGGATCCGGTACAGATAGCTGTAGAGAATACTGTTGTCAAAAAACATCTGGGTGGTAACAAAATCGCAGCCGGCTTCCACCTTCTGCTTTAAATAATCCATATCCACAGACTTGTTGGCAGACTCCACATGGCCTTCAGGGTAGCAGGCGGCTCCGATACAGAAATCTCCTGCCTCCCGGATCTCCCGGATCAGTTCGGAGGCATAGTGATATACCTGAGGCGTCTGTCCATCCTGAGGAATGTCACCTCTTAAAGCAAGGATATTTTCGATCTTATGCTCCTTCAGTTCGTTCAATACCTGCTGGACCTTTTCTCTGGTAGAAGAAACACAGGTCAGATGAGCCAGCGGAGTTACCCCACAGTTTTCCTGCAGATCAGACGCGATCTTTACAGTATAATCGCTGGTGCCGCCTCCTGCGCCGTAGGTAACGCTCATAAAGGCCGGATGCAGCCTTGCGATTTCCTCTGCCGCTTTCTCAACCGATGCAAATGCATCCTGAGTTTTGGGCGGAAATACTTCAAATGACAGGGTTGGTTTTCCCTCTGCTAAGATGTCACGGATTTTCATGTCATAGCCTCCCTTGTGATTGATATACAGCGGATCGGATCACATACCAAAAACCGTTGTAAAAAGACCCCGACGCCCTGTTACAGACGCCGGAGCCGGATCATTTACTGTTTCAGACTGCAGTCATTATACTTCCACAGTAATCTTCTTTAAATGCCAGATATCTCTTACATATTCCTCGATGGTACGATCAGAGGTAAACTTTCCGCTGTGTCCTACATTTAAGATTGCTGCCTTTGCCCACCAGGAAGAATTTCTGTAGGCCTGATCGATCTTCTTATGTGCCTCTGCGTAGGAACGGAAATCCTTCAGGATGAAATATGTGTCTGCACGGTCGCTGCTCTTTGTATTTAATAGTGAATCATAAATATCTCTGAATAACTCCGGATTTTCCGGTGAATAAAAGCCGTTTACAAGCTGCATCAGTACCCGGCGGATCTCCGGATCGTTATTAAAGATATCCATTGGCTGATAATCGCGGTTCTTTTCATGGGCAATTACTTCGTCAGAAGACATACCGAAAATGAAGGCATTTTCATTTCCAACCTCTTCTACGATCTCCACGTTAGCGCCGTCCATTGTTCCCAGGGTCAGGGCGCCATTTAACATAAACTTCATGTTGCCTGTACCGGAAGCTTCCTTGCTGGCTGTGGAAATCTGCTCGCTCACATCAGCCGCGGCGAAAATGATCTCTGCATTGGATACGCGGTAGTCCTCGATAAATACCACCTTGATCCTGCCCCCGATGGACTTATCGTTGTTCACCACATCCGCAACCGCGTTGATCAGCTTAATGGTCAGCTTGGCTCTCTTATAGCCTGCCGCTGCCTTTGCGCCGAAGATAAAGGTTCTGGGAACCATATCCATATCCGGATGATCCTTTAACTGATTATACAGATACATTACATGGAGAATATTCATCAACTGGCGCTTGTACTCATGGAGACGCTTTACCTGCACATCGAAGATCGATCTTGGATCTACATCAATGCCGTTGTGCTCCTTGATGTACTTTGCAAGACGGACCTTATTCTCGTACTTGATCTGCATAAACTCCTTCTGACATTCCTTGTCCTCTGCACAGGGAAGAAGCTCTGCAATATGGGGCAGATCTGTGATCCACTGGTCTCCGATCTTGGAGGTTACCCAGTCTGCCAGAAGCGGGTTGCCGTGAAGCAGGAAGCGCCTCTGAGTAATGCCGTTTGTCTTATTGTTGAACTTCTCCGGCATCATTTCATAGAAATCCTTTAATTCCTGATGCTTTAAGATCTCTGTATGAAGCCTTGCAACGCCGTTGACAGAAAAGCTTGCCACAATTGCCATATAGGCCATGCGCACCTGTCCGTCATAGACAACGGCCATCTGGCGGATCTTCTCCTGATCTCCCGGATAGCGGGCCTGGATCTCATTTACAAAGCGGCGGTTGATCTCCTCCACGATCTGATAGATACGGGGGAGCAGCCTGGAGAACAGGTCAATGGGCCACTTCTCCAGAGCCTCGGACATAATGGTATGATTGGTGTAGGCACAGGTCTTTGTGGTAATATCCCATGCTTCCTCCCAGGTCAGTCCCTCTTCATCCAAAAGGATACGCATCAGCTCAGGGATCGCAACCGTAGGATGGGTATCATTTAACTGGAATACCACCTTATCCTGGAATCCATGGATGGTGCCGTGAAGCTCCTTATACTTTAATACCGCTCTTTGAACGCTGGCAGAGATGAAGAAATACTGCTGCTTTAAGCGCAGTTCCTTGCCTGCATAGTGGTTGTCATTGGGATAAAGCACTTCAACAATGGTCTTTGCCAGATTTTCCTGCTCCACTGCCTTCTGGTAGTCGCCCCGGTCAAAGGAATCCAGATTAAAGGTATTGATAGGCTCTGCATCCCAGATCCGCAGTGTATTGACTACATTGTTACCGTAGCCGATCACAGGCAGGTCATAGGGAACGGCTCTTACGGACTGATAGCCGTCCTGTACAAAGTGGTTCATGCCGTCTCTGTTTTCAATCCGCACATAACCGCCGAATTTTACCTCTACCGCGTACTCCGGACGTCGGATCTCAAAGGGATTGCCGTTTTTCAGCCAGTTGTCCGGAACCTCTACCTGATAGCCGTTTTCAATCTTCTGCTTGAACATGCCGTATTTATAGCGGATGCCGCAGCCATAGGCCGGATATCCCAGGGTCGCCAGGGAATCGAGGAAGCAGGCTGCCAGACGGCCCAGACCGCCGTTTCCAAGAGCTGCATCCGGTTCCTGATCCTCAATCACATTTAAGTCAAAGCCCAGCTCCTCAAGAACCTCTGCGATCTCCTTACGGGCACAGATATTGATAATATTGTTTCCAAGCGCTCTTCCCATTAAAAACTCCATGGAAAGGTAATAAACGGTCTTTGCATCCTTTTTCTCGTATTCCTTATGCGTTGCGATCCATTCGTCAATGATTACATCCTTTACCGCAAAGGCAACCGCCTGAAACACCTGCTGGGGAGTGGCCTCGTCGATGGTGCGGCGGAACATGTTTTTCACATTGTACATAACGGATTTTTTAAAGGTGGCCTTGTCAAATTCCATAGGATTCATCGGATTCTCCTTCTTACTTTCCAGATCCGCCCGAAAACTCCCGTTTCAGGGCGGATCGGCCTTTTATACTCTTTTATCTCCCTACATCAGCTTTTCAACGCCAAGCATTACGCTCTCACCGTTGATGTTCCACTCTTTTACAAAGCCCTTCATCTGGCCTAAGTGGATATGGTCTGCCATAACCTCTGTTTTGATCTCATCTGCATTTGCCTTTACAAGCTCTGCGATGCGCTCATTTCCATCCTGGTATACGGCGATATGATCCATAACTTCAAAACCGGCTTCCTTACGCATGGTCTGGATCTTGCTGATCACCTCGCGGACAAAGCCCTCCTCAATCAGTTCAGGAGTCAGATTGGTATCCAGGACAACGGTCACATAATTGTCCTCTTCCGTTACATAGCCGTCCTTCTTTGCCACGTCGATCAGCAGGTCATCCTTTGTAAGAACAACCTCCTGGCCGTCAAAATCAAAGGTCAGTGCGCCGGATTCATTTAAGGTATCCATGGCAGCGCTGCCGTCCAGCTCTGTCAGAGCCTGTCGGATCCTTCCGAGAAGCTTTCCATACTTTGGCCCTACGGTCTTTAACTGAGGCTTAAAGGTATAGGAGGTAAATGCCCGTACATCCTCTGTAAAGGTTACCTTTTTAACATTTAACTCTTCCTCAATGATCTTTACATAGAACTCGGACAGCTCATGGTCTGCCTTTACGTACATCTGGGCGATAGGCTGACGGTTCTTGATATTGGCTGTATTTCTGGCGGCACGGCCCATAACAACCGTATCCAGCACCTCATCCATATCAGACTCTAAGGCCAGGTCGATCCACTCTTCCTTTACCTCAGGATAATCGCACAGATGGATGCTCTCAGGCGCATTCTTATCAATATTTCTTACAATATTCTGGTAGATCTGCTCTGTCATGAAGGGGATCATTGGGGCAGCCGCCTTTGCAACGGTTACAAGAGCGGTATAAAGTGTCATATACGCATTGATCTTATCCTGCTCCATGCCCTTTGCCCAGAAACGCTCACGGCTTC